>Ga0123354_10014607_pt1 | contig 12237 bp, 8 predicted proteins | sample TergutLab28metaG_2_FD_97872 | JGI IMG/M metagenome (GOLD analysis project Ga0123354, IMG submission 97872) | Labiotermes labralis P4 segment gut microbial communities from Petit-Saut dam, French Guiana - Lab288 P4 | ecosystem: Host-associated > Arthropoda: Insects > Digestive system > Gut ... | reverse complement strand
GGAGGGAGAGGAATGGTGCAAATCGAAGTGGCATATAAAGCAGAAATAATTAATATTGCAGAATACCTTAACACAAATTATAAAGAAGACCAGTTTGTAAATATTGTTAAAAGCCATGAAAGCACTCAACCAAATATGAACTCAATAATTAAGACAGCAGCAAAGATCACAGAAGAATTAAGCCAACCAAATAAGAAGAGCGACGCAAAACGGGATGGAATACAACACATAAAGGCAAGCTTGGGAAAGTCCCTAAAGAAAAAATGGAAATACTAAGTAATGCATGGGCAATACATTAGAAACATAGATAGACAGCTTATTAGTGCAGAAGACACATTCCTCTGGCTATCGAAGGGAGACCTAAAAGCCGAAACTGAAAGTGAAATAGTGGCAGCACAAGACCAGGCCTTACAAACAAAATATTACACAATAAAAATATTGAATGCTGAGACAAATAGCAAATGCAGACTTTGCCAACAATTTGATGAGAAAATAGACCACATAATACCAGCATGCCCAGTACTGGCAAAAGAACAGTACATAAAAAGACATGCTAGAGTGTGTGCACAACTACACTTCCAAATATGCAAGGAAACAGTGGTACTATTGGACAAAAAACACAGGTATGAACATGTGCCAATATCAGTAGAAACAAGTCAAGAAGGCATTTAACCGTATTGTGGAATCAACAAGTACAAACTGACAGAAATATCCCCAACAACAAACCAGACATTATAATCCGTGATAATGAAAAGGGAACATGTATGTTAATAGACGTTGCAATCTCATGAGACAGAAATGTGATTAAAAAAGAAGTTGAGAAGATTCTAAAACATAAAGACTTTACATCAGAAATACAGTGCATGTGGAATGTAAAAACAAAGGTGATACCAGGAAAACATGGAGTCAAGGAACTACAGAAAACAGCCACACTGGGCATCACACACATACTTCGGAAAGTACTAATGTAAGAGTACAATAGATTCAACACTGGAACTAATGATATAAACACCATGAATAGTAACAACAGAATAGCTGCAACACTGTATTCCTTACGGACATAGTTTGTCTCAGGAATATAATTATAAATACCCTGCATAAAGGGGATGATGATGATGATGATGATAGCTGAGAGAAAAGTTTTTTCCACCTAGCAAAAATACTGTGGGAGAATGTAACCAAATCACCCTTCTCATCCTTTACTATATCACTGGACAACAAATTTTTAATGACGTTATGTTTCTGAGGTAATAGTACCCATTTCTTATTAATTTCAAGGCGCTGAGCATGAATATGACAAGGAAAACTCAAAATTGGCTACAGTTTCTAAGAAATCCGCAAATGTTTATTGTATATTTAAGAAATATGTACATCAGACATGTAGCAATAAAAGTCCGCTTCTACTTGCAACTTCACTTTGCCTGTCGCTTGAGTAGCTGCTCAGGAGCATTTCTGGCGAGAGTCGAACAGTAGTCAGCCAACATGGAAGTGGACCACTTTCCCTGATATCATTTCTCCATCGCTGGAATTTCCTGATGAAAAGTTCACTGTGCTCATCACTAACCATGCCACAGTTGTCGGGGAAGAAATCCAAGTGGGAATGAAGCACATGTATCATTAAGGACATATCAACAGAGACACTACCTTCAGGTCACCACAAATATGCCAGCCATACTTGCTGTATTCAAGCTTATTCAGCAACTGCTTTAGGTTTTCATAGGTTTCTTTCATGTGGACAGTGTGTGCGACTGGAATGGATGGATGTTGGTTTCCATTATGCAGCAACACTGCCTTCAGACTCAGTTTCAAAGAGCCTATAAATAGTCGCCATTCTAGCGGGTCATATTTGATTCTCAGGACATTCATCAGGCCATCTACATTGTAGCAGAACACAAGGTCATCTTCCTTTCTGAAGAAAGGCACCAAATGCTGACGATGACTGCGAAACGAAGAAATTCGGACATTTTTCTCGAGAACTGTTTAAGTCTTGATCGCAGTAACTCTGCTTTGCTTTTGGACAGCTCCAGATCGCCAACAAGATCATTCAGTTCATCCTGTGTGAGAATGTGTGGCTGTGTTGCAGAAGACCTACTGTGGGAGACGTGTGGTTCAGTAAATGCCGGCGGCTCAGGAGAACCTGAGGTTGACTTGCCTTTGTCCTCATCGTCTGAATCGATGGTAAATTCTTTCGGAGGTTCGGGAATTGAAATTCCTTCGCCGTGTGGAACTGAACAGAGAGCAGATGGTATATTCAGATACACTATTGTCCAACTCTTTTTCTTCGTGATGCCTCCAGAAACAGGTGGCACCATACAGAAGTAGCAGCCAGTTGCGTGATTACTTGGCTCCCTCCAAACCATACGGCATCGCATGTCTTTTGCCATTCAGCCACTGCATAAGATCTGTTGCACATTTACGGCAGCATATGTGCGGGTCCTAGGATTTGTCTTGGTCGCCAATCTTGCATCCGAAATACAAATGATACGCCTTTTTCACTATCACAGTGATGGCCTTTCTGCGCCTTGCAAACGTCACTTCACCACAAATATAACAAAAGTTATCTGCACTATTAACACAGTTACAAGGCATCATTAATGCTAGATTAACACTGCTGGGATCAATGTGCAGTATTTATGATGCAGGAGTAAACAGGTGTGATGTGCATGATGGGCTGATGCAATATGACACAATATTTTGAAATCTCTCAACATATTTCATTTTTGGTAGATGTATTTACTTAACGCAAACTTCATTATGGACATAAGTGACAGGCAAAGCGAAGCCGCAAGTAGAAGCAGACTTTTGTCATTAAATGTCTGATGTACATATTTCTTAAATATATAATAAATGTTTGTGGATTTCTTAGAAACCATAACCAATTTTTAGTTTTGTCATATTCGTGCTCAGTGCCTTGAAATTAATAAGAAATGGCTCGTATTACCTCAGAAGCATAACGTCAGTAAAAATTTGTTGTCCAGTGTATTAGTTCTATGCTGGTAACCCTTCTTAAAGTCACTGCTGCCCCTATCCAAGGCTCTAATATTCTTGATCTTACTGTCAGTTTCAAGTACATCAATCCTAGCTTTCAGATATTCCTTTTATCTTTCCTGAAATGTCTACTAGCTTCACATCTTACATTGTTGAGATTATCTACACTGCTTTTGTTCAGATTCTGTAAACCTTGCTTTTTAGCCTGCATCCTTTGGTCCAAAATTTATGAACATTTTCATCAAACCATGGTTTATGCTGCTTCCATTCTTATATACTTAGACTCTTTAGCTAAGAATTTGATATTCTCTTTAACGTTTTCCCAAGCCCTGTTTATGTCCTCACTAGCATTTTAAGTTCTCCATAGCTGCAAAACTGCTTTAGATCTTAATCTTATACTGTTTCCTAAACTCCAGCTCACTTAGTTTCTTGAGATTAAATCACACTACATCAAACATCTGTTCTGTTTATTTACTTACTGCCAGTTTTTCCCTAACTTCTGCAACCATCAGATAGCGATCAGTATCACAGTCGGCTCCCCTGGAAGATCGTACATAGAGTACACTTGAATTCCATCTCCTATCTATCACTTAGTGATCAATCTAATTGTATCTTCCCATTAGAAGATGTTCAGGTGTATTTATGAATGTGTCAGTGCAGGAACATTGTGCTCTTAAAAACAACAGATTTTTTTATGTGGCAATATTTACTATGCTAACACCCTTTCATTACTATCCTGATGTAGACTCTCATTCCCAGTTGTTGGTTTGAAAAATCCTCTATCCCCAATGTTGCATTAAAATCTCCTACCAGAATGTTCATATGGTGCTTAAAAAATGATAAAAAAAATCTGCTCTAATTCTTCATAAAAACTGTCCTTTGAATCAGCACTATTCTCCTCAGTTGGTACATGTGAACTTAGAACAATGATATTACACCAGCAACCTCTCAGGATTATATATGACATCCTGTCACTAATGAATCTTCTCTCTTAACTGCTGATAGTACTCTGTGGTGTACAAAAAATCCTGTTCTCAATTGATGATTTTTGTTTCCTTTTCCATTGAAAACAGTACAATTCCCTGCTCTTACAGTGCCTCCTTTGTCACACCTATCCTCCTGTGCACCCACTAAATCTAATGTATACCTCACTAATTCCCTGGTTGCTGCTGTAAGTCACCCTGACCTACACACGTTTCTCACATTCCACAGACTAAATCTCATGTCCCTTTTCCATTTCTTCATTTGTGCCAAAGCACCAATTCAAGCCTGAGGGAATAGTGAATGTTTTCTAACATGGCAACTTTTTATGATGATGAGTTTTTAGCACCTCACCCAACCTCCAAGCTGGAGGACCACCCCTTACTGTCTGTCCACAACTGCTTGTTCAATATATTTGTGGATACCCTCCACACTGGAGGCCATTCCTCCATCTGCAACCTGAGGATGCTTCATGCCATGGTGACTAAGACACCCTTATCATGGACTCATGAAAACTTACCAATACAAATATATGAAGAAAAAAATAAGATAATATCCCAGATATATCATGCAGTCTCTCATATGTTTCTTCAATTGACCGCGATTATGAATCTCAGTGGGATCAAACACTCCCGTGTTTCCAGTGGGGACTGCAAAATACCTGTAAGAAGTCAGTTAGCATATTAGGAGACTATATTTATAAAGACTGACATAATTACATAACATTTCTTACAGAATTTTTTAAATTAAAATTGACATGTATTGTAACTAAGGCTAAAGTACTGATGCTCATTTATATCATGGCTATACTGGACCAATTTAACGTGGTATACATTGGGTGTGATTCATGTTCCAAAAGCTGGCTATCCTGACTTTTGTTCCTCATGGCTTTCCTCATTTCCTCTAGGAAAATGCTGAAATATCCATCTTAGCACATGCCACTACCATTTTCACACCCAATTCATCACTTACAATCATAATTAACTTCAATGTTGTAACATGTGCAGCTTCAAAAGTATCATTAAATGTCTAAGAAGGGGAAAAACAAAATATGTGTGTGTGTGTTTGTATGCGTGTTCAATGACTCATGTGCCACTAGGCAGAAAACATAGAGATCACTCCTGCAGCAGAGTACCAAAAGCCACTACAGGAGAAGTACAAGTGGTTGGCATGTGTAGAGTACCCAAAGAAACATGCAACATATCATGTATGGAAAAGGCAGAAATGGGAATCTCATCAGCAAGTGTTGTATCCTGAGTGTGGACAATCTGTGCAAAGTGAACTTTCTGTGTATGAGTTATGATCAATGACTTACATATGCATTGCTGAAGCAGTGAAGCAGCAAATTCCCAATTCTACCATGACATAGCCATGATGCTTCTCAAAGTGATGCATGACGTGTTATTTACATTTTACACCCCTCTACCACCACGACGTTAAACATTACACCCAATATAACATGATAAAATGCAACCTGCTAACCTGCTGGAATGTGTCATCATTTTTCTCCAGGTTATCCCAGCACTCCACCACAATAATTATTTACAAAACTCGTTGCAGGTCTGCAGTTAGGACATGCTGTCAAAACCCCCTTACTTTGGACCCATATCCATACGATCAAATTTTGTTTGTTCTGTTGAATGAATCATTACAGAGACAAGGACTTGAAATTGCATACGCCACAAACCAGGGTGTCATAGTGTCACTATGCCACTTACATTCAGTTACGGTGCTGTGAATGATACGCTTCACCAGTTGAAATGACGGTGCTGATCATGATAATGCTGACAGGAGACAAATACAAGTAAGCTGTGATATGACTTCATGGGATACTATAAATGGGAAGTTATGGGGGCCATCCTCTTACAGATTTGACAATATTCCAGAAGCATTCCCTCATCTTAAGATGCATGTCTGACAACTCCACGTGTCTGTTTCTTGTGTCTGTTTAAAACTACACTAATGAATTCCATGGACTGTACAGTAAAAACTGACATGATGAATTTCGAAAGATGTGGAAGATATTATTCTAACATTTCTCATTTCCTTATAGGAGCTGAGGGAACTATGAAAACCTCAGACAGGATAGACGTAAACCCATAACCTGCCAAGCATGAAAAAAGATCAACAACCAGGGCAATGCAATACTCAGTCTGAAAATATGTTCCTGATATTATGAAAATAAGATTATCTTATCATCAGCCCCACATGTCAATCATCACTGGTCTTCAAGAACCAAGAAAAGTGGGTGGGAATAATTTGTGCAGACATACCTACCATCAGTTACGGTCTTAAGCACATCCAATAGCACAGTTCATTAAACATCCTGTTCTTATACAGAGGTGCATAAAATTAACACATAACATGCAGGTTGTTTCTGTCACTTGATCTCTATGTTTCAGCTCCAGAACTAATTAACAGCTTTTGATTAAATTTCATATAACTGTCTACACCAAAAATTATCACTGTTTGGTCTGTACCAGAAAAAATTACCAGTACTTTGCATAAAGTTAAAATTTGACTTCCCATTTTATAGTTAAACAAATCTTCACCACAGATATCCATCAATATTCAAACCAGGTCACAAACAGAATGCATATAACTGTTACCATAACTCATATATGACATTCATTAACACACACCACGTTCAAATTAGCTTCAGAATTACATAATGTATGTACCTGTACTTTCAAACAAAAGTCAACACAGGAAATGTATTACTTACATCAGTATACAGAGTATAAAACCATTTTAATTCAACCTACTCATATGCAAGCCAAACTGCCAATGGCAAATTTGCAAGTGCAAGTATCCAGTGGCCGTGGAGGAGTAGCAGAAGTGTCAAGAAGCCATGGGCAATCATCTTAGGTAATACCCACTGAAAAAAACAAAATCAAAATTAGCATTTGATATAAAATATGATAATCCATAACCAATTAAAAGACTAACTTGGTGGTAGGTTCTTCATACACAGTCCATAATTATCCAACTGAACAAGATTTTCCTTTTGAAGATATGCACCACCACAGTAACATGTCTTGCTATCTCTTTCTACCCTAAACCAGTTCCTATCATCACTTCTTTAAGTCCCATATTAACAGTTTCCTCTTTTATACTGTAAGGTCTTCCTCATGGTCTTTTCTTTTTAGGTTTCCTTATCATTGTTTGGTATGCTTTAAAATAACTGCCTCTTAGTTGGTCCTGAAAGATATTAACTCTTTTTACTGTTATTATTTCCCTCACTAATATTTCACAAAGGATTATATTATATGACCAAAAGCAAATTCTAAATTATTAATAAATTCAGTATGATAGCATCGTAAGGATACTTATTACAGTTTGCATAGAAATGTGTGTACTATGGGATGCAACAAGTGTGAGTCTGTATTAGACAAACTACAGGTTCTGCATATCTATAATAATGGAAATTATAAACAAACTCAATTCATTATATTTCACAAGGCAGCATAAGTTTCCATCTTTTCTGACACGTACAAAACAAGCTGGTTTTGACCAAAATGGGTCACTGCTTACAGAGATAACACTTAATGTTTTGACATGCACAGTGTTTCTCATTCCTTGAACTGAGGAATTCTAATTTGTTTCCTATGACAGGTAGGACATTTTTGTCTTTCCTAAGGGTCCACACTGGCTGAGGGTCCATGCAGCTTGCTATTACCATGGTACTTACCATGGGAATAGAGCAGTTGTGGCAAGAAGTGACACTTGCTTGAAAAGCAAAGGTTAAGAATGTGTGGAACTATACTTGCACTATGCCATGTATTTTCATGGCATGCAAAGAGACAAATTTATTTTTTCCTTAGTTGGATATTACCTGCCATTTTTACTTACACAAATTTAAATAATAATTTCTCATTTCCACTTTGTGCATTACAATTCAATTATTGTAATTTAAACCAACAAATGCATACAATTGTATTAGATTTTAAATACTATTATAAAAACCACTAACTTCTACATGTTTTGGACCTTACTGGTCCATCATCAGAGAGTACAATAATTGTATAGAATGATTGCTTAATATATTGATCTCTTGCAAGTAAGAACTGCTGGAAATTCTTTGGTATGGAATGTGTATAGCAGACAGAATTGTGCAAGTAAGTTGGAGAAGCCTGTTGATAGATCAGAGGTGGTTCCTAGATTTTGTAAAATTTGAGCATCAATGATCTAAGTTATACAAACAAATTCAGCTCCTATACTGTAGAAAATAAACTCTGTCTGCACTACAGAGTTCAGTCACTTAATGCTGTTTCGGGAAGTATTCAATTATTTTTGTGAGAATAATGGAGAACATTTAATACAAAGTGTGGGCAAAATGCAGTGACAGAAATTTTACAATAGGTGGTTTACACCATGGCCAATGAACTTCAACAAGTCAAATGACAAACTTTGTTTACTAATACAACACACCCCTATATTCTCACATAATCCACAGCCTCTAATATTTATTTCTAATAATATTCCATAAAAATATTATGTTTTAACATGCCTATAAAAAATTATCACACAGTTTCCTTCAAAACTGTAATGTGACACAAAATATTTGCATTCAGATTTGTAATCAAAACAGATAAATTACTTTTAAAAGTCAGGTTACCACAACCATGTGACATGTGTTACTTCTAATTTGTATTATATTCAGTGACCACAGAGATGGTACTCAAAAGAAGGTAGATCTTTCAGACAGTTTTTTCAAGGAGCATGTTACTAATACCAATGACTACTTTTGCATATGCATGCATATACACACCCACAAAAATGAAGTGAATGAACTCTTCAGAACACAGTCTATAATGAATTCTTGAGTTTTTCAACAAGAATGCTTCATTCTAATGAGTTGTAAAGTGTAAAATCAAAAGTGAGGAAGATCATGAACTGTGAGCATAGAAGGATTATGAAGGATGCATAATTTCAGGCATTCTCCCAACACTCACAGAAAGGACTGAAGAAAATCATACAAAACTCTGTCAGAATTGGCAGTGCCAAAGGTGATAATGCTGGGTACCAAGTACCAGTCAGATTCAGCAATGCTACACCAACCTGCTCAGCCTTACTTCTGTGAATGAAATTCTTCAGTTATCATTTGTTTGAAAAAATCCCCATTGTTATGGAATCCATTTGTTCATTGCTATTATAACAAACAGATAATATGATGATGCAGTTATATAATGTTCATATATTTCACAATGACTTCATAAGCTCCAAGTTAATAACCTCTTCTTTTCAATGACACAGAATCCATGTGTCCTATTTTTCATTACATTCTCCAACCAAAATATGGCTTATGTGTTTACTGTATAACCTACATCAGGGTTGCACACATTCTGGGTACATGGTCGTCCAAGAGACCTAGATATTAATAAATATGTAGGTCTTTTATCATAATATAATAAAACTGCAAAACTATTATAGGATGCAGTCACCAGTGAAAAAATGAGATACCATTACTGTAATTGCTGGAAGGAATATGGTATATTTAATCACCAGAAAAACAGATAATCATACTTCCAATTACACTAAAACAAATATTTATAATGGTAAGTTACACAATCACAATCACTAACAAAACTGCTTCAGCTTCCAATACTAACCACATTCAGTTTGGAGCAACACTGTTGTGCATTCAGATAATCACATTCCAAATCTGATAAAGTTATAACCTGAATTATGAATTAGGGAAAAAATATAATAATTCGCAAAAACTCCATACAATTCATATAACGTAACTTCACATACATTTTCCACGCAGTGTTACCTATCACACACGCTGCAAGTTTCACAACCTAATGAGATCAAACGTTTCCCACAATAAATACTGAACAATCACATATACCATGCATTGAAAAGCATGCTACTCGTATGGGTGGTATTATTATTAATTCTGATACGCCGTACAAGAAAAGAACTTCTCGAAATTTAAAAAACGGGGCCTTACAACCTTCGGAATAAACTTTGAATTTCACTAACGAACATTTCATAATTTCCATAGTACAATCCAGCTCTAACATGCCACTTGTGTTACTCAGATATAGAAATTATTGACTTCAACATAACCATTTTCTATATGAATTAAAAAGGATACGAAATAAACGAGCAAGAAGAGGAGGAATCCAGTATCTAACATAGAGAAAGTAAACAGAAAAGGATCGGACACCATATCGATAGTAGACTTTGAAAAAATTAACGTATATATTTGCTACACCGCACTTTATTACTGGTATCTAATAATTTACTTCCCTGCGGAATATCACTGTTACAAAATAAAATTCAATAACACGGGTAAATAACGATCTTAAATGCCGCCATATTTATTTTTCTCAGGTTGGCTAAAGTCCAAGAGAAGTATGAATGAAAATATACCTTTCGTGCATTGACAACTTCATACTCTGACCACAGACCTAAACCAAGTGGCCTGTGAAAAAGAAGGACGAAATCATCGGGTTATGCATATATGTTGTTAGGCTCTTGCTGTGTTGATTTTTCGAATGAAAGTGTCACATAACCTAAAGTCTTCTGTCATGAGATGCTAAGCTTTCCGGTTTGTGCAGCGAGAACCATATTTATAGAGAAGGGAATTTCGTTCTTCGTATGACAATTTGTTCCAGCGTACGTTACGGTTGGGATTTCTATCTTCTTTGTTACACGTTATATTTGCCTGGTATAACAATATGGACTATGTAACACGATGATAATGTGTAATTGAAGAAAGTTGCAGTAAGTAATTAACTCCAGGAATCTATATAACGTAATCATCATATGTAGCTAAATATGTTTGTGGGTGGTATGTTTGGAAAGCACCTCACCGACTTTGATGTCGAGATTAGAAACTCACTGATATAGGATGGCAAACAAAACTGTACTGTTATCATCACTGATGAGGCGACGTATTCGTAAAGTGTACCGAAATATTGTACTAATTCCAGCAATGAAAGTGGCTGTAGATCCGTCGGTGGAACAGCCACCTCCTATTTTTACTTATATAATCAAAACATGCATGTGTATAAAATTTTCATTACATGTGATTAATTACCAGTATGTTTCCATCGATTTTGCGTTCATCATCAGGATAGCTTTACAAGAGTACGAACAATACAGTAAATTGCCACACTGAATATCAGGAACCAGTCAATGGTTTGGTTTGGTTTTTTAATAAAGAGAGACCAACTTGATGTCACTTGCTTCATCATTTCATTATTTAATGCTCAACATGATTCGGATGTTAATACATCCATCCTCAGGAGCTTGCGACTTATTTGATGAGTTATTTCATGGGTTGTATTGTTCTGATTCGATGTGTGTTGGTGTTACGTTGTGGTTTGGCTGGGGTGGTGTGGTATCCGGATGCAGGCAGCATCAAATCACCAAATACCGGTAATAATAAATCAGTATGATCTACTTAGTAAAAGGGAATATAATGAACTAATGGCATGTGAGTCAATGGGGACAGCTGAAGGCGAAAAATGAAAGTAGAAGCAAGGTACAGAGGGAAAAAAACAAACACATGCAAAAAAAAAACATAAAATTATATTAATTGGTGACAGCAATGCACAAGGATGTGTAGCTGAAATAAAATTAAACCTAGATGATGGTTTCGAGGTCCAAGGATTTGTAAATCGAGGTATAGGGGTAAATACTATCACAACCTCTGCAAAAATTTGATATTCAACATCAAACAAAACAAGATGTGGTAGTAGTATGGGGAGGCTCAAAGGATGCAGGAAAAATGAAACACATAAGGGTATTAACTGTATACAGAGTTTTGTTAAGACAACCATACAAATTTTATACTAATGGATGCCCCTCATAAATATGATTTAGAACTGATCTCATGTGTAAATAAGGAGGTGGAAAAGTATAATAGAAGGATATGAAAGCATATGAAAGTTTTTGAAAATACAGAAGTAATAAAGGTTGACTTAAATAGAAGAGGTTTCACAAGACATGATCAGCATATGAATGTAAAGGGAAAAGAATTGCTGGCAAAAAGAATAGCAGCAACCATAAAACATACATTAAAGGTATGTAAAAAGACACCAGTCAACATGAAATGGAAAGAAGATCCAAGTAAAGAATATCAAGGTTTAGGGGAAGCAAAAAAATGGAGTTGGAGAAAGAAGAGATCCCATTGAAAACCAGAACGAGAGTGTGTCAGTGAAAAATAATAATAGTAGAAGAGAGGAGGATGAGACAGCTATGATAGCTTTAAGAAGATGTCAAAAGATACCTGTGACAAGAAGAGATGATTTT
>Ga0123354_10014605_pt1 | contig 12237 bp, 7 predicted proteins | sample TergutLab28metaG_2_FD_97872 | JGI IMG/M metagenome (GOLD analysis project Ga0123354, IMG submission 97872) | Labiotermes labralis P4 segment gut microbial communities from Petit-Saut dam, French Guiana - Lab288 P4 | ecosystem: Host-associated > Arthropoda: Insects > Digestive system > Gut ... | reverse complement strand
AAAGCCCATTCTTCCCTATCGCCTGCCTTCTATCGCCATCTCTTGAAATTCATATCCCGTAAGTCCTTCTCCACATCTTCCATCCATCTCAGTCTAGGTCTTACCCTTCTTCTGTTTCCCTCCAGCTTTACTCTCAAATATTTCCTTAACTGTCCTTCCCTGATCAGTTCTTGCTACATGTCCCATCCATTCGAATCTTTTCCTTTTAATATCTGCTACTATGTCTAGATCTTTGCATAGCTCTCCCAATTCCTGATCAGTTCTTACTCTCCACATTCCTTGCTCTACCACCGGTCTGTATATCCTTCTTATAATTTCCTGTCCCACGCACGCACGCACGCACGCACGCACGCACTCTGTCCATAACAATCTCAGTCACAACCCAAGCTGCACTCCGAACACCACAGCTGGTTTCACCGTCGTTTTATTTGCCTTAATTTAACAGCTTTTCGAGAGACATTACAAAAATAATATACTATCGCATTTTCCACCTACATAAACACGGGATAATAAAGAGGAAGAAGAATTTAATTAAAAAATAAGAGGTCGAGTGTTTGCAATTAATGTTTTTCTTTGGCGACAGTATCGGTATTAATGTAAAATAATGTTAAGGTCTCTCTCTGTAGTGTGACTGCCTACTTAAGGAAATAAATGTCAAAACACAGCACAGTTGTTTCTTACAAGGATAAAACGCGGTGTTAGGTGTATTCCTGGTGCAGGGTGTAGAGCAGAGCTTGGCTGTAATCGAAAATCATGGGATACACACACAACTGATACTGCGACATGTTCTTAACCGTCGATGCCTGTCACTGGTGCACGGTAATACAAAGTGTGTTATGCTGGTCGATGTCACCTGGACGCTAATATTCTAGACGACTGCAGTAGCGTCTTCTTGACATAGAAACCGTCAGGTCTACTGCATTGTGAATGCGCCAGCCACTTACGGTACCATAACCGCAGCCGTGGAAAGAGAGCCGTAGAAACCTCACCCGGCGTAGTGCAAAAATTGCGACACATCCCAGTTGGGGGTCTTCGAAGTAAGTCGTGAAAGTCGGCTGTTTTCATACCAATTCCCGCGGGTCGCTCATCTGTTTCGAGACGATCGTCCTGTGGCGAAGTGCCTTGGTAATGGCAACGACATCGACACGCTGCTTTCGAATGAGCTGTTTGTACACAAAATCTGTGGACAGACGAGCATGTTGCAGGTGTGAAGATGTGCTGAACATCCGCAGCGGTCACCTCGAAGCACGGGATAATGTACGTACTATGCCAGAACATGGGCGTCAAATCCTCTTCACCGTCATTATTGGGGCTCGCATCGTCAGGAACGTTGTCTTGGTTCCCTGTGTGCAACATGAGAGACTACAGCAGAGTAGAGAATTTTAACTAATTTTAATATATATTTTATCAGTACCTACATTTTATTGTGTTATATACAATATACGATTGAGATCTCAAGCATTCTTCAATAATTTCTGTAACCGCAATATTTTGGTCTTTCAAGATTTAAATTTTGACCAGTATGGTTGAAACACGTCGCCATTCCTAATGTGATTCTGTAATTAAACTTTAATGAAGGTCCTGCATAATACAAACAAAATCTTCGTCTACACATCTGTCGTCAACACAACCACACTTCATGTATTCAAAATCACACCACAGTAAAATTACTAATATAAATTTTCAAAGATTATACACAAATCATTTCACCTTACAGGAAGGTTTTAACCTACATATCAAATATCTGTGAATATATTCGAAAATAATCATTCTTTCGTCCAGAATGTACTGAAGTTAAAAACATTAAACCCACAAATAAATACTACAAAGTCTTCGAAAAGTAATATTATACACCATAATCGAGAACCTGCATAATGCAACCTAGAAGTGGCGAAGATAGAACTTGAAACACCTGCAGTACCTCCCACTTCAAGATTCATTGCTCTAACATGATCATACCTATTACTGCTACTTTGTCTAAAAATTATATCCCTTTTTCTTTATAATCCTATATGTTAATAATTTCCTCCGACGAATTTCGTACATAGTTGTATTACCTGCAGATGGCCAAGTTGGCAGAAACGTAGTGAAGTACAGAACATTTCGGAAAAAATAAAATGTTTTGTTATGCTTGACAGTTTACTTCTTTACGCTCTTTATATTTTATTACAACGGGATGTTTAGAATAATTGTTAGTAAAGATGTGAGGACGATAACAATGACCACTATATATATATATATATATATATGTGTGTGTGTGTGTGTGTGTGTGTGTGTGTGTGTGTGTTGTGGGTGTGTGTGTGTGTGGGTGTGGTGTGTGTGTGTGTGTTTGTGTACGTGCTACCAAAAAACATTAACTTCAGAATACGCTGACATAATTTCTCTGAATTTAAATCACGCGAGTAGTGTTTGCAGTGTAAACCTGATAGGCCTATAACACACATTTAATATTTAGACAAGAACCTGTTTGTTTTACAGTCTGCTGGTTTGTGTGTAGACACGGACGATCACGACCCCCATTAAGTACAACTTTAAGATTCGCGTAAAAAGAGCGAGAAGTGACCACTGACAGACCGAGCCATTACAGTATGTAACCCGATCGAAATTTGAACATAATAACTGTGGAATAAAGAGTAAATCTCTTTTGTTCCACCCTCTGTGATGGTTCTCAGGCCGACAGTGCAAATACCACTGGTTCTTGCATTTCCTTTCCGAACCCATATTTATTTAATATCTTCTCATCTCCAACACTGCTGTGTAACTTCGTCAACTGCAATAATGATCTATGAATGAAGCAATTGGCACAAACTTTGCTTGTTATGTAAGTTTCGCGGAAACCTTGCAAACATGGTGGAAAACTCTGAGGGCTGAAGTTAGTAAAGTTCGCTCTTATTGGTTTCCTACATCCATATTTTCCACTTTGGTTGACGTGTGGGTCGTTAGAGGAAGGCTCGCGGGCGGGCAGAAAGGGCGGGGTAAGGAAGGACTAGGGAGGATGAAGATGAAGATGAAGACAGAGGGTGGAGTCTTGCCACACATCATCATTTATATGGAGGAAAAGATATTCGTACAAAGCGCATGCGCACAGTAAAATCTGTGCATTAATCTTCATCATAGTGAATCAACGGGTAGCGCGGTTCTGATAGTGCAAATGAGCCAAGAAACGAATCGCGAGGCTGGTGACAGAAAATGATGTTGGTAGTATCGCACCCCTACGGATAGCCGTCTTTTTGAAACACGTGTTTCTTTTGGCAGACAATGGTGCTCAAATCAATGTGAATAGTTGTGCGAGGCATGCAGCGTGCATGGCAGAGATCAGAATTGAACGGGAAATCGGAATTGAAGAGATTACTTGGGAGAGTGAGGCGTAGATGTATGTGAAGATAATATTAAAATGTGAATTAGGGAAATGTAACGTGAAGATGTGGACTGGATATTTCTGGCTCAGGATGGGGACCATTGACTGTTGAAAAGACAGTACTGAAACTTTAGATCTCGTTACCGGAGGTCAATTATTAACTAACTGAAAGACTGTAGCTTTTCAAAGAAGATTTTGCTTCAGGGTATTGGTGTTCTGCAACAATTAGATGTGCTGTTCTTGTGTATTTAGGTAAACTTTTGTGACGTTCTGTAGTTAACAAATAAAAGCAGAAAACACGTGAGGAGACCCAGTGATCTCAAGCGGTAATAGATCTGACGTGTGTACATGTAACTAGTTAGTTAGTACTACCAGTTTCGAATCTGACCCAGGATTTGCGCTACATTGACTGACGTCTGTGGGTTTCCTCACTATTATTTGATGCTGGGATTGTATCCTAAAATAGGTCATAAACTTGTCCTTGTCGATGCTCACAAATTCGTCGAAAATTATCTTCTCTTATTATTCTACACAAGTAACTCTGTTATGTGATCACAGCTGCTACGTAAAGTAGAACAAATCAGTACAAATTTACGTTTAAAGAAATCAAAGGGTTATACATCTCAATATGGAGGCCCACACATGATTATGTTAAGGAAATTTATGCAGAAATATGGATGAGAATTACATCCCCGTATGTTCTTGAAAAAAATGTGAAACGTAACGCAGGTTCTGAATCGTTGACCCTCGGAGTGCACCACACCGGGTTGCTGCCATTGCGTAATGAATCTTCGTGGTTATGCTCAGTCTTTCAATGTAAAATCCTTGACAGTGTCTTTATATGGACCAAACTATCCTCTTGTCAAGTGTCTCCTTGCTCAACATTTATGACCAGTTTTCGTCACACACGTGCTGTTGTCTTCTGCCACTGGGACGGAAAGTTCTTCGTTAAATGTGATAAAAACCATTCGTATAGGAAAGGAGTATATTAATCCATTGCAGCGTATTTTTCTATGGGTACCTAAAATTAAATGACTGACATTTCGGAGTAGACGCCCTGCCTGTTCCTTCAGGTTTACTGAATTATGCGTGCGGAAATTTCGTACAGGCCAGTGGTGTAGGCAGAGTCGTATGGGTCCAGGACTCCCTACACTGGTTCAGTATTGCCTACAGCAGTCAGCAACCAAAGGCCTGTGCTGAAATTCCAACCGGCCCACTGGCCAACCCTACAGAGGGTGTGACGTAGTGATGAATGATGGCAAATGATGAACTGATAGACGTCGTACACGCGCCTCAGCAAGGCATTCTTTACTTTCAAAATGTCATACTTTTTACAATTCATGTATGAACGTAGTTATATTTACACTTACAAGAAAATTGCAGCTTTTTCTTGAGCCGATTTTCACGAAAGTTGCACGTGCTCAGTGACGTTAAGTGTACAGATGTTAAACCGAACAACACTCAAAGCAGACGACAAGTGTGCAGTATAAAAGTACATAACCATTGATGCCCTTAAGTAAAGTATGTCTGTCACTGCGCCAATTCTATATATAATGACCATCAGTCGACAGATTTTTTAGACATCTTCTTAATAATTTTATCCAAATCCGATGAAAAGTGTTGCTGATGTGGGTAACATTTCATTGCCGCTCTTCAGCCAATTATAACTTTCACTTCACCGATTTTCACCAAACTCTTTAAAGAAATGTGGAAAGTACGGGTATAAATCCTTTTATCCCATTAAGTAAAGTGGGACAGGCAGCGAGCCGATTTTCAAGAAACCCATGCTTGCCTGACAACCTTTCACGAATAACTGCTATACGGAATTTCATAAAAATTCGACCCGCTATTATAGCCGCTTAAAGTAGGTTACGGATGGACGGACGTGGGCTCCATATATGGCGTCTTTTGCACATTTTAAAATCGTCTGAAACGGTATGTTTCTACCAGGTTTTCTTATGGCAACTTCGTAAAAAATTAACGTTTCTCAGGCTAGCGGTTTTCTTCAAATTCAGTTCTTTGTGACAGTTCACTCACTAAAATAACAATTTGTCTCCAACTTTCCAGTTGACGAGTTATCAAGTTTTTTTTTTAATAATATTTTGCGTCCGTGTGGCCGAGTATTCCCTTCTTCTGGAATGTGACACTGCATCAATGGCTAATCGGATTCCGACGTTTCCAGGAAACGTAGTGCCCACGTTATCCATCGTAGATAGGTTCTCGGATCCGTCAGACTTTTGCCTCGAATAGCCTGGATCCCATTACTCATTGGCGCAGCAAGTCCTTGAAGAACGGAATCTTCATCAATTTTCTTGCTGCCAAATTCCAGCCGCTATCTTCCTGTTAATGTTAACATAGAATTTATTGATTTATGGATTTTTTTCTGCATTTATATACTGTCGACATTTTAGTGATCTTAAAGTGGAACAGCAAATTTATTCTAAACGTATTTAAGACTGTATTGTCATTGTGCAGCTGGAAGAAGAAGTATGAGTCAGAACACGTAACATATGTTAGGTTATTCAGTTGCTCTTTTGTTACTTATTGAATACTTAGTAAACTGTTTTAATTTTTCAGATGCTTTTGCAGAATTGTCATTAAGACGTTTCATGACGAACGGACAAACGGGATCATAAAACTTGCTTGAGCGACTGTGGTGCTTCCGGTTTACTGTAAACCCTGAATGGCCGGCCATCGACTTTCTGGGAGTGTGGTCTTTCCTTGCAAGGTAGTCGACCCGCGCCCTGCAGCATTGATGGCTACGTTGGCCTATTGTTTAAAATACTTTTCTTCTTCAAATGTAACTAGCCTGCTTCAGTGTGGTTTCGTTTCTACTTTTTTTGTGGTTCGTTTTTTCAAAGCGACGAGTCTTTCCTGTCGAATTTGGTTAGTAGTTACAAATCTGAGTCGCTCTCCTGTTTAAATGCATAACTCTACATTACACAACGGAGTTATTTGAACGAAAAGTTATGTCGTGGTGATGCATATAGACGCTCTGTCTCTGCGTCACACTGTCTCAGCAAAATCACACGGTGGCCGTTCAAATGTGAATGTAGAAATATCACTATCGCATTTAGTCTGGGATTTTTAGAATTGTCTTTACCGAGAGAAGTTTAAAAAAATGAATCCCGTTAAGTAATGTTTTAACTGTATGTATTAACACGGTGCCAAAAGGCGCCGTCACTGTAAATGATAACTAATTGACGCTTTATATAGGCCTTTGAATTTTAGGCCTGTCCTGTGGGATAACAAGTATGCATACAGACTGGAGCTTGTCCTGCTAATATTAACAGACGCATTGAAATATTTATTGTAACAGGTAAGGTAAAGTGATCCCGTTACAGGCCCGATGTGGCCCAGAGGGTGGGTAGAGGTATAGCTCTACTCTTCCATGACCGCGGCACTAGAAGGGGGTGAGTGGTCAGCAGCATGCCGTGGTCAGCGACACGCACCGGTCAGCAGCACGCCGTGGTCAGCGTCACGCACCGGTCAGCAGCACGCCCCGGCCGCACATTTTTTGTAACAGTAAAGCTCAAAATTACAACAATTACGAATTACTTTATTTCTTGGCTTTAAATTTCGTACATTTAATTGTATTTTTCTTCTTTATTTTATCCGAAAATTATTTACGAAAAATCAAAATTTAGCTTTGGAAATAGCACACATTTATATGTCTGTAGATTCCTTATTTCATTGTAAATATACAACTTCGTACTTCGTCAATGATAAACATATAAAACGTCATTGCTAGCCTTGCCAGTGCTTTTATGTCTGTAAACACTAATCCCAGTGTTCGTAATTTAATTACCTGTTTATTTATTCGGTTCGAACTGGAAGTTCCAAGCATGGAGGGATCTAAAGATAAAAATCTTGTTGTATTTTAGGGTTACCTAACATTCAGTGTCTTAAATACTAACTATGTAATAATGCATAAGACAGAAAAGAGGACAATAGATAGCATTCAGATAGTGCAGTCCGCTCAAAATGATAGAACACAGGCCATATTTTCTACCAGACGATGACTGAAGCCGGCTTATCGCATCTCCATTACTTCCGCCAGACGGCGCTGCTCCTGTCCCTCAGGATCGGATATCAATCATTTCACCGAATCCCAGACATTAGAAACTGTCACGTAATCAGATAACATCTCTGTCTTTTCATATGGGACTTCAGTAGAATTATTTGCAATTTTATGTTGGCGTTGACCGATCTAGGATGATCTGTCAAAATATTGACTGTTTATTTATTTAATGACGTATTTTAAGTGAGTCGGTTGTCTACGTAGGGCCAAATGTTAGGATGGCAGTTACGATAAACTGCTGATAATTTTATGGAAGCTTTTGAGGCCTAGTCTAAAACAATGAAACAGTGTGTGTTTGGAAGAATTGGCGGTAGGTACGAATACTCGGTAAAGATAACCTGTCGGGTGGGTGAGATTCTAAACTTGTGCCTCCGAAATACAAAGCGAAACTTCTAAGTATCGTACAACTATGTTCGACTCCTGTTTACAATAATTCATAGCCAGTAAATTTGTTACTGTATTACACATTTAACCATATAGGCCCCGATAATACTAAATCACTGTAGTTATGTGCATGAAGTTCCCTAAATAGACAGTTTACTGACCGGTCACCAAACTTCACTTTGAGTTCACTGGTGCAGCTACTGTTTTCTTTTGATTTATATGGCCTTTCTCTAGTTAACTATTGTAAAGCAGTCGGAATAATTTTCGCAAAGCACTGCAATTATACGCCATAATTCAAGAACTGCAGAATAACTGTGGACCTGCCGGTGGAAATGAGGGCGAGAGAATGTCGTATTCTGTTTTATAGTGTCATTCCGTAATTTAGGAAGTTGAGTTAGCTGAGTCAATAAAGTGACCCGCTACGGTTTGGACGAGTAGGTTTAGATTTCCGATAAAGGGAGGAATTTTTCTCTTCGCCACCTCCTTCAGAGTTCTCCCGGTGCCATCTTTTTCTTATCTTGTGATTATCGGCGCCATTTACCCGATGGTATAATATCTGAGTTTAAGAAGTGATTTATTTTGAACTCCACACCTACCATTCCATAATTCTTCTTGGTGTGGTGAAACTTACCTTCGTATCTATCCAGCGATTTTCTGGGACGACGGAGGAATATCGTGGTAAGATTTGATGTGTTAAAGCAGTTCAGTTTCCGTAATTAGAAATAGGTACAGTACCTCCGCAGTAAGCGGCACTGCGCTGTCCCCCCTGCTATCCTAGCCGAGTATCCGTCGTATGTAGGGACCTGCAGCGTGCTCTAGTGAGGCTGAATACTGCCAACGCGCCTGGCGTCGCGTATATGACAGCATTCAGTGACTGGAAGCTGCGTTATATGAAGACGATGTTGAAGGAAGAGAAATGAAAAGAAGTAGAACGAATGAAGAGGACATATAAAAAGGAAAATGAGAGAGATAGGCGAATTCGACGACGAAAGAGAAGAAATCTTCCTTGATCGCGCAAAAGCTTCACATTTATAACTAACCTCATCCATCTTCTTCCACAAGGGGGAACTCAAATGCAGCTCAATTTGTCAGAAAATCTAATGCGCCAGTTTCCTCCATCTCTCGGCTGAAGAGTATGTATGGTGGATGGATTCAGGTTTCCAATAAACCCGACCCGGTCTCGGCCTGACAGCCTGCTTTTGAGGAGATTGAGGCTCATAGGGTGGCGCCACTGATCGGGTTTTTATTTTTTTCTCTACGAGTTTTTCCTGTGGAATATATAGTATAGTCTCATCCAACAAAAAATATTTCCTTGAACTAAATTGATGACGTTCAGCCTTCCTGCAAACAGAAGCGCCAGTTTACCTCCTTCGCTTTGTTTCAAAAGTATACAACTTTTTTAGTCTCATCGCGGAAATGAAAAAGGAAAATTCAAATCAATCCCTAATTAAATGTGACTTAAAAAAGGGAATTACTGTATTGAAGTTTCAGCTTCCAGACTTTATTTCACTTAATACTTGTGTATGGAGACACCACGCACAGTAAAATATTCGGACAAATCAGAAAACAAGTCAATTAGGAATTTAGGATGTGACGTAACGAGAAACTTCGTGGTTTCTAGAAGCCACCTAATATTGGTGAGATATATATAGCTATAAGAGACTGCGATAGGTGAGGAAGGATATGCTTAGAGAAATTTGAGGGAAAACTTTGGGGATATCCACTTGAAAAACGGGGAAGGAGATGTGATAATATAGAACATTACGACGGATCTTGGGTAGGGATAGAGGGTAGGATAGGAAGTTACGGAAGTAGCTTATGGTCTTATCCAATGGCGGACTTCACTTAGTCTTCGGTTCCTGCCACCAGAGTTATTTGGATATTATTTCTTAACATAGACACATCTATTTTTTGTGTTTGATGTAAATAATAATAATAATAATAATAATAATAATAATAATAAACGTAACTGGGCTTCTTTAACTCTGAAACTTTGTCAAGAAGTCTGCGTATGCGGTCCTAAAACAAATTTCGTCTCCGACGTTTGGATTCAAAACGACCGCATGTCTACACAAAACTTTCACTGCCAGCGGTCATGCAGGCACCGTGCTCATACCGGTATAATTTTATCTTTTTTATGTCCCTGCTCTGATGTCACTATTTTACGTAGAAATGCGACAAATGCACTAATATAGTGCCATCACTTTATTCACACTGTTACACTTCTACACGTTTCAACCCTCAAGGGGCCATCTTCAGGGAGTACCGATACATTTCATGAGCAGGGCCAACAAAATAGTGTCCATAATTAAATATAAGATTAAACAGCGGCATGCTATATGTAACGTGACAGTTGTCAAACGGTAACGTGACATAGAGCACGTGGCGTAAGCCTTCAATCTTCATCAAAAACGCTGTGATTACCTCAGATCTCGCAACGTTTTAGTAACATGTTTCAGGCTTTATCTTGAAATGTCCTGAATTACTGATTGAACTCCCAAAGACGTCACTGAGGACAGCCAGCCTTAGGACTGCAAACCGAAGTTGGGGCTCCCAGAACACAGAGCCCAGATTTTAGTCACTGCATCGTGTTTTGATTATCGCCATCAAAGGAACTTCTTCAAAACTAAATTTGTCATCCGCTCTCTTCGTGTGTACTGCAACACATGAGACGTAGAGCTTTATTTCGCCTGGTGAGACCATCTGAAAGTTGCAGAAAGAGCATATTACACGTCTTAAATTTAAAATCGGTTACTAACTTAACTGCGTAGCTGCACTTCAATATTAACATTAATCAATCAATTATTTATGCAGTGTTCATAAGCTCAGTTGTGAGTGATTGGAACATCCACTTCGTACTCTGGGGATTTCGAGTTCGGAATTCGGCTGTCCCTAGTTTTGTTTTGCGTAAATTTCCTGAGGTTTTCCGGGCAAACATCATTATAGTAAAATTAATCTAAATAAACTTTTGGGGTTCCCTCCTAAAAATGCTAAAATAACGCTAAACAAGTTACAAAGGAGCGTTCTTTCCCATAAGTGTTAACTAAATACCCGAGATTCTGACCATTGAAGATACTGCCAGATCCAGCGCAAACACCAGAAGCCCGAGAGCGGACAACTTTCGTGGAAATATTGGTCCCTGATAAATTTGTTTAGGAGCAACTTTGAACGAGGGCTGCTTTTAATTTCAAAAGAGGTCGCAACCGCTGGCCCCCACGTCCTTTCAAGGGCAGAAGTTATGAGTTTCTTGAATTTGGGTTTTAATTATTTTTGTGTCATATCCGGAATTCAGACAGGTTTCAGCGTGCCAAGATATTAAAGGCGGTACTTCATATTCAAATGAAATTACATACGAGCAATACAAATTTAGTTTACGAGTATCATGAAGGAATATTTCTATAAAATTCTTACATAGGCTATAACTACCGGTAGTTGTTACTGACTGTTAGAGCCTAGTTTAAAATGGAACCTTCACGCGCAGCAGGCAAGTTGCCAACAGCACACATCAAGCGAAGGCAGTCATCACTTGGGGAACATCTTATAGCTCCCGATCAACTTCCCTTCCCGCAGTCGCCAGAGTTCCTGCCCCCCCCCACCCCCCCTTCACCGTGGTCTGTTGTAATGATAATGAGGCTGCAGCAGCATCTTTCCCTTCCCCACACCCCAGGCCGTGATTGATACAAGACCCCGAAATGACGGATGGTCCCGCTGACATGGGGGGGTTAATTTGAAACAAGAACCAGACAAATGTAGTTAATATCAGGGAATGCTGCACCACACTCCACCCGACCCCTCCCCACCATACTCACCATGCACTACGATTCCTACGGCATAATTCGCCACTTTATCAAGACTCTCCCTCTAAGACAGATGCTATGAAGTATCGCTGGAAGATGGAAGTGTGTTGTGGTCATGATATACCGCAGTGCTTTCATTTGCGTACATGTTCTGTTCTTCACTGTTCTGTTCTGTTCTCTTCTGATCTGTTCTGTTCTGCTCCGTTTTGTTCTGTTCTCGGGATTCGGTGTTTAAGGGAACAAACATAAAACTCCTAACAGAAACTCAAAAACTCTTTTTACGCTAGTAATGTGCCTGGTCTAGGAGCAGTAATGCATATAATTCTAATTACAGTCATCCGTCTGTGCTTGAGACATTTCCATATTCACATTCGAATTTCCAGCAGTACATCATCCCGGAAATTTTCTTCGGTGCTTCAACGCGCAGCCATCCCACGCGTTACGTCACACTCCAGCTTAGTCCGCGCCTCGGAGCCGCAAGGGGACATCTCGCCAAGTTTAAATTACATGGTACATGGGCGCATTGGCGTTGGTAAGGCCTAGTGTGTTGGGGGGGGGGGGGGGGGGGAGGCCAAAAAAACAAGTACCCAGATTTGGGGTTTTTTGGGTCAAATTTT
>Ga0123354_10014604_pt1 | contig 12238 bp, 7 predicted proteins | sample TergutLab28metaG_2_FD_97872 | JGI IMG/M metagenome (GOLD analysis project Ga0123354, IMG submission 97872) | Labiotermes labralis P4 segment gut microbial communities from Petit-Saut dam, French Guiana - Lab288 P4 | ecosystem: Host-associated > Arthropoda: Insects > Digestive system > Gut ... | reverse complement strand
GAGACCAACTTGATGTCACTTGCTTTTTTATTTCATTATTTAATGCTCAACATGTTTCGGATGTTAATACATCCATCCTCAGGAGCTTGCGACTTATTTGTTGAGTTATTTCATGGGTTGTATCGCTCTGGTACGATGTGTGTTGGTGTTACGTTGTGATTTGGCTGGGGTGGTGTGGTATCCGTATGCAGGCTGAAGCACTACTGCACCGCACCAACCCAGCCAAACCACAACGTAACACCAACACACATCGAACCTGAACAATATACGACCCATGAAATAACTCAACAAATAAGTCGCAAGCTCCTGAGGATGGATGTATTAACATCCGAAACATGTTGAGCATTATATAATGAAATAAAAAAGCAAATGACATCGAGTTGGTCTCTCTTTATTCAACTTTAACTGATGTTAACAGAATCAGCGAAAGGCTGTGTATACAGTTTTGACCTCCTGATGATGAGCACATGTGTTCGAAACATGTAGAGGCATAAAGTAAAAGTTAATGTGAAACAAATTTTGTGCGTCAAGTTGGTTAAATACTGAGATAAATTTACTGCCGTACGGCCACCTATAGGTGTGATGATACCAGAGGCTGTGTAATACAATTTTGACCTCCTGATGATGAGCACATGTGCTCGAAACATGTAGAGGCATGAAATAAAAACTTATTTAAAACAAATTTTGTGCATGAATTTGGTTAAATACTGAGATAAATATACTGAGTTGCACGGTCAGGAAAACATCAAAAAAAATTGTTCATCATCAGGAGGTCTGTACAAGCAGTTTACATTATTTTACCGTGCATATTTATGAGGAGTCGAGGATAGTTTAATTTAAATAAATTATTAAGAGAAACCGTGCATCTTGTTGGTCTTTCTCACACATGTGTATCACGATGCACGGTTCAGAGAATGTAATAGTGTACAGGGTTACTGCTGCACCTGCTCACACTCAGACACTCACTCACTCACACACACACAGAAGCGCGCGCTCTCTCTCTCTCTCTCTCTCTCTCGGTGCGACTCCTCTGGACGAGGGATCGGACAGGGACAACTTCCACAGCGTACAGAACCAGGGGCCTGCTGTTGACCACTCACCTTCTTGTAGTGGTCAAGTCAACAACGCAAGCGTCTACATCCCCTCATCTATAGAAAGGTAAAGCAGTCCCATTACAGGCCTGGACAGGCCCAGAGGGTACCAGGAAGTTAAGTTTCCCAGATTTCATGACAATGACACAGGACGGTGGTAGGATGTCAGCCTTAAGCACCGGCCGCCTTTACCCCCAGGAAATAATCCTGGTACTCATTTCTGTTAGAGGCTGAGTCGACCCCAGGACCATAGTGCGTTCGGAGGGATTTTATGTCAATGATATATCTACTGACACCAGCTGGGATCAAACCAGTGATCTACCGATTTGTAGCACAACCCTTAACCACTGTGTTACAGCGGTCCCTCTCTCATTTATACGTTCCCTTATGCAACAACTTCCACCTGTTGCTACTGCTAGTGGAAGTACAGTGTGTTTTCTGTGAGGTACGGGTTATATTTTTATGTATTACTGTGTCTACAGACTTCCGTCTTCAAGCTGCTGTTGTGTGATTCTCATGCAGTCTTCGATATTTTACGTTTATCACAGTCAAATCCCTTGCTTTAGGGTGAAAGGAAATTAAAGTTTCAAATTACGCACTTCAGCATTAACGAGAATTTCAAGGCAGTTAGTTGCAGGTTACTACCGACACCATTCTGACGGCGTCATCCATATTCGCATTTTCATATTACTCCTTCCAGAAGGACAGCGGGCGAAACCTGGGAACCCTTTAGCCCAGTGACGCTTTCCATTCCCCACCCGCCATATACAATCGTCCCTTACAGCTCTCTTCCTCTCTGCTTTTTTAGTCTTCAGATGGCTTCTGTGGTTTAGTCGAAAATCGGTGTGTCTTCTGAGAAACACTCTGTTTGCGTTTGTTTGTGTGTGTGTGTGTGTGTGTGTGTGAATGTACGTGCGTGCAGAATAGAGATCGGCTGAGTGTTACAGTACGTAGTACATATGGCTACCACTAGCATGAAAGGACTAATAAAACACAGAGAAAATTTACAGCTTTGCTTGTTTACTGGTACTACGTACAGATTTCGGACATTCGGTTACTAAACTGGTTAAAGACCAATGCCAGATTTTCGACCGGTTCAGGGAATTGCCTCTTCAGAACCATGTCCAGACCTGACAGTTACAGGATGCTGGGTCACTTCCACACTGAAATAATCAGACAGTCTGATTTCAAGAAGGCGGTTTGGCGGTTTATTAGAGATCTAATTGTCTCGATATTGTATATGATGTGTCTTTCATTAAATTAATTTTCTGAGAAACTGAATGTCTGGCGTGTATAATTTGTGGTAAGTGGGAAAAAATCTCTTCGTCGTAGGTTCTGTAGGAACTGGTATAGGATATCTGTACCCTGTTGATTCTTTTAATACTGAAATTAATTGAATTAAAACATTAATTACTCAAACATTTATAATTACATTTATAATTACATTTCCCCCGGTGGCGCTGCGGCCCAACGCGGTCCATGGCCTCCTCATTCTTGAGGTTTCTAGATCACACACAGCGACGCATCACAGTCGGTAGGACTCCTCTGGACGTGTGATCAGTGCGTCGCAGAGACCTCTACCTGACAACACACAACAGTCACAACAGACAGACATCCATGCCCCCGGTGGGATTCGAACCCACGATCTCAGCAGGAGAGGGGCTGTAGACCTACGCCTTAGACCGCGCGGCCAACGGGACCGGCTTATAATTACATTAATCTTTAAAAATTTTAAGCTGTCTCCAATAATAAGAATGAATGTTCTAAATTAGGTTTATGTAATTGGTGTACCTGCGTAGGCCTCTTTCTCTACTTGTTTACCCGAGAAAAGAGCAGAGTCCACATAGGAAGACTACTTTCACAGTTTGTTTTTGGCGCGATAGCCCCCCCCCCCCTCAGTGGGCCAGGGCCTCCTCATTCACGAGTTTGTTAGATCACACACAACGACGCACCACAGTCGGTAGTACTCCTCTGGACGAGTGATCAGCTAGTCGCAGAGACCTCTACCTGACAATACACAACACTCACAACAGAGACATCCATGCCCCCGGCGAGATTCGAACCCACAATCTCGGCAGGCGAGCGGCCGCAGACCTACGCCTTAGATCGTGCGGCCAGAGGGACCGGCCCTTTCCCTACAGTGCTGTGTTCTATTCGGAAAATGACAAAGTGCAGTTTCACTGTCATGCATATAACAGTGATTGATCCTAGTGTGTGAATATGAATGTCGCCATGTAGGAGTTCGCTGATTTTACAATCACAGATTTTTACTTGCAGAAAAATTTGATTTCTACGTATTTCTATGTCTTTGTAGTGTAGGTGGTAATTCTTCTACCTCTGATTTTGCCTTAAGAAAGGCCAATTTTCGTTCACTTTCTGTTACAAAAGAACACATAGGAAGGCCTGTTACTTCCAGTAAATTCCCAGGCATTTCATAACCAAATATACGTCTGTCAGTTTAACATATTCACCTGTTCTACTGTGTCATTGATATATTATTTATTCTGGGGGCCTGGATCGCTCGTTTCGGCATAGTGGCTAGGCTACAGACTGAAAAATCCAAAGTTCGAACCCCGATGGGTGAAGTCATTTTCTTGTAGTCCACACCCGTCGAGACCTTTCCTGAGGCCCGCTCGTCCTTCTGTACAGTCGGTACTGGTGTTCTTGTGCGGGGTTATAGCGGATGGGAGGTGGCTTCGGCCACCCACCCCCCATCTAGCCCTGAACTTAAGAATGAGTAGAGCTAAATATCGACTCCCCATCTATGCCTTCTTGGCATGTTAGGGGAAGCCTTTACCTTTAACTTGTTTTATTGAGACGTGTTTTCAATTACTAATAAAGGATGGTGTCGAATAAAGAAAATTAGTGAGAACTGAAGTGTAGTAGTTGTGGAAGAAAAAATGGTTTGCGGTCTGGTATCATATGCTCCCCCATTAATTGCCTTCAGAAACGAAAAGACACAATGAAGGACGTTAGTGAGGATAGCTCGTATTCGAACCGATATCTGAAGCCAGAACTTCCCGGAATATGGAGTCAGAGTGCTACTCTGCCAGTAATTTGCTTTGCCAACGTCAGACTCTTCACATCATCAAGTTTATATCCTGCAGTGTCCTCCAAATGTTTCAGTTCCTATGTAAGTTGAAATAATTCATTATCAATTGGTATATAGGTCAGAAATGTCATGATGCCTGTCCAAGCCATGAGGGCATAGAGGGGCAGTGGATGTATAACTCCACTCATTCTTAACCTTGGCACTAGATGAAGGTAAGTTGTCGAGCTCACTCTCCGACCGCTTTACCCCCTTGAAAGAAGCCGGGCACTCGCTGAATGGGAGTTTAAGTGGGCCTCGAGACGAGCTGGACGAGTTGGGCGCTGGAGTTTGTGCATTGTTGTGTTCCTGAAATGTATGTTTTTCAGACCGTGCAGCGTCTGTACGAGGACGCCTGACAGTCACTGAATTAGAAAAGATTTTTCGAAAGAAGCAGTGGCATAAATCAGTAATGTCGGTTAGGTAAGCCAGTGTCCAGGTTGAGATCAGTTTCGGGTACTTTCTGGACACAAGCCCAAAGTGTTACCATCGCACTGAACTGTAGTTTTGTTTTTTTTTTAATTTTGCGTCGTGAATGTTGGTAAAAAGCACCAAAACTTTTTTTTGGTGTCTCTTTTCGCCGGAAATCATGCGGAATATACGTCCGAAACGTCGGTATGCTGTGTAGTTGACACACTATAATTTTTTTTTTCCTCTCTTTCTTTTCTCTCCAGAATTGTTTTATGTACTGTATGTAAGTCATAAGCTTAATTTTATCATGTTTAGTTCTCGCCTCTCTGAAACTCATACCATTTGTTTACACTTCCATTTCTTAGCAAGCAGACAGGGCATGGGAGGAATATAATTTCCTTCTACTTCCTTTTGTTTATAAGTGGTCGCGCTAAGTGTTTATCGCGAGAGCAATGTGCGGGTTGACGCATGTAACAGTAGCTGCCTTGTGCTCCAGTTGCAGTCTGCTGTGTGTCTCGAACAGCGACTGAGGAACAGAGAATGTAGCTGGACGATAGTGAGTGTTAACGGTAATGAAAAGCCCCGCTGGCGACATTTGTCAGCAATACAGTTCAGTTGTAACTGCAATTATTTCCTAATAACACACAATAAAAATCCAGTACAATCTACTTGGGGATTATTGAGTTCCGAGCTCCATCCCTCCTGGGAACAACATCCAAGATACGTTCCCCACCGGGTCCACGCAAGATACGACAGGTACATTTGTACTAACTCACACAGCGTCGTGTACCTAAAGAAAATCACCATTAAAATTAGTGTGTTACTCTTGAATATGCGGGAGTGAAACTTGGTATCTCATATTTAAAAAAAACACTTTGACGCCTAACGACCTCTATAGGAGTCTACCGCACCGCTAACCTCTAAAGTTGCATTTTATATATTTATTCAACAAATATAGGTACTGAATATTTTAAACATGGTATATACTCTCCGTTTTTTTTTCTCTACAAAATGCAGTTTGTTTCATAATTCTAAAGTATTTGGTTACTGTATTATTCACATTCTATATACAGGGTTTGCTAAAATTAAAAAAATAATTCCGGCGCCAAACGATTAAGGGAGAAATACAGGCTGAGGGTGCTCGAGAATATGGAGCTGAGGAGAGAGACGAGGTAACAGGGGAGTGGAGAAAACGGCATATGAGTAAAGAAGAGCTCTATGATTTATAATGCTCCACAAACAATATTCGGGTGATCAGATCAGGAATAATACGGTGGGTGAGGCATATAGCACACATGGGGAAGATGATAGTTGCATACAGGGTTTTGGTGCGGAAACCGTAGGGAAAGAAATCACTTGGAAGACCTAGGCTTAGATGGGAGGATAATATTAAAATGGATCTTCAAGAGAGAGGATCGGGGCCGTGGACAGGACTGAGCTGGCTAAGGAAAGAGACAAATGGCGTGTGTTGTGAAAACGGGAATGAATATTTGTGTTTTATAAAATGCGGAGAATTTTATGACTAACAGCGGACTGTTATCTTCTCAAGAATAACGCAGCTGTATGGAGTAAGCAGTCCCTGTGGGGACCTATTACGAGCCCTAATGGTTCTAGGAATTTGAGGTTCCCAGCTTTCAAGACAATCGGCGCGTGGTGGTAAGGTCAGTTCTACGCACCAGCCGCCTTTACCCCCCAAGGAAATATTCTTGCTACTCATTTCTTTTAGAAGCTGAGTCGGCCCCAGGGCCATAGTGCGGGCGGAGGGATTATGCCAATGAAAACTTCCAGTGACAAGATCGGAAATCGAACCCGCGACCTCCGGCTTGTAGCGCGGTGCCTCAAGCACGCGAGCCACCGCGTGCCCCTACTGCATGGCGTTAGTTGCTTTTAAATTAAATGAAGAACTGGAACCATTTTCAACGAAAACCCGTTAGGGAATTCAACCTTACAAGTTGATACGTGCAGGTGCGTCGGAACAGAGGGTTTAGTGTCCACGTTTTAAAGACACGGTCGCCGCGAACTGCGCAGTTACGTCGCCCAGAAGCATAATTAAGTGATAAAACGAAATATTCAAGTCAGTAATTAGTCTGAATGTCTTGGAAGCTTCCTAGATATACGTATTTTAACCGATAACAAAGAAATTACTTGTCACGTATGACCTTACCGAAGTGCACTCACGAAGTTGTCCATTTAACGACTTAAGCTCTTTATCACATTCGCTATACACCAACGACAGACGTTTAGGGTGCATAGGACTATTATCAGCGCCCTGTTACTAGATAAAGTAAGGGACCTTCAGTCGGATGTTGCCGTAGGTCAGTTCAGGTTCTTTTATCTTCAGAGGTAGAAAAAGACTAATATGGTTACAACTTCGTAAGTTAAAATGTCGAAACCGCAGCAGGTCAGCCAACGTGACGAGACTAAAGGCTGGACGACCGGGAAACCTGGGTTTGATTCCAGTTAGTGATAACAGATTCTTCTCTTTTTCACAGCGTCTAGACCGGCTATGGGTTTTATTGTTCCGGTGGCTACTTGAAAATAGGAGCTATCACTCCATTCCCCATACCTCGTCATTGCGTGGTGCTTAAACTTTTGGCGCCGGAATTATTTTTTTAATTTTAGCACACCCTGTATATAAAATGTGAATAATACAGGAACCAAATACGTTAGAATTATGAAACAAAATGCATTTTGAAGAGAAAAAAAGGGGAGTTTATACCATGTTTAATATGTTCAGTACCTATATTTGTTGAATAAATATATAAAATGCAACTTTAGAGGTTAGCGGTGCGGTACAACCCCTATAGGGGTCGTTAGGCGTCAAAGGGTGAATCGTATGGATAACTTTCCTTTTACTTTGAGGCCATGGGAATAGATTGGTGGACAATATTAAACGGACATTACAGAAGTGGGTTTTGAGCATGGAACTAGATTTAGTCTGCGTAGCAAGAATCTTAAGGGCTGGTCGGTGCGGGGTTCGAATCCCAACAGGAGCAAGATACTTTACTGTCCTCCAAAATGTCCAGACCGGCTCTGGGGCCCACCTAGCCACCTGTTCAAAGGGTAGAGGCTTACTTTCCCGGGGGTAAAGCGGCCGTACCGTGATGCTGACATCTCACCTCCATCTAATGTAGAGGTTTAAGGAATGACTGGAACTATATTTCTGTACTATTATAAGAGGAAACCGAAACGAGGAATACAATTACTGGAAATAAACAAAGATTAAATTAGAAATAAAGGAGCGCCAGTGTTAATTTAAAAGTCGAATGTAGTAGCAGCCTGAAGAGCAAATATATGTGAGTAGATGGTTAAAGAGGGTAAAGCTATCCCGCTGCTCAGCAAGCAACAAGCTTTAAAGGCGTATGGAAAAGCGGAGGTATAACTCCATGCTTTCTTAAACCTCTGTTGTGTAAAAGTAGGAGACTCGGAAGCCTCACGAGCCAGGCCTCCATTGGTTAGTACCTTGGGTGGGCCCCACTGTCAGTCTGGATGTTTCTGAGGCGGGAAGAACTTCTTGCCAACACCAAGGATCGAACCCCAATTGTTCGCTCGTCCAGCCGCTAGCCCAGTCACTGTAATGACACTGGCGAACGGCGAGGCTTGTGTTACGTAAGAAGCAGCGATGTGGCCACCCACATATCCTGTCCTCATTGTCTTCAGAGCCGACCTTCGTCTTAGTAAACTACAAAGAGCTTTCACCTGGCGACGTCAGGAGGCCAAGGTAACAAATGCGAATCGCAGTTGTCTCACTCAAGGAAGGAAGCCGAGGAAAGGATTCCAACACATAGTGCCAGAATAAGGGCTCTGTGAGGAAAAAAGTGGCCTATATCACGCGAAGACGCTTACATAACTGTTACTTTGGGGACGACTGATCTTCGTGTTCCTATTCTGGGACACTTATTTCTAGCCAGCTGAATCCAGTCAGTCTTATCGCGGGCATTGAATAATAAGAGTTTGGTGTTTCGAATATTAATTAGTATCAGATTCCCGCGCTGGTTTGTGGCACGCACAATGTTTGATTGCGAACACTCCAATGAGTGATTGTTTTGTCGTGTCCCTGAGCTGGTTGACGTCGAAAACATTCACCTGCCTTCATTTGTCACGGTCAAGACACTACAAAAGAAATGTTGTGTAAGATTAATATTATTTTGACACTGACTGAGCGATGATGGATTGATTGGTTATACGTACTGCTCAAAATCATTGTTTTTCTTTATTGTAGAGCAGGGTTACACACATTTTTAAAAAATGTAGTCCCCACTTCCAAATTCTTGGGTTCAGAAGAGTGACATGAAGCAATTCCCATGCCAAGGAGCCACAATTTGGGAGCGACTGTGAGAACCGGAATGATACCTGCCGTGTTCTGATCGGTGCTTGTGAACTGATCCGCATTGTACGTAAAAGAGAGAAGTACGGCAATTACGCCTAAAATGTCAGGCCTCACCGTACAAAATTTAGTTGTCCGGGTGAGCAGGTGCCGGGATTCGTACACCCCTGGTGTAAAGTGTTGTTTTGTTGGTGAACTGCAAAAGAAATACGGGTGAGTACAGTCGTGGTTTGAAGGCCGCGGGTTCGATTCCCGATGGTGTCACTGGAATTTCTGATTGACACAAACCTTCCGGCCGCACTATGGCCCTGGGGTTGACTCAGCCTCTAACAGAAATGAGTACCAGGAGTATTTCCTGGGGGGTTAAGGCGGCCGGTGCGAAAGGCTGACATTACCACCTTCATGTGTAGATTGTCTTGAAATCTGGGAGCCTTAACCTCCTGGAACCCTCAGCGCCTGTCCAGGCCTGCAATGGGATTGCTTTACCATTTTTTTTAAAGTCGTGGTTTATTTTGAAGTAATATCCCAGAACATGTCGGGACGTTTTGAGAAATAAGGTGAAGAATTTCAATCATATAGGTCGGCTCGGACCGAGATTTGCATCTGAGGACTTCCAAATATGCAGGAGGTTTTCCGTAGTGTTGCCTTTAGAAGTACTGGTATAACATGTCGAGTCATGTCAAGTGGCTCCTTTTCGACATGTCATGGTGAGTCTCCATGCATGGAGACAGCCTTAAGGTATAAGGCAGATTCTGGTTGTTGACAAGAGGTGTTCCTCCGATTTGGAGATTCTGGCACTGGCTAGTAACTCATAGCTATATGTTGTATTTAAGGACATTGCAAATTCGTGATTTTACAGATAGTAGCGTCGTTCGTGGTGGAAGTATGAAATGCAGCATTGTTTGAATGAGTGAATGATACTGGTAGGGCTAAGAAGCGGTACTCATACAAAGCGTGGCACAGTGTCACAAATCTCACACAGTCTGGTCTGGGATTAAACTGGTCTTCCGCGTATAGAGGCAGGATTGTTTCCAGAGCAGTGTTGATCCAGATTCAAGTCTTCTGGGATGTTATGCCATGTCTTCAGACCCTGAAGATGTAGGTAAAAATAAAGGTAAATTTCATCCTAGAACAGACCATGAAAGCCTAGAGGTGGAATAGAGGCATCCATGTGCACTTTGCTGAACATCGGCTCTAGGTAGAGGTGGGTGGTGAAAGTCACACTGCGGCCGCTTTACCCTCGGAAAGAGACCCATTACCCATTTTATACGAGGCTGGGTCGGCCCCAGGACCGGTCCAGCCGGGTGCGGAAAATATCGCCCCCCACCGGGATTCGATCCAGCCACCGTCTAGCTCGTAGCGAGTCGCTATACCGACTGAGCTACAGCGGCCAACCTTACAGATGCAGGCAGCATACTTTATCGATATAACGATGAGTGGCCTAAGTAGGCGCGGACGCGGCGTGACATCTCGGAAGAATTGAATCTTTGTGTCTTTGAACGTTATAACCTAGGGTTTTAGATTAGGAGAGGGTCAGATGGAGAGCTCATGTCAACAGGACAACGATCCACTGCAGTACTTATAGTTAAGTTTCCTTGGTTTATAACAATAAAAATCTCGTGCTATTGTTGCGTCTGTTTGCTATTCTGAGCATGCTGTACGTCGCCTCATAACATTTAAACAAGTGTACAGCTTCCGATGAAAATCAATAGTCAGCACCCCTTAATTTAATTTAGAATTCCCACCGTCATCGGTAACAAAGTGACTACTTTGTGAACTTGCGTTACTAGTCACTACGAGGCTCATTGTTTATAAACCATCACCTGCAGCTGCTGACCAAATTAATGGTCTATGTACAGTGACATAATTGCTTATTCCTCTCAGAAACTCCGACACGATTCAAGGATTCTTCTGCTGAGTTAAAAGACGGACTATCTCTCTGAAGTGATGCTAATGCTGGAGATTCATATTGGCCTTCCGTTGTGCGTCCTATAGCCTTATGTAAAGAAACAGGTACTAGAGGCAATTTTGTGTAGACGGTGCTTCGCTACAGAATATTTGGTGTCGTACAAAGACCACGGTAGCACAGTGGTTAAGGTGCTGCGCTACAAATCGGAAGGTCGCTGGTTCGATCCCAGTTAGTGTCATTGGAATTTATCATTGACCTAATCCTTCCGATCGCAATATGGCCCTGGTGTCGACTCAGCCTCTAACAGAAATGAGTACCAGGAGTATTTCCTGGGGGTAGAGGCGGCTGGTGCGTAAGGCTGACAACCTTACCACCATCCTGAGTCGTTGTCATGAAATATGGGAACCTTAACTTCCTGGAACCCTCTGGGCCACTCTAGGCCTGTAACGGGACTGCTTTACCTTTTACCCGACAGATAAATATGGAAAACTAGCGAAAGTTCTCGTTTTTCGACCAGGATATTCACATTTATTGCCATTTTGTAGGTAGGGGAAAGTAGAAAGTAAATTCAATTGTACTGAACAAATGTATTTCCATGGAGCAGAGCCCTTTTTGAGAAGCTAACCGGTTCTCGGATAGTCAAGAAATTCACAGCATTTTATGGAAACCTGAGTCACAGAAATCCAGTCCCTGCCTCCCCACCTAACTTCTTGAAGGTCCATTTTGATATTACCTTCCCATCTACGTCTAGGTCTTCCAAATGGCCTCTTTCCCTCAGGTCTCCCGACCAAAACACTCTCCTATCTCCCATTTGTGCCACATGCCCATCTCGATTTGATCACCCGAATAATATTCATGTGCCAAATTTCATGTCACCTTTACGTCGCATCTCTTGTGCCAAAGGGTCAGTCCAAGTCCGAGGCCTTTCGAAATGTTTAGTAACGTCGTACGTTTTTATGTTGAGCAGTTTTCAGCACCTCGCCCAACCCCCAAGCTGGAGGACCACAACTTGTCTGCTGTCCGCGACTGTTTATTCAATATATTCGCAGCTGTCTTCCATATCTGGAAGCCTTTCCTGCGTTTGCAACGCAAGGACGCCGCGTGCTATGTTGACACTGACCCACTAGAAATAGGTGTCGAAAGTTCTCAGGATGTAAACAACACACAAAGTAACATTATATGCATTATTTGTAACACTGCAGTTAACGAATATTTTCGCATGACTGCAGTCTTGTTATTTTATATTTTACAAAAATATCACCTTAAAAAATTGTATACTTTTCTAAGATAAAAAAAAACCTCCGTGGCCTTAGTCCGCACGCGAACTATACCGACAGAGCGGCCGCCGCCGGTCGGCGAAGTTAGTGCCAACTTTTGCGGATAGAGGGGTGTCACGTGGTCAGCGCAACGGG
>Ga0123354_10014599_pt1 | contig 12240 bp, 4 predicted proteins | sample TergutLab28metaG_2_FD_97872 | JGI IMG/M metagenome (GOLD analysis project Ga0123354, IMG submission 97872) | Labiotermes labralis P4 segment gut microbial communities from Petit-Saut dam, French Guiana - Lab288 P4 | ecosystem: Host-associated > Arthropoda: Insects > Digestive system > Gut ... | reverse complement strand
TGTTGAGGAGAATATTTGGACCTAGGAGGGACGAGGTAACGGGGGAATGGAGGAGAATGCATGACGAGGAGCTAAATGATTTGTACTCCTCACCAAATATTGTGCGGGTGATAAAATCGAGAATAATGAGATGGGCTGGGCATGTGGCGCGTATGGGTGAGGAGAGGGGGTATATAGGATCTTGGTGGGGAAACCGGAGGGAAGGAGACCACTGGGGAAACCTAGGCGTAGATGGGTGGATGATATTAGGATGGATCTCCAGGAGGTGGGATGTGGGTATATGGACTGGATTGGGCTGGCCCAGGATAGAGACAGGTGACGGACGCTTGTGAGTGCGGTAATGAACCTTCAGGTTCCGTGAAATGCGGGGTATTTCTTGACTAGCTGCAAACCAGTTAGCTTCTCAAGAAGGACTCTGCACCATGGAGTAAGTAAGTATGTATTCCGACTGTATTATATCACCAAAGTAGGATGATGGTGAATGATGAGCTGGGAACCATTTAGAAAAGCTCCGTTATCATCTTACTGAGGTAATGTCTGGGTATTCGCCCGTAGGTTCTGAATAAAAAACCGAGAACCTCATAATATGTCCAGGCCGAAATTCGAACTATCTAATTCCCGAATACAGTGTTAGGGCGTTACCGCTTCACCAGCCTGCTCGTTGAACCCTTCTTGAGAAGCTGTGGGTTGCTTACCTGGTCAAAACTCCTTACCTTGTGTAGTACCCACAGTTCAATTACCGTGTTTTTAAGCGCCCTCATTCCATATACCATCCCGTATTCTGTCTTACGACAGGGCCATAGCCAATTCGCCAGAGAGGGCAATCTAGCGCTTCCTCTTTCAATATTCAGTATCTTCTCGTTTCCTTAAGGTCATCCAATAGCCGCTTACATATTCTTCCTTGTCTTCCCGTCCCTTTTTTAGGTCTGTCCTTTAATAACGTGTTTTACAAGCCCATTCATACGTAAGATTTTACCAATCCAGTTAGCCTTCCTTCTTTCTATTTTATGTACAATGTTGTTTTCCTCCTTGTCTGTGTAATACTTCATTTTTCAAAAGATCGGTCCACCTGATCTCCATCCCTTCAAAGTGTATTTGGTCTCCTTTACTTACATTTACATTAAATACGTGTACCGGGTCGGGTAAACAGCATTTCATGCGAAACATGTTTGTTCACTTGCCAGTGTCTTTTTTCTGTGTAATTAGATATGCTTTCAAATTTAGTATTCAACAGTTTTTCGTTTGTGGCCACAGAATTTTGGTATGACCCAGTAATTTTTTTTATAACACGTCACCCCCTCAATTTTACAACTCTGTCAAAATATTTTCGCACAGTCGCCGTTTCATATGATTTTGAGGCCATAAATTTGTTGGTGCTAGTTTCGCTTGCACCTCGCGTGTTATTGAAAACGTGCGTCAAGTTCCTGTTACCGAAATTAGGTTACCGATTGTCACGGCAGGGTTCTTTTAGTCTCTTCATTGTTTGAATTGAATAGAAATGACGGAAGGACAGACACAGATCTCCACTGAAGTTGCTAAGGCAAACAGTACACACTTCAGGCTTTCCGAAGTCACTGACTGATACTGTTATGTTCTAACTCTTGCGCCTTTCTCATCCAGTTGTGTGTGTGTGTGTGTGTGTGTGTTTTTTTGCAGTTTCTTGGAAGTAATTTAAAATGTTACAAAATTAATTTTAGGCCCCTACTCCACTTGGCCACATGTGAGCATTTCTTAATACTCGGTTCTGGTTAATAATGGTTATGTTTGTTTTGATATTCCATCATCTTAAAACACTTTGAATTACGTTAGCCGATTTCAGAGTGTTAAAAATTGACTGTTTTTCCTTTGATGGAGAAATCTTTGCGGATTTCCATTCTTTTTCTCATGTGAAAAGCTTGTTGCTCTCCTACACTATTTTTGTAACGACGAAAAATACGCGTTTCTTGTAATTTTAATGTTGTAGCTTCCTGTTGACGGTGTAGAAATGCGGATAAATTTACCAATTGTAAACAAGTTATCTGTGTCATAAGAATTGTACTTTGAATTGGATCGGTCGGTTGGGTACATGAATAGAAGTCGTGGTGTCTAGAGATGAACCAGATGCCCTCTTACGTTTATTTTCTGGAGGAAACAGTAGTGTAATATTTCAAAGTCCTAGCCCTCTACTCTCCACGAAGGAAGATCCTCGAGCAGAATAGGCGCTGTCCCAACAGAAACTCGAACCTGGTGCCTCCCAATAATACAACAGAAAAGTTATTGCTTCAACGAATCTACTTGGCGACGTTATGTTAGCGTAGCTTTTGTATCAGTCTTTATTAAGACACTCATCTTACATCGCCGACGTAATCGGATAAAAAGTAAATGAGAATAAAGGCGAAGCCGTCCTCTAGATCGCCATTAAGCCATACAAGGGCGTGAAAGTATAGCTGCACTCATTCTTGACAGAGACACTAGATGTGAGTGGTTTCCTTCACAGCCCGGCCACATTACTCCCGAAGAAAAGAGTCCCCGGTACACAATGGAGGCTGGATGGAGCCGGTCTGGATGCGTGGAAAAGGTGAATATATATATTGCCTCCATCTGGAATCGAACCACTGCTTCTCGATCTTCCAGCCTCTAAACTAAACTCTAAACCGACTGAGCTACTCCAGCTGTTATATAATAAATTAATTAATTAAAGTAAGTTCTGGTGCACTTGGTGGTAAAGTTAATTGAGTTTCATGAATTAACCAAATTTGTAACTGAAATCGTACCGTAAAAATTCCGGTACATTCGCTCCGCTTTTTAATTATATCTAGCTTAATCCTTTCAGACAAATAGATTTCCGCCAACGGTATGTACTTCACTTTTTCTGCTTTTTTTTTGTTTTGTTTTCAAACTGTTTCTCCCCCATAAGCGCGCGAATTAACTCTCAAAATGCGCACAGGTCTTCGTATAAAATGTAGTATTATTGTTTTCCGATTTTAACAAAATTTGACATGCAGAAAAATGTCAGGAAAACGCCCTAATATCAAATTTTATGTACGTCGTTTTACAGTATTGCAGTTGTTACAGATGCGGGACGCAGGAATCGGCAGACATGACGAAGCTATTTTGCGTCTTTTGCCGCTGTTTCTCAACCAGCACGACAAAAATAAATGCCTGTAGAAACTTGCACCGTTCTGCCGGCAAGACCGGTGCTGTGGCATGCGTGTGCTATCGCTCTGTGTCATTTACCGATCCAAGTAATATCGAAACATAGGTGTACCCTAAAAATGGAGGTGCCAGGCTTCTACGAAACGTTGGCGCCTACCTACCAAAGTATACTGCGACAGTGTTTCTGTCTTGATTGTGACGCCGTGTATTCTGGTGAAAGTGTGCAGCGTCAAACCACAGGAGACCGCGGTGTTAATTGTGGCCCCCCACCCTACACTGTACTGCTAATATACATTGCAGTGAGAAATGACTGCATACCGGGTGCGTGTACTGGTTAGATTGCGACACTTCGAACGATACGATGCGTTTCTAACGTGAGACACGTTGTCCAAAAATATGCAAAATTTGTTAGTGTGATTTTTTTGTGGAACATAAAGTAGCAACATGGCGGCAATGCGAAATATTTCTTAAGATTTCGGTATGATGGCTGTGAGTAAGGAATTTGGTCCGATGATGGATAGGGGGTGGCCCTGTACTGGTTTCTGGAGTATGGCGCCCTAGGCAAACGATGCACTGTACGCCACCGACTCCCAGTGCAAAACTTTGTTGAGGTTTTTGGCGAACAAAGAAGGAATTCGGCGATCGGTGAAACATTGCAGCACTCAAGAAGCGCACAACTCCTAGACGAATGGCTGTGTAATTTAAACTGCCTTTAATTATTTAAAATTTTATATATTCCCTGGAATTTAGCGTCCTCTGCGGCATCCATGTACGCCATCCTGACCGGACGGCTTTGGAGATAGGTTAGAAGAATTCCTAGATGGTATGATTAAAATTCTGTTCGTAAATACGCAATTACAAATATGGCCACAGTGCGAAACTTGGAGCTTCTATCCAACGAATTTAACGTAGATAAAAACTTCCATCCGCATTTACTTGTAAGTGGTTCGCACGTAACATATAATACAACACAATAGCAATACTACTACTACTAATAATAATAATAATAATAATAATGGACCTCCATGGTACTAGCAGAATTCGGCAAACTACGCCCCCATTTTAGACAAGTAGCTGTATGAATTCTGCTCATCGCCCCGTGTTGAGAGAAGTTAGAATGGACGCAAAGCAGATGTCAGATGCTGGGTGGGCCGGACACCATTTATGCAGTTCCCTGTGTAATGGAGCGGAAGACCGTGCTGTGGCGGAGGAACACCGTGATACGAGTGTGTGAAGAGGCACATTACCGTAATTCACATGTGGCAGTCATTCTAGGTCTCGAGTGTCGAACGGTTCTGTGGGTGCGGCCACAAGAGAGAGTGAATAAGGAGGGGGAGGGGCCGTGTTTGAACTGGTGAGTGGGCGCGTTGTTTTCGGTTGAAGCTTAACTCCTTAACAACACAATGGCGACAGATAAAACATTTCAGATGAAGTTTTTAGTGGACATGAGAAACAGGGAACGCTTGAAACTCGCAGTACAATGGAAATATTAAGTAAACAAGAAAGGGAATTTATTATTTCTTCCTCAGAAAAGGTAGAAGAAAGCTGTCGTTTAATTGCCTACTGAACAAGCAGGAGTTCCTGTCGCTGTAAGTACTGAATAACAATTAAGTATATGGAAATGTTTATTCATGTGCAGTGCGATGAAGAAAACGGTCGTCTGGGATATGACGCCGTGTATATTGCTGAGTAGGTATTAACGTTTTGGCTACTGGATTCCTCTGAAGATGGAGCTGTGTAGCAACCTACAGGACTTTATATTCCAGAATACTGGAACCTTTAAGAGCATTGCAGTGAGAGTCTCAAATTTAGGTTCCGTTGCACCAAACATTTGCGCAAAATGTAGCTTAGCTTCTCAGTGTCTGTTAGCATGTAACATCTCGAGAACCAGTAGATGGATTGTTGGAAAATCTTCCGAAATCAGAACAGAAAACCTTCTTTTAGAGTTGTCAACAGTACCAAAAGACGTAATGTTGACGAATAAAAACCAGTTAATAAAGATCTAAAAGACCATTTACTCTTGAAGCTCAAAGATTGTGTACAAAAAATAGCAGTAGATGCCGAAACGGCCTCAGTTACTTCCAGGAGTTGCTAAAAGTATTCATAATATAGAAATAAAATATAGTACAAGCCTTAATTGCGTGTCAGCTCACAAAGAATGAAAAATTCTGCTAACTGTAACGTTAATGGATCCAACACATTGCATTTATCTCAAAGTCAAATGCAGCAACATTGTAGTCACTTAGGAGAAGGGATGCCAAGGAAAAAATACCAACTTTATAAAAATAAATCAATACATAGCGATAAACAAAAATACGGGCATTGTACGTATAACGTAACAAAGATGCGCGTTCGTAAAACCATTGTTGCAGTGGAAAGGCATTCTCAGAGTGTGTTTGTAGCCGTAGGTGTGCAGCATGCAATGGCATGCCCCATATTCATCTGTTGTCTGTCCGGCTCTACAATATTTTCCCACAATATCCCATAAAAGGCACGAGATTACACAAAAAATTTATTCAACATAAAATGCGCGCTCTGATTTTCTCTACACCTTCTGTCTGAAACATTCCTCATTCTAAGACGAACTGAGCGCGATATGATCGTAAATATATATCGGTCTTCACGTAAAGTACCCGTTATTCTTGTCAGATTTTAATAAAACTTGAATTTTCGCGATAGATTTTTTTAAAAATGCTAAAATATCAAATTACATGAAAATCGGTCCAGTGGGAGCCGAGTTATTCCATGCGGACGGACGAATAGACATGACGAAGCCAATAGTCGCTTATCGCGATTTTGCGAACGCAGCTAAAAGTCCAGCAGATAACTTCTTGAAGTGTATTAGAAACCCGGCACAGTATCCAGAATAATGAAGACCTCAGAGGCTGTGCTGCGAAAGCCTAAACTCTCGGTTCAATTTCTAAATCCAGGTTTCTAATTAATAATCATACAAGGAAGGAAATATATGTTTAACGTCGTAACATCGAGACGCTTTCGGTTCTTGGTGTACTAGTTTGTAGTATTCAAATTCTTTTCTACTTTTTAAATTGCTACTATTTATATGTATTCTACGTTTTATATAAACACTAGTGAAACTAGTAAGGAAGTTATTATGAACTCTAACCTTGCAAGGACTAAAAGTAATCTGCTTTATATAAGGAATCAGTCCGTACCGCACAGTAAACACTATCCACCGCGGTTATAAAAACCAATCAGTTAATGGTGTGTAAAGGAAAAGTCGCTGTTTGTGCCGAGATCCGTGCAAAACACTCAACTCGAAGCGAGCACCGTGTAGAATGTTTGAATATTAAACCTGGTGGTACATAAAGAAACCGCTAGGCTTCAAAGGGTAAATGTCAGACACATGTTTGTGAAAACGAAGGAGCGAATGAATACGATGGGACAGGCTGTAGGAAGCGCGTTAATGTCACCCCACCCCGAGCCCCCTGTTGTGTTTAATCACGTATGGCCAATAGGGGGTCTGCCTTTTTTTTTATTATCTCTTGCGGACGATTTTCGGTAATATATGTATGTGGCATGAAACGGGTGTTCTGAGTTCTGTACAAATTTGTTTTAAATTTGCCTCGTTTTACAAAGAATTCAGCGAGATATAAAAGTACTTAATTCATCATGCAAAGTGGTTGACATCATTGTCATATATTAACCAATCTTGAATTTTGTCGACAGATTTTGATGAAAGTTTCCAGTATAAAATTTCACGAAAATCGGTTTCAGACGGAAGGACACACATGACGAACCTAAACAGTAGTCTTTCGCAGCTTTGCGAACCCACCCAAAATGACAACAAATATACATTTATGAATGTCATGTAAATCCACAAGCGCCCGTTTTCGGAGTTTTGGTGAACTAAATAAGCCCATCATTCCCATCAAACCAGTAGTTAACTGATAAAATTCACAGACTGCAAATTCTCGAAACGTCTTTCAGTCATTCTAAAAGAAACAATAAGCCTTTCAGTTCCACATTAAAGACTACCTTGAGCCTAATTGAAGACGTAAATAAGTTTCAAGACGATAGCATCAGAAGTTGTGTCGTTTGACACACATTTTGTTCGTCAGCACCACAAAAAATAACTGTTAGCAGTAGTAAGATATGAATTTATGAATAATACAGAAAATTCAGTAATGTACAATATAATACTTATCTGGCAAACTTGCACAGATAGTGACTGAACAAGTTGCTTTTTGCATAATAATATACAGTACATACAAACAGAAGGGTTAGCTGTGGGAACACCTACATATGAAAAATTTTCTGAAGTCTTCCTACAGTACCTTGAACCTAACATAATTATGGGCGTCTAAATAAGTAATAAAGTTAGTTTACTTAATATACGTCGGTGTTATTCTCATTGTATTCGATAGCAGCACTATCAGTACCGATATGTATGATGGGATGATAACATAGATACAAATATGCCTTTTGCATTGAGAGAGAACACAGTAATAAAATAAATTTTCCGGACACTGCAGTCTCCATCAGTAATGCGTCGCGTCAGTATTATGTCTGCAGATAACCAACAACTACTGGTACATTACGTCAAATGGCTCATGCCAACCCCTTGAACAAAAACTCTCAGCCATCCGGTGTTAAATGAATAGATTACAGGCATGCCCTCTGGCTACAAAACGAAAAGAAAATGAAATTCACTTTATACAAAACATTCTTCATAAAAACGAAATTCAGAATTACGATTTTTGTGGCAGGAAAAACAAAAACGAAACAGCGTAAAACAACATAAACACGGTTTACTTTTATATAACCCCCCCCCCCCCCCCCCCCACCCCGAGAAATACCAAATTCGAAATTGACTTTACGAATAACAGTGCTAGTGGAAAAGAAGACAAAATGAATTTAGTGGCGAGTGTCAGCTAAATTGCCGTGATTTTCGTAAAGAATGCGTATGAAGAACATGTCAGACATTTACAACTAGACTCACAGAACACACCCAATCATTTAGGAGTAACAAAACAAAATTTAATTTTGCCCAACATAGTTTAGAAAGTAATCACATTTTCGGTAACATTGAGGATGTCGTGGGCGTACTTCACCTATACGTGTGAAAGCAAAGGGAGGGGTCCGTATATACAGCAGTAAAAAATATCCAACGATTAAATAATACGTATATCATTGCTTCAAATCCAGTTTTCATTACTTTAATCCAGTATGATGTGACATGTGGTACCTCTGGCTAACCAACCTTTCGGTTCTCATATACACAGACACGCATTCTGTAGTAAGGAGGGCGAGCGCGGCAGTTCGTTGAAGCACCGCGCCACAAGACGGGAGGTACCGGTTCGATTGCAGGTAAGGTCCTTGGAAATTTTCAAGTGACCAATTCCTTCCGGCCGCATTCGGTAGCCCTGCGGGCCACTCAGCCTGTAACAGAAATAAGTACCTTGGGGGTAAAATGTGGGCGGCGCGTGTAGCTGACAGCTGTACCGTGCTGGTTGTGTCTGTGTCAAAGTAAGGTTGGAAGCCCAACATTCCATCCCACTTCTGAGTCTTCATGACTTGTTACGGGAAAGCTTTACCTTTACCTTACGCTCTGTAAAAACAGTCTTACGCACAGCTGCACTAAGAAAGCACTGCAGTTCAGCAATACCATAAATAACATATTTTGGAAAAACATTTGATAATAAAATCTAATTTATAAGTAACATATATAGGGTGGCAGGATGAACGTTCCTTTTTCAGGTAACAACTAGAGAAGCGAGTTAACAACATGATAAACCATGGTTAATGCACAAAACCAGTTTCGACCCAATTAAAACCTGTTAGCTCACACCGCATTAATTAATCAATACGGATAACTAAATTCTGAAAGTTGTTACATTTAATGTGTATGGCATATATGCCTTATGTAAAGGATACTATTACAATTACAATTTCCTTCCCCCAGGCCTAGTCGTTTCCCAGTACACTGGGGAGTACACAAGAAAAATACCAATTTGACGAAGTGCACACTTAGCGCACTGACATGTGGTATAATCAAGAGAACTCGTCGTATGAAGAGTCAAATTTCCGCAAGGCTTTATTGTACGAACCTACGCAGAAGTGTTTCTGCTCAGTGAATTTTAACATGCACTCTCTTTCGACCTTACTATTTTAATTATTCCATGTTATAAAATTTATGTTATGTGAAAAGTTACTGTCCCGGTATTATATGAAATTTTATTTCGTATTGTATACCATGTGCGCAAGTTGATGAGACTTGCTCGAGGATGACAGCGTATAGTCGAAACATGTAGCCAGAACTTATGTTATTACAGTTTTACGGTTGTGTCGGCTGATAAAAATGCTGTACTTTTGCATTTATGATTAAACGCAAAGGGATGTCACGATTAAAATTCCTTCTTGTATGAACCCATTAGGTTAATGGTTATGTGCACAAGCGCGACCCATTGAATTCTATTGTGAGCCAGCTGAGTCTAGTCCACACTTTGACCATCTGTTTCTCCAGTATCCATTTCGAGATTGCTCTGTTAAATGGGTGTAAAGTTCACCGTAAAACAGGCCATGAAGATCCAGAGGTAGAGTAGAGGTATAGCTCTACTCTTTTTTTTACTTTGGCGCTAGATGGGGGTGGGTGGTCAGCGCCACGCCCCGACCGCTTTACCCCCGGGAAAGTTCCGATACCGATCTATAGGATGCTGGCTGGGCCCCAGGGCCGGTCTGGACGGGTGCGGAAAATCTCGCATCCTCCAGATTCGATCCCCGGACCGTTCAGCCCGTATCGAGTCGCGTTAAGTGGTCGTAGGTCATGAATATATAAACTGGATTGAACTGCCACAAGGACTTTTCCGATTGCGAGCTTTTGTGGTGATGGTGGTGAGTTCAGTGACGTGAATGTTTTCAGCAGCTGATTGTCTGCGGCACGTGAATTACAGTATAATCTCGAATTAGTTCGTTATAACGTAGAAGTACACTAAAACGATATTCTCCTTCCGTGGACAATGGGGAAGTCGCGCGGGAGAGATAAACACATATAGGCTTGTGCTTGGAAAACTGAAGGTAACAGACCGTATAGAAAACCTAATTGTAGGTGGAAGGGTAATATTAAAATGGATTTGAAGGAACTGGGTGAAAGGGCTGTGTACTGGATTTATTTCGCTCAGCATGCGGGGGCGATAGATATCTGTTTTAATCAACGTTAAATAAACCTTCAGGTTGTATAAAATGTCGAAGGGCCACTACACTAGCTTCGTAAGATGCCTCTGGTCCCTGGAGGTGATTTTTTTTGTCCGCGCTTGAGAGTTTTCTTCAGCGTTTAGATCATTCACGCACAACGTGCTTCACTGTATCCCATCTTCTAACCTCTGTGTTAGGAACGCTATAATATAGCACGAGGGCCCGTCAGAAAACGAGTTTACATTACGTAAGTTTTGGATTATGTATTTCTGACTTTAATAAGAGTAGTTCAAGTTGAATTATACTGTCGCGCCACTAGTTTTCCACACAATGTACGCCACAGTTGCCTTTATCAGACCGTGGGACTAGTTTTTGTATTCCCTCTTCAAAGAAGCCCTTGTACTGTGTTATCAGCCATCGTATCACAACTGTTTCCACCTCGCGATCATCCTTGTGCTTACAGCTTCAAGATTTTACTGCAGCTCTGGAAACAGGTGACAATCGATAGGCGACCAATTCCCTGACGTAGTCACATACATTGTAGGATCTTTTGTCGTGAAATATCGTGTTATTTCTTGACCGACTTTTTTATTTCCCAAACGCAAGTCCAGTTCTTTTTTCTTCACCCATCAAACGACCGAGCGAACTTATGAGATGGGAAAGAAACCTAAATTATTTTCCTGATATGATGTAAAAAAGTTACACAACTTTCACTGGCCTTTCCCTGTCTCTCGTAATAAGCCTGACCATGAGAAAAGATTTTTAGCTTTCGGTTAGATGAAGAATAAATTAACTATATGGCACAGAGGAGTATCACAAACATACGTGTACACTGTGTGTGTGAAACATTGCTTTTGAGTCAGCAACTACAGTCATGGCGACTATGTATTATATTGAGGTTAAATTAGATTTAGTGCAGACCGAATCTGTATTTAAGTAATAAGTTATTCATACCAAGGAAAGGAATACCTTCAACTCAACTTTCATTGTATATATTTTCAGCAAATGATATTACTCAGGTGACATGTTTAAACTGATCTTGGTTATTTTCAAGCCTTTTATTGTCATAAAAAGTGAGAGTGTTAGTTGCAATATATGTGTTAAATAAATGAGGTCTCATTTTCACTTTAGTTATGGTACATGTCTACTATCGCTTCTACTGTAATAAGCAAATGTTAAAATGCAATACTGTGTTTAAAATATTCAAATACTTGTTAACGTTAAAATCTCCATGTCTTCCAGGAGATTTTGTGGAAGACATGGAGATTGGTTTCATCACTTACACTATGTCAGGATCAGGAAGACCGTGACAGAGTGTAAGTTACCAAACGAGGTCCAAAAAGTAACATCACGGCATGTACCAAAACATAGAGCAGGTATGATAACTATACGTACACCATACGGGTACTAGTCTGGTGTGTACGAACTAGAATACTTTTATACTCATTTTAATACTAAACACTGATTGAAAATACAGTGAACTACCGTATAGCATGCATACCACTAGTCACAAAATTAGGAAAACTCCTTGAACATCATCATCATCTTCTTCTTCTTCCTCCATGGATTAGGTCGTTTGACCTGTTCCGGCATCGATGCAATGCCATCGTTTCCTGGGGCGTCCACGGTCTCTTCTTCCTCAAGGTTTGTAGTTGAGGGCGTGTTTCGGGAGTCTGGTGTTGACCGTTCTTTCAAGGTGGTTGATCCAGTTTTGTTTGTACTTGAGTCTCACGTCTTGTATTCCAGAGATCTCTAGTTCTTTCCTTATGACTTCGCTTCTTATTTTATCCAGTCTTGTGTATCCCGTAACACTTCTTAGAAAGCGCATCTCTGCAACTTCTTGGCGAGTCATGTCTCTCTTCGTGGTTACCCATGTTTCGCTGCCATACAGTAGTGATGGTCTAGCTACAACTTTATAAAATTTCATTTGGGTATCTGTACGGGTTTTCTTTA
>Ga0123354_10014597_pt1 | contig 12241 bp, 9 predicted proteins | sample TergutLab28metaG_2_FD_97872 | JGI IMG/M metagenome (GOLD analysis project Ga0123354, IMG submission 97872) | Labiotermes labralis P4 segment gut microbial communities from Petit-Saut dam, French Guiana - Lab288 P4 | ecosystem: Host-associated > Arthropoda: Insects > Digestive system > Gut ... | reverse complement strand
TCTGAAGCATTCTGACAATGGCTTAGACAGGAAAGCACAATTCCCGGGCGAAGCCTAAAACTTGTGGTTTCTCCGTACAGAACTTTGTAAAAGCCACTTTTCTGGCACCCAGAATTTTGTTGTGGTTCCTGGTACATTACATTTAGGATTCCCGTATTTCTGGATTTAGCCTCTCGTCCTTATTTCAAAAATGAACACAATATTTCGAGAACTCGAAACCTTTCCGTTCGTCAGACCCAACCGCCCAGGGGTAACCAAATTCTTTTACCTGAGGAAGACAAGGAATACAGACCCCGGGAGTCCCGTTACTTTTTTGCATCACAAACGTAGGGATGGGTAAGCTCAAAAGTCTATTAATTGTAAGTTGGTTCTAAATAAATCGTGTAAGCTGGTCACGAAAATGGCAGCCCAAGAGCTGCGCGAAATAACAGCAAAAGGCTGGCAAAGTCAAACTTTAGGTGACGGTAGCTCACATCAACTGTTTTAAGACCACTGTATTCATATGACAACAATAGGAAACATAAAACCGAACACAAATTCTCAAAGGTTATGGTTGACAGTAGGAGTAATCTGCACAAGACCGTTAGAAAACCCACCGTCTACTCTGGTTTCCAAGCATTCACTTCGAAATGCTGATACTATTAAACATTCCTCACAAACAGTGACTATACATTTCTTCAGAATTTTTATTGATTCAAATGTGAAATCTTCACATCAGAATTACTGAAAGTCAGTTTGCTTTAATGCTCAGACAATAAAGACGTCGGACGAATTGGCTCTCCATCTCCTCCCAAAAGATCCAGACCAGCTGTAGGCATAAACCGACGTCGTAATCATTGATTAATGGGAGCTCGCGGTCGATGCGTGAAGCTGACCACGCACTTTCATAGCGTCAAGGTTAAGAATGTGAGGAGCTCTACCGCCACTACCCCATAACCGTTCATGGCGTGATACTTAATTAAGCAAAGGGAAACTTTGAATTGATGTCTACTTTTAAAGACGTGCTGATCAGTGTTATCAGGAATTCGAGCTGAATATAGACATACCAGGAAAAAAAGAAAGAAAGACAAGACAAGAATTGTGAGTTCTCCTGACGATCAGGAATAACAATGTAATGATAATGTTCCTCTTAATTAAGTGGTGTAATACGGTGTTGCTATGTTTAATAAATCATAATACAATACACGGTACACAATGAATACAAATATACAACGGTTCTTTTATTCCACAGCATGTCCTAATATAGTCAGCAGAGCAGGGTGGGGCGCAAGACCCCCGTCGGGCCCAGCCGACATACTGCCTAGGCCGGTGCCCACCGTCGTAATTCACCACGGGGGCACTCAAACATTCTGCACGACCATAGCCGAGTGTGCTGCCATAGTCCGTGCATACCAGAACTATCACATGGACAACAATGGATGGATCGACATTGGCTACAACTTTCTTGTGGGTGAAGACGGCAACGTATACGAGGGACGTGGCTGGACAAGTGTGGGTGCTCATGCCGCAGGTTGCAACACGAAAAGCATTGGCATCTGCTTCATAGGGGACTTCACAAGTAAGCCAATCTGCACAGTATACCAGCATGACAACCATTAATATCTCAACTTGAACGTTTGGCGATATCCACAGTTAACCGTTATGTTGAACTGCTTTTAAACATTATAGCCCTTGACAGACAGCGTGAAATGAGAGTTTAACTTATTGTACACGACATAAACTTGAAACGTTCTTTGAACACAGTGTGAGAGTATAAACGGTGCAAGTAGGTAACGTTCAGTCGGCAAATGTCGAAGCTGCAGTACCAGCTGAACTACAGACATTCCTCAACTGCTTCACAACGACAGGCTGTTTTAGGCAGTGCCTACCGCCAGCAGTACAATCTGTCACTATAAAAATGCCACACTCTATGAGTGCACAAAGGGACGGAAACTGACGCTTGCATAGCACGTTCTTAGGCGAGTTCGCAAAATTGCGAAAAGAGACTATTAGCTGCGTAATGTCTGTCTGTGTCCGTCCGTCAGTATGGAACAACTCGGCCCCTACTCGACGGATTTTCATGAAATTTGGTATTTCAGTATTTTTCGAAAATCTTTTGAGGAAATTCAATTTTCACTAAATCCCGACAAGAATAATGAGTACTTTACATGAAAATCTATATATATATATATATATATATATATATATATATGTATGTATATATATATATATTTATGACAATACAGGTCGTCATGTTGACCACTCACTTCCATCTACCGAGGAAGCTACGAACGAGTAGAGCTACTCTCTCGTAGCGTCGCTATTAGGTTCTGTTATTTAAATCGAGTCACGAAATACATAAGAGGACTGGCTGAAAAGTTATGTTTCCTCTATCTTATTTTTTATTAAAGACAAGTAAACTGGATAAAACCTTAGACGTTTGGTAAGAGATTTTACGCAAGAAGAAGTGGCGGAAGCAAGTTTGTGTGACAAAGCAAGGTCGGGGAGACCAGTAAACTGTACGTAGAAAAATGCAGTTGCAAACAATGTTATGTTACATATATATGTATATGTAGTTGCAAACAATGTTATGTTATAGTTTTACATATATATATATATATATATATATACGACGTGGTTTTGATAACACAGGTTTCAAAATCAAACATTCCGTACATATAATTACCGGATCAGCTGTCTCCTCATTGAAAAATTCTTGGTGCGCGCCTCTAATTCAACTAATACACAATTTATATTATTATCACTGTCACGTCAATCATGGGCCGGACCAGCAGGTCTCCTGGAGAAAGAAGGGCCAGGCGGTTCACTACTACCAATTCCCAGAGCTGTTAATTTTTCACACGCACTTTTCCTCAGGTCGTCCGCCAAACGCGGCAGCCCTGAACGCTGCCCGGCTTCTTATTGAGTGCGGAGTGGAGAATGGCAGTATATCTGGAAGTTATGGGCTGGGTGGCCATCGAAATGTGGGTTCCACGACCTGTCCAGGTGACTCGCTCTACACCGTCATCCAGTCATGGCCGAACTTTAGTACAATCCTCGTCTGCGCTTGAAGATATAATTATACTTATGCAAATATTTTAATTACTTGAAAGATAACAATTTAAGTTTCTTGTAATTCAAAGATAATTTTTATGTATGTGTATAATTTTTGGAAATTACAGGGAAGATGAAAATATTGGGGTATGTGAAAAAAAAAGTTGTGTACTGTGTTATATCTGTTAATAAATCTGTCACACTGTGTTGGTTCACAGCAACAGAGAAATATTAACGATAATACCTGTCTGTTCCTTCCTACACTAAAGTCACTGTACATACCCTACACTATACCCTCTCAACCCGTAGCTCGCAGACAACATAATGCCCGCGACACAGTGTTATGTTGCCTGAGGAGATATTTGAAAGGAGGAACTGTCTTGTAACAAATTCCCCTGGCAAATGTGAGAAGAATGACAAGGCAATTCTGAAAAGTGATGAGCTGGTTATTTATGCATATATACATCACATTGGCAAGTCGTTTTGTGAAAAATATGCACACTGATAGCATATCAATGAATTATATTCAAGAAATTGTCAGCATCTCAACATGAAAACTATCCACAATTTTATAATATTGCTTCCATTATTTCCTTCTAACACCGTGTATGTAAATTGGATGTAATAATTTTATATTCCTTTGTATTAATGTCTCTCTGACGACGGCAAATTTTCGCAAAAACACGTAGGAAATTTCCAGTATATGGATGATTTGCAATTTTATATAAATTGTGTGCATTTGTTGGTGTGTGTGGTTGATCATAGTCACAACTCATGGATCAAATAATATTAAATGGGTTTTGCTCTCTTTCGGAATTTTACGCAGCGTAGAATGGTAGTTTGGTACCGACGTTTCAGTGCAAATTGTCGGTCCCTTCTTCAAGGGTCCAGGTGGTCGTCCCGACACGTCGCTGTTTCTAATCGCCAAATAGACCTGATCTCATTTATATCGTGGTGGAAGCTTTATATCAAGCAATATTAAATAAGTTCGATTGTACTTAATTGGTCAGTATGATTATCACAACAAACAGCAATTATTCTCCTAAACAACGTTAACCAGAGACTAATTTTCAAGAGGGTGTGTGCGTATTCTGCGAGGTCTTTGTAGAATTTAACTTCGCAAAATTTGGACCGCACTTTTTCTGCGGGTGGACGTATTGGTGCAGTATAGACTTTAGAATAAACTGTAAATATTTCACTAAACAGACTCAAACCACTGATCTTCGTAACTGCGAATCAGTGCATTTTGCGTGAGACAGGCACTAAACTCCTAAATATATTTAGAACTTTAAACTGGAGGAAGTCTAGGCATATTTACCGGGTTCTGATAAGTCCTTAGCCCGACCAGGAAGGAAACAAGCTCAGAAGAATGTCAGGGCGGCGCGCGATTTCAACAACATCGAGACGCAAGCTGTCATCAAGCTTTTTGCAAGGCAAGGTGCTGAAGCAACTTCAAGCCATTCTGACAGAAATATTAGCTTGTTTCCTTCCTGGTCGGGCTAAGGAATTATCAGCACCCCAGTACAGGTATGCACCAATTTATACATGTCAACGTCTTTCAGAATTATAACGTATGACACAGTGTTCTTAATGGACTTCCAACAGTCAGTCTATCAGAACAGTATTCTAGAGTCTCAGTCTTTTGCACAAAATACGTTTGTTAGATCGTGTACGGTAATGACACGGTAACCCTGTATACGACGTACTTATGTCAAAACTGTTTGTACAGGAAACAGTTTCACAAAGTCACAAAAAATGTAGCTGCAACTCACAAACAACAAAGAAACAGTTATAAACTGACTTTTACACACAGCTTCAGTCTGTTAATGCAACTTACGTACATTTATTGATTAAAATGAATAACTAAACATTTAAAACTGATCCCATTGGCCGCGCGGTCTAAGGTGTGAGTCTGTGGCCGCTTGCTTGGTGGGATTGCGGGTTCGAATTCCACCGGTGGCATGGATGTCTGTCGCTTGTGGGTGTTTTGTGTTGTGAAGTTGAGGTGTCTGCGTCGGGCTGATTACTCGTCCAGAGAAATCTATCGAGTGTGTGGTGACTGAGTGTGATCATAATTCATCTATAATGAGGAGGCTCTGATCTACTAGGACTGTTGTGCCATGGTTAAATAAAATGTAAAAGGAAACGCGGCGGTAAATAAATGAAAACATTCCTGGGAAGAAGAAGGAACCTGCCTACAGGTGGGCTTATTCAGGTTAACGACTTTACACACTTTCTTTCAATCCTGATAGGAGCAATAAATTTTTATTCTGTACACAATATCCAGACCGGTTCGAGGGTCCAACTAGCCTCCTTTTCAATGAATACAGGAATTATGTCCAGGGAATAAACGCCCGGGGCGTGAAGATGGCCGCTCAGTCCATTTAGTGCGAAGGTTAAAAATGAATGGAGCTAAACCTCTATGCCCTTTTTATGCCCCAATGTTGTGGACGGAGAAACCTTAACTTTGTATGCATAATGACAAAATTTATAGCAAAAAGTGTCTGCTCATATTTTGCAAATACACAGTTACACTGAGGCGCTTTCGCGTAACCACTGGTGCCGTGGAAAAGCAGTAAGTATTACATATTCTGAGTGTGTGTTTGTAGCCTTAGTTCTCTAGAATGCATAGATCATATACCGCATTATGTTGTCACCTGTGGCCTGTCCGGCTCTACAATATTTTTCCACATTATCTCGTAAACGGGGTGGTTTTCGAGAAAAAAGTTATCGAACACAAAATGCGTGATTAGATTTTTCTACAAATTTTTCTGAAACATTTCTTATTCTATTAAGAACTGAGCGAGATATGATCATAAATGTACATAATCTCCAAACATAGTCCCGTTATTCTTGTCAGGTCTTAACGAAAAATTGAACTTTCTCGACAGATTTTCGAAAATACGAGTATATTTAAATATAGAATTTCATGAAAGTAAGTCCAGTCGGAGCCAAGTCTTTCCACGCGGACAAATAGACGGACGGACGGACATGCATGACAAAGCTAATGGTCGCTTTTCGCAATTCTGCGAACGTTTCTAACAAGGTAAAGGCGGACCAACGCTTTGCAGAACAATTTTCACATCAATGTTCACGAGATGTGAAATTTCCGTTGAACATGGTGGACAACAATTTCAGTGGCTTCTCTGTTTTCGCATTCAGTTGGTTGTCAGTTGTAAATAAAACAGTGTTCCTAGGGAACGTGAGTATAATCTACCTAAAATTACTATTAGCACATTCTGTACATATATTTATTTACTCAAATATGTTCTGCGCGACGCAATGAAGTTTATTTGAAACCATATAGTCATTCATATTTAATATTTTTAAGCGTCTTTTTTGCATCACCCTGTATATTATTTATCCCTCCCCATGGTGCCTCTATTCTTACGACAAGTACTACCTTCGGTGAACTGAAAGACACCGTACACTGGTTAATGATTTCCCAGTGTTCTGCATTGAAACTATTGATTGACGCTTATACTGTATTCTGTGTGAGTCAACCTGTCAGAGAGCGAGTGACGAGGAAATAATATAGTAAAGTCTTTGACTACTTGTTTATGTAATTCATTTATTTACGAGCATAAAGACCGTTAACATTCCAATCAAAACTTATTAAAAGTACAGCCAAAAAAGGTAACCTCTGTAATTTTAAAAACAGCGGACAAGTGCACGGAATATCAGTACACAGTAATTGGTGCTGTTATTTGAGATGTTCATCAACAAAAGTGGGCACTGTAATACCGACTCAAGCCATGCCAACTTCTAGTGGCGTATCTAGGAGGGGGTTTTCGGGGTTCAACCTCCCCTCCCCACATTCCGAAGGCCCTCCAAAATCGTGCCAAACTCAACCCGATTGTGAAAACTGTTAAAAACTGTTGAATGTAGGAGGCCAACACTCAAAGATGCTCGAAAAAAAGGCAGTAAAATTCTAAAACTACCGCCGGTTCACAACTGTTTTACACGAGCAATGCCAAATAAATTGGTTGTCATCATAAATAGTCTTAAAGTACCAAAAATTAAGAAAATTTTACTATATGAAATGAAATTTCTTGTACCAAATTACAGCTGCCTCCAGAACCTTTGACTAGGGAGCTACCGCCCCCAGATCCCCGTTTTCTCTCTCCACTGTCCTCAACTGAATTTGTTGAACCCCCTGAAAAAAAAATTCCTGGGTACGCCAATGCCAACTTCTGATTTATCTGCAAATACTAACATACAGTACTGCAGGACAGCACGCCTTAACCTTTCATACCTTAAAGAAGGTGACTTATTTAACTAAAGTAACAATAGTCCAGATAATATAGCTTCCAGTGATTAGTATACAGTGATATGGAAGTGGCATCGAAGTAGGTCTAAGTGATCTTATTCCAGTATGAGGCACTACCTCGGAATTTGAAAGGAGGGATTCGGGAAAATAATCCAGATACAGCCGGACCCCCGTATGCACGGCTTACCGCGACCCGAAAAGAAATTTGGAAAATTAAAGAAATGAAATGTTTATAAGTTTCAAATACGCCCGCCAAGCGACAACGGGCCGTAATTTGGTGCACCCAGCAGCCCAAACGCGCCCATTTCTTGACTCATCTTCCTTTGTCCCCGTACCCACGCTTCTCCGCTAACTTGCCACCATTCTGCTTCTAGCATTCTCGTTGTTCCAATTAGTTGCCGCGTTATCGCAGTATTTGTGTTCAGAAAACAAAAAGAAGAATGGAGAAGTCGATGAGTACCCACAATAAGCGAAGATATTTTTAACAAATAAAATTTTCTTATTACAGGCTACATACAGGTACGTACGTGTGATTTTAATTGTAAAATGTGTAACAATAACACGTTCTTTTATTGCTTATGCAGCGCTTTGATGGAAAAGCATGATTTTTATTGTTCTGTCGTCCCTTGAAACTGTACATGACACTGTACAGTACAGTTACTGTATTTTTTCATTGCTGTATCATCTCTTGAGGATTAGGTTAAAACCTCAGACTCCTTTACTTTCATACATACGAGAAAGAGAGAGAAAGTACACTGTAAATGTACAGTGTAGTGTACAGTACACTGTAAATGTACAGTGTAGTGTACAGTACACTTTATTATTACTTTATTTAATATTCGTAATGCTTTACTGTGCGTAATTTATCAATTAAACTTTACCGTATTTATGTATGTTACACGAATATCACGTTATGTGTAGCGTTCGGTATTATCCGTGGTTTCACGTAACCGCGGTAGGTGTTGGAACGTATAACCCGTGGATACGGGGATCCGCCTGTAATTTGTAAAGTGCAAGACATCGAGGAAAACGATCTTGTATAAAAATGAATGATTATGGCTCGGGGGGGTATTTGTGACAAGAGAATAACAGGATCATAAATAAGACAAAAGTTTTCCGTGGTTTTACTCAATCCCTCCACTCAAATGCCAAGAGAATAACTTCGATTAGGCCACTAGTGTTCCTTCCAAATCCTTTACAATTCACTATTCACCCATCGCCTTTCAATCGACACAATATAACATGCGAAAATGACAGTGTCGTAAAACAAACCCAACACGCACGCACACACACACACACACACACACACAATAAAGCAGGAAAATAATGGAACACTATTTAATCAGGAAACAATTACCGTGACATTCAAATAAAAAACCTAGAATCTGGTGCGAACCGGGCACGGATTGGCGTAAAAAATCGGACCACAATTCCTTACACTCATATACAATACACAATATAAGCACTACTTCGAATGCAAGGTGCAGGTTTTTTTCACACTTTCCAAACTGAAAATTACAGCGCGCCATCAATTCGAGGTGGTATTATTATTATTATTATTATTCATTCTTCCAAATTCTCGATAACATTTTCCTCGAAGAACAAGTGGCCTCGCTGAAAAAGTAGTAAAGTTTAAGGAGAATGAAATGTATTTATCGTACTTTTATTTTTATCGTTTCACCGTGCATTCTGTAGATTATTTAATTACACACACACACCAACACACACACACACACACACATATATATATATATATATATATGTGTGTGTGTGTTGGTGTGTGTGTGTGTGTTGGTGTGCAGCATGCTGCCACAGCACCAAAGTTAACATAACAAAGTAATTCACTGAACGTTTTAAACTATAACTTTAGCAAGGAACAATATCTGCTCCCTTAGGATGAACGTGTGATCGAAACATGTAGGAGCGTTTTAAATGTTTTAATGCAAATTTTAGACATCTTAAAGAATATATATATATATATTCATGTGTTGGTGTGTTTAATTAAATAAATATTTATCATATATCTTCTTTGACTGTTTGACCCTTGAATATGGGACTGATAGGTGGCCCCGAAACCGTCAATCCACACTCCGTAACATCCCACAAGTGACAAGCTCTCCTATTTGTTATATTTAATTTCAAATATGTCATTAACATTATAATTCGTCAATAAAGTCTTTGAAACAAAATTACTCCTTTATAAATTACTATCTAAGCCTGTTTCCTGATAATCCTTTTTTAAAAGTAAGGTTTGTCTTAAATTCGAAGTAGAACGGTATATAAAATATGCCCAAAGTCGTACAACTTGACGCAGAATTTCGCCATTAATAAAGCTTCAAACTTCTTTGTCTTCAACTGACTATACTTGACGAACCCGATCAATTCGAGTTGGTTGCTAACAACACTGTTACTAAGTGAGCAGTGGCATGATAGATGGCAGCACGCAGCTGAGGAAGGGCCAGGAGGGGGGACATAAATGATTAATTTGATAAAGATTCTCATAATTCCTTTCACAGAAGCAAACAACGATGAAATTTCGTAATTCTTATTACGGAGGTCCCAGGTTTAATTTTCGACCATATACCAAAATTATTAAAATTTCATGTACAAAATATATAGACTCAGTTCCTTCCTCTCAGAAAACACATTACGCTTCCATCTGATAAACCTACCTGTTAATCCCACTTAAGAAACAAATGCATTTCATTCAGAGATTCATACGAAGAACTCCATGGAGCAGAATCCTTCTTGAGAAGCTAACAGTACCTCAGCTAGTCAAGAAATTCCCCCCCCCCATTTTGTGGAATCCGAGGGTTCATTACCGCATTAAAAAGCGCTCGCCACCTGCCCCTATCATAAGCCATATCAATCCGGTGCACACCGGCCCATTACACTTTCTGAAGATCTTTTTTAATATTATCCTTCCACCCACTCCTAAGCCTTCCTGGTGGTTCGTTTCACTCAGGTCTCCCCACCAAAACCCTGTACCACATAAAAACCGTAAATACAAGTTACTATATATAACGGTGGCTGAACACGTAGCCAACACCAAGCCTCAAATATTTATATTACAAGCCGTCTATCACAACAGTCTGTAGTATCCTCCCTCTTCACCTCTGATCTACGGAGACTAAGCAAGCAGTTGAAAAGTGAAGATCATAATTAAACCATACACCACGCCAGGTGCAGTTCCACGTGTTTATAATCTTCGCATTACATAGCGGTGAGTGGTATGCTACACGCTCCGACCGCTTTACCCCTCGGTACCCATTGGATAGGAAGCTGATTCTGTTCCACGGCCAGTCTCGATGCCGTGGAGAAGAAAATAATCTCTGCACCTGCCAGTAATTGAACCAGGATTTCTTGGTCGTCCAGTCCATAGCTGAATCACTGTATTGACTAAGCTACCTACTCTGCTATATCTTACTAAATATGACGCGAATCAAACTACAATCTACATTACGCCCTTCATGTAACATCAGTGGATTAAGAACACAATAAGTTACACCTTATTGTAAAATAACACTGCTTTCATATAAGCTACACGTTTCGGCCATAATGGGCCATCATTAGGCTTTGTACAAAACTGGGTCGCGTTACGTGTCATCCTTGAGTAGGACCTCACCATCACATAAATGCTTGTGGAATTTATAGTTGTACTATTCGAAATATTACGAAGTTCAAGAGCGACGAAAAACTTGGCGTATCGAAAACCCAACACAATGTGATGCCACATGTTAGAAACTATCAAGTAACATCCAATTCGCGGTTTTACGGTCTTCTTTTGACACACACACACACACACACACACACACACACACACAAACATACACACACACACCACACACCACACACACACAAACACACACACACAAAAGAATTCAGACTGTTTATGTTATGATTTCACAACGTTAGAATGTTAACTGGTTTCAACAAGTTTGCGTGACCTAAGCAGTTTCCGCCGCTAACGGTTTCCTAAGTTTTCACACCTCTAACATGAATAAATCAAGTAATCGAAATACCAGACAGCCAGCCAATCAGGTAAGGATACTATAATAACAGGCTGCAAAAGGTAAGCTCGTACACGGAAAATATCCGCATAATTGTTGATAATCTATCTTCGTATTCAGGCGGTCCTGTGTTTGAACCTCAGTTGCGGGAAGGGGGAACATACATACTGATGTTTCTTTTCGTAAGTTTCGCCAGCCAAGTGTCTGTACACGAACGCAGACCACTAGAAATGTGGGCCCTATCTTTCTACACTGAAAATCCTGAAGTACACAAAGCCGCATTCAAGTTGCTCAAAATAGGAACAAGTAGCTCTTGTGAACACTTTTTTAATGTTTGCCATCCCGAAGTGTTTAACACGTATATAAATATACAATGACGTATCAAACACAACAAAACTTTATTATGATTATTATTGTATTAGGGCGACATGTTTCGATTCTTATATAATCATCCTCAGGCCCTTCTAAGAATACAGACCTTACTTACTAATGTTTAAAATGCGCTGCGCGTTCCCTTACTAAGTAAGGATCTGTGTTCTTAGAAGGGCCTGAGGATGATTCTATAAGAATCGAAACATGTCGCCCTAATACAATAATAAACATAATAAAGTTTTGTTGTGTTTAACTGATACATCATTGTATATTTATGTCTTGTGAACACGGTAGAGAATCTTTGGGTTACATGACAGGCGCTTAATTTCCTCTTGTTGAATTCTCATGAAGGATTCCGTTGCATGGGGTTGTTTAGTGCACTCTAAAATACAGTTTCTTGAACAACTGATAATTGTTTACATGAGGTAATAATAATATAAACAACCAACTAGATGCAACAATAACAGTTTATTAATAATTTCAATCAGCTCAACATGTTTCGAACTATAATTTCGCCCATCCTCAAGAGCACTAGACTGTGTTTACAGCTTGTGGT
>Ga0123354_10014596_pt1 | contig 12241 bp, 9 predicted proteins | sample TergutLab28metaG_2_FD_97872 | JGI IMG/M metagenome (GOLD analysis project Ga0123354, IMG submission 97872) | Labiotermes labralis P4 segment gut microbial communities from Petit-Saut dam, French Guiana - Lab288 P4 | ecosystem: Host-associated > Arthropoda: Insects > Digestive system > Gut ... | reverse complement strand
TTTTGTGTTTGGTTGTGTGGGCTTCCCGGGGGGGGGAGAGGGGGAGGGGGGGTGGGAGACTTTTCTCCTCTCCTTTTTTTTTGGTGGTGGGGGGGGGGGGGGGGGGGGGGGGGGGGGGCAGCACTTTTGGCTTGTAATGGTTAGCTGCCCAGTTTGACTCTCAGCAGTGATGCTTACCACTCTTAATGAGATTTGCTCATTGCTTTCTTTGGTCTCTCCAGGGCAGATATCAGGAATGTAACTCAAATTAGACCTTGGCCACTTCCCTCTGTATCATATCCAATTCACTATTTAACAATCAAATCCTTTTATGTGACAAGTTGGTGCCATTGTTGTTAAGTAAACTAGAAATAAATGAATAAACATGAGGCTCCGAAATTTTGTGTGATGTTAGAAGTTTGCAAGTTACATGACATTTGTTGAGGTAGCTTGTACAGCATAATATACAATACGGTGGCCTAAATAAACCTGCATTTCTCCTCCTCCTCCTGCTGGCATAACAGTACTTGGTAGAACTTAGTCTCATATTTTTTTAGAAGCTTCTCAGCAGATCATGTTTTTTGTGGGGTGGGGTTGTCAGCCCCACATCAAACCCCCAACATGGAGGTCCAGGGTATCCCTTTTTGGCTGGGTCATCACCTTTGACCGTCTGGCATGGGAAGCCCTACCAGTAGCTAGGCTACTGCCAGCATAGCTCTCAGGATCATTTGACCAAGCAAGACCCACCACTGCATCAAAGTAGGAATACGTAAAGGGGGAAAATTGTATTTAGACTTCCATTAGACAGTGATGACTAACAAAACATTTTACATAGGCATATGAAATGAGGTATGGAAAGGATTATAAACCATTTACAAGCATGTTAGAATGTGATTATTCATTATAAAAACAACAAGGATGGTGACTGTGTCTGTTGGATCTAGTGTGGTGGAAATTCATTGCAGTAGAAACTGAGCACACAAAAGGTTCAGTGTAAATTTTAAAATTATCAGTTTATAATTTTTGCTAGCCCCTGACTGCAGATGGATTTTTTTACATGACCTTACTTATCAAATTCTTTCAAGAACTCTTTGTTTACTATACTGTAATGTTTCCATTTTCAAAAAAATGTATGTCTTTTCATATCTTGAGAACACACAAGTTGCTTCCAGTAGAATAGTTTTATTTTGGTGTTGTTTCTATTTTTTTGATTACTTTTTTAGAACTGTTACAACCATTACATCCAACTGAACTTGTCTACAAACCGATTATGGTGTTATAAGTGTGAGAATGAAGTATTCCTTGAACCTGGAATAAACCATGTTCGATCCGGTAGCTGTGTCATGAGTGCTGTGCCAACGCGTTACAGTCCTCAAACAAATGTAGCTGCAGGTGAATCTGGTGACAGCAGTGACAGTGAAGACAGTCGTGATGACAATGGCAAACCAAGAGGTCAGATCAGTTTGCAAATGCAATTTTGCAAGTCTTGCATTACTTTTACTGAATTTTACAATTTAAATATAATGTTTTTGAATGGGGACCAGTCAGGTTTATTATAAGCCATCTGATGCCTTTCTTTGTGTCCTTTTTAAGCATTCTTTACAAAATGAAAAGAAACTGTGTATGTGGAAGTCATTGTGGTATAGTATCGTCAGCAGCTGAATTTTGGACAGCTCTTGCTGATATGTGGTGTGGAAAACTTGTACTAGGAATTGTTTGCCAATTCTCATTGCAGCCATATTGCTTCACAATTAAATCCATAGACTTCTGTATACATCCCGTAACCTGGTTCAGAGGTTTTTTTGAATTTGTTGTGGGAGACTCACTATATTGGTCAGTTTAGATATTTGGCCAAATGGGTGTGTAACAAACCCTGCTTTATATGAGGCATAAAACGGACTTTTTCTGGTATACAGTGGCCTGTTATACAGACTTAAAAAGTATACAACTTCCTGGGGAACGTCACATGCTTCAAATTAAACAGTATTTTGAATTGACAGATTTGAAATTAATGAGGTTTTATTGTATAAAGTAGCAGCTTCTTTAAGTCAGATGTACCACATACATGTAAAACCAGCATAACCATCTTAATAACGACAATAAATATGACGAAAGTATTTTTATTAATATACCTTCTGTATTAGTAATTACTAACATAGTTGAGTAAGTGGCACAAGTGCTTTCTGTTTCTGTGTCTCAGTTTCAACTCTTGATGCAGAGACTGACTTATTACTGAAGTTTTCATAGTTTGCCAGTACTGCCAGGCAAATTCTGGGACTGTAGTTTATATTAGTCGATGACTGTTCCCTTACACATTGCTTCCAATTCATTTTACTGATTATCATATTTACTGATCTGTAATTAGTGCTGTTTAAATCACAATGAGATAAAAACCAGGAATAAATACAGTTATAAATGAAAAGGTTCAGTCCTCTATGGTAGGAATCTCACCATAATGTATTATTTTCAGGTCTTACAGGCTTGCAAAATATAGGCAATACTTGTTACATGAACTCAGCACTTCAGGCACTGTCCAACACCCCGCCACTGACACAGTTCTTTTTAGATTGTGGTGCTGCTCTAGTTGGTGCTACTTGTGGTGAAAAGAAGCCTGGTCTGTGTAGAAGTTACCATAGATTAGTGCAAGAAATGTGGCACCGTAAACGTCCAGGATATGTTGTCCCTTCAGGGATCCTGTATGGCATACGTAATGTAAGTTAACTTGTATGCTAGAAATCTTGGTCATTTTCTGTACTTTATTCTTGAACCAAAACTTGGGTCCTTTGAGTTGTGTGTTTGAAGTTAGAATTGACCACATTTGAGATACATTTTAAGTGTTTGAAATTGATTATTTGATATTAACAGAAATCATTTTTGCAACTAGGTTCATCCAATGTTTCGAGGCTATCAGCAGCATGACACACAGGAATTTTTGCGTTGTTTTATGGATCAGTTGCATGAAGAATTAAAGGAACCTTTGCCAGAGACTTCTGTATCCAGTGAGTCCACTGTTGCCACAGGTTCAGAGAATGTATCTCAAAATACAGGTGGAAAGTCATTGGGTTCTGGTTCCTTGGAGGAGATTTCAGATGAAGATGATGATCGAGATGATGGAGCAGATGATAATGGAGGGGGAGGTGGTATATCGAGTCAATCAGAGGGTGAATATGAGACATGTGATTCAGGTGTTAGTGAACGAAGTTCATTGAGTGATGAAGGCGAGCGTGGTGGCAGCAGTGGAAGTAGAAGTGCAAGTAAGCGCAAGTAAGTACACATTGTTACTTTATAAAATGAAGTTAGCAGTTTATTTGCACATCACAAGCATTTTCTGAGTAAGAGGGAACACTGTGAAGTCAGGTCTGAGGCTGAAACAAGCAGTGTTCATGTAAAGTATCAGTTTTTAATAATATTATTTGTCCTTTCTGTGTAAAAGCTATTATCTTACAAGTGTAAAAGTTTTAAAACTAGAGTTACCATATGATTATGGAGCTGGAGGTTTAGCCTGTCTCACCCAGTGGAAATGCTCTTGAAACATAGTAAAAAAGAAAACAGAGAGCAGAGTTGATGGCCATATGGTATGTGGTTTTTCCAGCACATTTCAATTTACCATAGCCATAGGACTAGCACAGTTCATAGCAGATTTGGCAGAGTCGGTATGTGTTTATGTTGTAAACGTTTTATTGTGATAGAGCAAATATTATATTGTTCTCTTCCCACGAGAGAGTGGAGGAATCCTCCATATGATGATTACACGCAGACCTTTTCAGATCCACAAAATCTGTAGTGACCAATTTCTCTACCCTGTCCATAGTCTCTTCTTCTGTCTTCACCTCCACACCTCTCAGGGATGCAGTGTGTATACCCAGGATCCCTTGTGCCCTTATGTAGTCTCCTGTCTCTGCATTCCAACATTTTATATTCCATCACTTAACTTTCAGCCAAAAACACCTGATCACCCGAACAGTGTCACTTAACCTTATGTCCCAGACTACATTCACTCAGTTTTCTATTTCAGTGTACCCACAGCACTTTGTGTCACCTCCCCACATGTGACAACCCAAGCTGTTGCACTTGACCATCTTGACGTGACACTAGGCCCCAACCAGTGCTTGATATGACCACTAACATTGACCCACAACTCCAGTTGTCTTTATGTATATATAATACCCCAATTTTCTGGTGCTTCTATTTTCTTGAACCGCTTGATGCTTAAGATGAAGGTATACTCTGCTGTGAAATGTTGGCAACTTCTCAATCAACATCGTCACAAGACTTGAATCTTTATCAGTTCCTGTGTTAAAACTTGAGACCCCACATGTTGTGTCTTGACTGGGTAGCAGTTATGTCACATTGGGTTGGATATTATTTTCTTAATAATACACTGTAAATTTCTGTGATCAAGCTATTACAACTACAGTACTATCATAATTGTCTGTCTAATACTTTATGTCAATGGCAGTGCATCTGACTTGTTTTTTGATGGTACAGCATACGAGGTCTGTCCCAAAAGTAATGAGAATGGTTTTTTTGCGCAGCGCAGAATGGCCAGGAAAGGAAAGTGGGGGTTGAAGCAGGTGGAAGGGGGAACCCAGGTATACAGTTTGACCTTCCTCAGTTGAGTCCATCCTTTGTAGCAGTCGGTATGTTAGCAAAGTGCTTAGTAGTTTTTGTGTCTTGTCATGGGTGAAAATGCAGAGGAGTCTGGAGCAGTTACGTGATCAAGTTCTGCATGAAACTCGGAAAGTCTGGTTCCGAAACGTTGCATTTGTTGAGGACAGCTTATGGGGATGCTGTCTTGTCTTCAGCCCAAGTCTTCATGTGGCACAAGGTGTTCAAGGACGGAAGGGAGAGTGTTGAGGACGAACAGTGCGCAGGCCGTCCTTCAACTGCAAGAACTGAGAACAATGTGGCTCGTGTGAAGGTTGTTCTGGATAGGGACCGGTGTTTGCAAGTGCAGTTAATCGCAGAGGAGGTAGGACTACCAAAAACGGACGTCCACCGAATCATTACGGAAGATCTGCACATGAGAAAAATTTGTGCGAAACTGGTCCCGAAGAATTTGTCCGATGAACAAAAAGGATGTGTGTTGGTTTTTTGGGAACTCTTGGATCGTGTGAAAAGTGAGCCCAACTTTCTGCAGCGAGTGATAACCGGAGATGAAACTTGGGTTTTCGAGTATGATCCCACAACCAAAAGACAGAGTTCAGAGTGGCACACTTCCCAGTCACCTCGACCAAAGAAGGTCCAAATTAGCAAATCAAAAGTGAAATCCATGCTCATCATTTTTTTTATTCAGAGGGAGTTGTTCACATGGAGTTTGTGCCACCCGGACAGACTGTGAATCAAACATTTTACCTACAGGTAGTGGGGCATCTGAGAAAAAGAGTTGTGCACGTCCGCTTTGAAATTGCAAACACGTGGTTCCCTCACCACAACAATGCGCCAAGTCATACATCAATCGTTTTGAGGGAATTTTTGGCCCAAAATAATATCACAACACTTCCCCACCCACCGTACAGCCTTGACTTGGCTCCATGTGATTTCTTTTTATTCCCCAAGCTCAAAACCCACCTCAAAGGTCATCATTTTGGGACAGTTGAAAACGTCCAGGCAGCTGCAACCAGGGCTTTGAACAACATCTCAAGTGAAGACTTCCTCCACTGCTGTGAAGAGTGGCAGCAACACTGGAATCGCTGTATTCGATCACAAGGAGCCTATTTTGAAGGGGATAAACTGTAATTGTGTGTATGTTCAATAATTTTTTTTTAAAAATCATTCTCATTACTTTCGGGACAGACCACGTAAAGGGAGATCTCAAAACCGCACCAGTGATCTGTGCCAAAATTATGTTTATGAAGTTGTTATGGATCATAATATGGGAGGAAGCATCAGATGACAGGGATTGAAGCTCACTGAATTACAGGCTATTGATGAAATAATCACGGACAGCATTGAGCCTTTTGCCATCTTGGTCCAACCACCACACAGTCCACGTGACTCCCGTCCCTTCCTAAACGCAAGGAACGTCTGAGATGAAATCACCTGTCATGAGATTTTGAAATTGGGGCAGTGGTGAAGATGTGTAAAAAAAACACACAGTTCTGTTGTGATGGACCCATGAAGCTACCTGAAAATATGTGGAAGTGTGTGAAACCCACAGGTGATTGTGTTGAGAAGTAGTTGTGTATAATTACAGAAGAAAGATCAGGAATATTTCTTTGCCTGTTTTTATTTCAGTGAATTATGTATTCCCGGTATAAAAAGTGTTAGGTGGCATTACTTTTCAGCTTCTGTGGTATGGGTATGTTCATATGACAGGTATTGGTTGGCTTTGGGTCTTGATAGGGTGTAATACAGAATGGTTTATTCCAGTACATTTACCCAGGCTACAGTATGCAAAAAAGAACTTCTTTGTATTTTGGTTCCTTGGTTATACTACAAAGATATTTCATTGTGTAATTATGGAAATTGCTTCCCTTCATCTCCAGAGAAAAAAATAATAATAATAAAATAAAAAAATGGGTCTCTGAAAATACAAATTGAAAGTAACTTCTCTATAGAACTGTACCCTTTTTTTATTACTATCCTGTAATAAAAACAGTTTTGTGTCAGGGGATTCTATTCATCTGGGATATGATGCGTTGTCATTAGGCAATTGACTCCTGCATATTCAGACAGCATAGTGGTCTCATTGTAAGGCATTAAAATGTGCTTTCTTTACAGGTATGCATAAATTTTCCCTGTTCTGTTAACCTTGATTTGAGACATAGCAACAGGGCTTCAGAATATCAGCAGGTAGCAGCAATGACATCTACACAAAATTTGTGAAGCATTTGTTTATTACAAATTGTTTTGATATAGGTCATCACGTTCACCTTCTCCACCCCCAGAACGTTTGCGATCAAAACTGACTGCTTCTGGCTCCAAGAATTCTCACTCAAGTTGTGGAAGCCTGCCCTTATCTCAGGCTGTTACTACTGTGGGTGGTCCTAATGCAGCAAATTCCAATCCAGTCTCTGTTCCTGGTTCTCCACAGAGGGGAATGTCAAGGGGAAAGAAGGCCCCAGTAAAACATCGGTCCATTATATCAGATGTTTTTGATGGCAAGCTGCTGAGCTCCGTACAGTGCCTTACATGTGACAGGGTAAGTAACACTTTTTTAAAATCTTTAGTCATGCCTTTTTTAAATTTAAAAATAAAAATTTAGGTGATGTGAAACTGGCAAGAAAATGAAACGTGTAAAGTAACATTACTGCCAAGTCATAGAATTGTGAGTATGACTGCTGCATAGAAGACCAGTCAGTATCCAGAAGTGCTTCTTTTAGTGAGATCACATCCATTATGTGCTTGGTACTTAAACGTGGTGCATTGAGAAGCTATTGTAATAATTGAATTCTTGCCAAAGTCAGTACTTTTCATGATGGACCTTCACTTAACTCCTTAAACAAACTATGCTTGAATGTGCGAATGCCTATATGGAAATACCTATAGAAATTAATTTTATATATTTCAGCAACTAGGATTTTCAAGACCTACTGCATTATATCTGTTTTATTTTTCACGATATCCCATTTATTTCATTATTTATCTTTTTCTGTTCAAATAATACCTTTTTCATAAACTGTGCACAGAAATTTAAATACGAACCCAGTCATTTAAAGGTTAATAATATGTATTGTAATTAGCCTCTGTTAGTGAGTGAATGTTTTTCAACAGATCTCAACACGCGTGGAAACATTCCAGGACTTATCATTACCTATTCCAAGCAGGGATCACATTCACATGCTTCATCAAGGTACATTGACTCCCCAGCAAAAGGGGGGTCTTTCTGCATGTTCAGATGTGTACTCAGGAGACCAGGTATGAATGCTAGAATTGTCATATTTATGTGTGTAATTGTCACAGTTTCGGTTCTTTTTTCTAATGCTCATAAATATAATTTAATAACTACTTCTTAGGATACTGGATTCAGGGTGAATTTATGATACATGTGTGGCTTATTGCATGTTGTTTGGCAGCTGAATCAACACTTGTCTCTCTCTCCAAACCACATTGCAAATTATTGTTATGCATACGTGTGTAATATTAAAGTCAGACTTTTATTTGTTAGTCACAAGATAATTAATGTAGAAATACTGCAAACAGATATCTGGTAACTTTATAAGCTTGTAACACCAGAAATGATACATGTTGTACAGTGAAGTAACAGTAGCCTGTGTCACAAATTACTAACATAAAAGAACATTAGATTTCAGAAGAGGCATTGAAATGTAAGAATAAAATTAAAATGCACAATCCTGGTGATGTGGCTAGGCTGTGAGTTTATTCTAGCCTTTTTTTATCCTCTTGTTTTATTTGCAATGTCTGTTTAAATTTCATCAGCAGAATTCGTATTGCAGGGTTGGGTGACATGGTTATGGGAGTGGATCCGTAGTTGGTTCTGGGGTCCCACAGTCAGTCTCCATGATTGTTTGGCTGCTTTTTTCTCAGCAGATGAACTTAAAGGAGACAATATGTACAGGTAATAGATTTTAATCGAAGAATATAGGTGCAGCAGAACTTTAACATACCAAGCAAGTCTACAAACAAAAGCTGAACATCAAGGGAACACTGAAATGTATGGCCCCCCCCCTGCCCTCCTTATGACTTTTGGCTGTTCCATGTTGGTGACATTGTGTCATCTGTTTAGCTGTAGCACTGATGAAGTTACAAGTATTCTGTTTTAGTCATTTTGTGCCGTATGTTCAGCAAGAAAACATCTCATAACTGTTACCTTATTGTGACACTTTTTATTTACTTTTTACAGCTGTGAAAAGTGCAACAAACTAAGAAATGGGGTGAAGTACTCAAAAGTACTGGAGCTCCCAGAAGTACTTTGCATCCACTTAAAGAGGTTCCGGCATGAGTTGATGTTTAGTGCTAAGATCTCCAGTTATGTGGCATTTCCTTTAGAAGGACTTGACATGCGGCCATATTTACATAAAGGTAAGTATAGTAAGTTCATTTAAACCCTTGTTGTGTTACTGGTATCCTTGATAATGCAAAGGAACCATTGACTATTGAGCATATGCTAGAAGACCAGCTACAGACATTACTATAATGGGTTATTGATACTCTTTATCATTTTAACCCTGTAAATGGACTTAATGAATTTTGGATGGCTAAGACTCTTAAAAGTGTATTTTTAGGTTTTTTTTTTTTTTTGTAGGAGTTTCGACATCCCATTTGGTTTCCTACCAAGAATATGCACAACTGATGGAAAGCAAGTGATTTAATGTTTACAATTAAGACATGTCGGACAGTGCAACTTTCACTTTTTAAGATACATAAATGACCAACCTTTTATTATCATATAGTTAATTATTACCTGTAATGTTGACAGACTGTGTTTCACAAGTTACAAGCTATGATCTGGTGTCTGTGATATGTCATCATGGGACAGCAGGTGGTGGCCACTACACCTGTTACTCTTTGAACTGTGTATCAGAGCAGTGGTTTGAGTTTGATGATCAGTATGTCACCCAGGTCTCTCCTGAGACAGTCCAAAACTGTGAAGCATATGTCCTGTTCTACAAGTAAGTAGTACATGTACCAAGATTGTGACTTTGCAGTTGTTATTTCTCTTTTCAAAGGGAACATATGTTCAAACATGCTTGCTGAGAGATCTTAGGATTTAAATACAGCCACCAGTTCAAGTTATGTCATGCGTATTTTGTCACAAGCCTGTTGACAGTCATTTCTGCCAAGGTGTCCTTTGATGAATCCTGTCCAAGTTCTTCAGTTTGTGTATAAATGCTTCTCTTGTATTTAGGTTTGTTCTCCCCTTGCTTAAATGTTCTGGATTTTATGCAATGTAACTATCCTAGAGGGAAAGTGCTGGCGGCTTATTTCTGTGCCTTTGTTTTGTTGATTCACAATTTGTGCTATGAATTCCAACAGCAGTGGGTAGTTTGTTTGTAAAATGCATTCATAAGAGGCAGACACAAGAATAGTGAATCCATTGTACACCTCTTCTCTCTTGGTCTCCTCAGTGGCTGCTCATTAAGTACCTTCATTTGTATATACTGATGAACCCTGTGTACTCTCCTTGCTTGATTCATGTATGTACACACCACTGTGCTATGTAGTCTTTCTGCTTGCAAGTCTTGTTGAATTTCCACTGTCAGATTTTATCCTTTCTTGTCCATTTCTTGATCCATAGATACTTCAATATTTGCTTTCATTCTGAGTGTACAGCCACTTTTATGTTCCGTACGTTAATTAGTCAAGTACAGCTTTCTTTTCTTTTCTCCCTCTGGAGTCTTCGTAGCTGTGAAGTTGAAGGAGACGGGGTCATTAGATACCTCAACAATTGATGTACGGACACTCTTGGAAACCTTATTGAATACGTCTGTGAGATCTACCTGTTTCACTGATGAAGCTTTTTTCCTGTAAAAAGCAAAACAACTGGTCTTGGGACTGCTTTCCTCAAAAGACAGATTACCATTATTTCAGAATTTTCAAATATCAGATTAAAGGAATTTTGCTGTAATTTCTTTCATAGATGTAACAGCCTCACATGTTGTGTGCCTCCTTGGTACCAGCTGAGTTAAGCTTTTATTATTTGGAACTTCTGTTTCATGAATCTGAGTAAATGGCATAGACAGCTAATCTTATAAAGGAAATGCATTGTACACAGTAACAGTGAAGAAGTCATTTCATGCCCACCCATCTACTGCATTCTGGTTTGCTCTGTGAGTTGCATTAATGTCAAGTGTGACTTAATAATTTCCTTCGGTATGTCGGCTGTCGCAGGAGCTGTATCACATATGAAGCCTGTGTCCACTGGGAATGTAGAGTCTGTTTTTCCCCTGGCAGTTTAGTTTACCTTATTTCATTAGTTGGGTCTCAAAGTGCTGACCTCCCGTTCATAAAGAGGCCTTGCGACATGTGATGAAGGTCTTGGCTCAAAATATTAATAGTTCTTCTTCTGAAATGCTCTGTTCTTTCAATTCTCCCAATTAAATTTTTACATTTTCTCCTCTTCACTTATTTCTCCGATTGACGGTGTTGGGTTTAACTTACTGCCATGCTTGTAATTTTTTTCTTCAAAAAAAACGTGATCCCTAGGATTTTGTGTGTGCTGACTGCACTTTAATGTTGTGTGCAGTACACTGAATGAACTGCATGGAGATTGTCCTAACACCAATATCTTTTACTTTGACTGTTTACATTTGTGTTTATATGTGTTGTCATAGTGATTTCGTCTTGGATTGTTCCATTTCGTGAAATTTCAGTAGTGAAATAACATAACTTTAACTGTCATCAGCATTTTATTATGGCATTTTTTTCTTGCCTTTGTCTATTTTGGTCAGTTCTCTTGCTGCTTTTATCACAGTTCATTGTTACAGCTGATCATTACTGATGTTACACCTTTATCAGATTTATTTTCCAGCTCTGATTTGCCCTGCTGTGGAGCAGAAAGTAAGGCTGGAAAATCTGAACATGTTAATTTCTTAAACTGTTCTTTCTGCTCCTTTCTGCTGCCATTACAGTTCTGTCCATTGCATTGTTAAGTAATAAAGGTGAGACTGTATGCATATGTCAGTCACATATTTGTATTCTCTTTTTGTGTATTGTGTATGTATTTATCCCAATTTCTGCAGATTAAAATAAGTGTAAATAACTTCTACATTACCAAATGCCAAATTTCCTTCATATGAAACATTTTCCTTGTGCAAATGTGTTTACATTGTAAAATTCTAATGAGTATTTCATTCCTGAGGCTTGGTTGCTCCTCTTATAATGTAATAATTTTAAACATAAAGAAATCGTCTTAAGAAATTTTCCAGGGATCAGGGAATGAAACTTCTTACTTGAAAAAACATAAAAGATAGGCTCAAGAATGCTGACCAAATAAAGACATCAGAAGAAATACTCATGGTTTTATTTATTGTATACATAGAAACCATAAAAAGTACCATTCTTACATATTTAAATAAAGCAAACTAATATTTAAAATGAAGTGACATAACTTTTGTAATACTTAATCCCATGTCATCTACACTGGTTTTGGGATCAAAATTGTTAGGTTGTGAGTGGTTCTTCATAGCATATTTTGATTCAACTCCTCTGCCTCAATTGAAGATAGGTAGTACATATATATTCTCATTTCTCATATCTTGGAGAGTTTACTGTACATTTTGTCTTCCCATGTGTACAGTTATGATCTAGAGTGTATTCCGTGTGTGTGTGTGGGGGGGGGGGGGGGCTTCCCTTTTTT
>Ga0123354_10014594_pt1 | contig 12243 bp, 5 predicted proteins | sample TergutLab28metaG_2_FD_97872 | JGI IMG/M metagenome (GOLD analysis project Ga0123354, IMG submission 97872) | Labiotermes labralis P4 segment gut microbial communities from Petit-Saut dam, French Guiana - Lab288 P4 | ecosystem: Host-associated > Arthropoda: Insects > Digestive system > Gut ... | reverse complement strand
GCGGACGCTTGTGAGTGCGGTAATGAACCTTCGGGTTCCATAAAATGCGGGGAATTTCTTGACTAGCTGCAAACCAGTTAGCTTCTCAAGAAGGACTCTGCACCATGGAGTAAGTAAGTAATTACATAAACTCAAACCCTTTTCAGATCCTTTTTTATTAATTTCCAGTTTTTCACACTTCAGCACATATTTTCTGACTGCTTTCATATAAACAGACGTTTATACGGAAGCACTCAGAAAACACGTAGGATTTGTCTAGCCTCTTTTATTCTGTCGACAGCCTTGACCTTAGAACCGATTAGTAGTGTTTTATCTAATCTATTTTTGTTTCAAATACTCTTGCGTTTTGATAGTCAGGATAACTCACTTGGTATACTGATTACCGTAAGTGTTGAAACGTTCGGGATTTGACTGCCCTCTAGGGGCAAAAATTATTCTCCTTTCCAGAGTGCTCAAAACGAATCCGTGGCCCAAACAAACTCCTACCCATTTTATCCGGATTCTTTCCCTCGGTTTAAGTGCCCGGGATGTGTAATGACCTATAACTTCCATCTAGGTGCTGAAGTAACTCTCCAAAATGCCTTCATGCTATAACAGGAGACAAGCTTTACTTTCGTTTACTTTTCTGTAATCTCATATTTTATGCTTCACTGTTTAACTTCTTTTAAAATCATAACAAATTACCTCCCGAAAGTGTAAATATACTTGCTCTTGTATTGAAACCAACTTGGTGCACTAATTTTTCAAATTTATTTTTGGAACCAAATTCAACATGTTTCGGACAGTTCCTCTGTCCATCATCAAGAGTTTCTAACTGTACACACAGCAATGGTGTATGTCATACAGGTTCGCTGACAGCTTGTGAACAGGATCAGGACACAACAGTTCCGTCCTGATCCTGCTCGTAAGCTGTCAACAAACCTATATGGCATATACCATTGCTGTGTGTACAGTTAGAAACTCTTGATGATGGACAGAGGAACTGTCCGAAACATGTTGAATTTGGTTCCAAAAATAAATTTGAGAAATCAGTGCACCTATTTGGTTTTATTATAAGAATTTATCACGATTCACGGTCACCTGAACGTCAAATTCGGTAAATATAGCTGCTTCATATTCGAAAGGTCACAGGTTCAAACCTCGCACCCCAGACTGCCTATTGTAACACTTTCTATGTTATACTCCGTCCCTCAAAATATATGACAGTATTGTTCCAATAAGTACGAAATTATGTCTAAAACGTCCTGGCCACATGTTTTCAATGTACTACTATTTTATTTATTGTCCTTATGACGTGTTATGTAGTGCCTGGCACTGAGAGAATATATAAATTAAAGGCAGTTACTTGAATAATTAACACAGATAAGCCATTAAAATTTTTAATGAACCGAAATTTTATGGTGTTCGGAATTGACTTCTACGATAATTTAAATCTACTAACCCCTTTGAAACGTACATTTAAGAATGAATGACACGAACACTACGATGGAATGAATGGATTTTAACATTTAATGACAATATCTCAATTCCCACTTTTGTTTTTGGTGTAGAATATATCATGCAGATGGACAAATTATGTCCATGTTTAGACTGATTCTTTCAGCAAAGTCAGAGCGTTTTGTGTGTATAGTTTGTATTTTTACGGCAGCAGGTTACGGCTAATGGGCTGTTGAGTACCATGATTTAATATGCTTTTTTTTATCTCGTGTTATACCACTGATACATTAAGACGACTGACTTCTTTCCCTTCTGGTAAAGTTAGTGACTTTTACAAACTTTAAATTTCATCAGGTGGGAATTAGAAATATTTCGTTTTAACAGATAATATTTATAGGTCTATTACGTGGATATTTTATTAATATTACAAGGGATTCTTGTTTAGATATCGTTAATTAAGTTACGATGAGCAGATATTTAGATATTAAAACTAAAACAAATTTGGTAAATTATCAAAAACATCCAAATGCTTTTAAGCTTGAGGAAATACACGTTTTGTGGCTAATTAAGCTGAGTTATTGATAATGCTCCGTATCTAGGTAAGGTCACAGCCTGGATCATCTGTAGATAATCTTAAGATAGTGACAGTGTCTTTAAATTTATTACCAATAAATATGTAATTTATCGGTTGAATTAAGCTTTGTAAAGTGGACTCAGATTAACATCTGTCCAAAGCGAGTTAATGTGACACTTATACAGAACAAATGTTTGAAAAGTTAACAGATTTTAAAACATAAATAGGAGCTCAGAAAGCAGGTAGAAAATACGTTACGTTTGCATTATTTTGAGTTTATAGGATATTACTCCTGTTGGTGTTGCGGATGGATACCAAAGTTTTTGAGGGAAATGTTGCCTCGCCTTCGTTTCTGGTATCAGACTTCGCTTCTATGTGAAGAGGGAGACAGACTACCCCTCATAATCTGTGGAAGCTACTAAACAATCTGCATTCTATTTGACCTACAGACTCGCAATATGAATGTACACTTTTGCGAAAAGCTAAAACACGATCATTTTATTTAACTGACTACCAGGTGTCAGAGTATAATAATTGAAATGATTTTTAAAGTGTCTTGGGAAATATTTGTTGAAATCTGTGGAATGACCGAGGAGTAGATTGAATATTTGAAGTTCAGTTTTTTGGTTTTCTGTCTGTGTGTACAACAAACGGAGAATTTATTGAATCTTAAAATTTCGATTATTTGTACACTTAGGATTCAGAGAACGTAAAACATGTGTGAAGAGAGTGAAAACCAACAAGATGCAACAATCAGATGTTTTTTTATCAACTTCTGTCTCAACATGTTTCGGACATCATTATGCCCATCTTCAGGAGAACAAAGACAGTGTGTTACTGCATATGGTGTACTGCGCTGGTTCTGCTGGATGTGGTTGGTAGAGGTTATGGGGCGCTGCGTTGTGGGGTGCGAGCAGCACTTCACAGTGCTCGCACCCCACAACGCAGCGCCCCACAACCGCTACCAACCACATCCAGCAGAACCAGCGCAGTACACCATATGCAGTAACACACTGTCTTTGTTCTCCTGAAGATGGGCATAATGATGCCCGAAACATGTTGAGACAGAACGTGATAATAAACATCTGATTGTTGCATCTTGTTTGTTTTCTCTCTCTTCACACTTTGCTCACGATTCACGGTCACAGGAACCTAAAACGTAAAACACAAACACACGCACACACACACACACACACACACACATATATATATATATATATATATATGAAACCCGAGAATTGAATTAAAACGTGACGACTTTTCAAGAAACATACATAAGGGTAAGAAATTCATTTTGAATTTAAGTCTAGAGCAAACTCTACAAAACACAATCTCACCACTCACTAGTGTTATGTTTTAATGACATCCGAAATACAATCCTATAAATTTTGCTCATTTTGCGTTACTAAGTCACTTTCTTTCTTAGGAGCCTTTATAGGGCAGGGTCGCTTAAGGCAGCAGCAAGGGGTTTTTTCTAGGAGGTGGGATGTGGGTATATAGACTGGGTTGGGCTGGCCCAGGACAGTGACAGGTGGCGGAAGCTTGTGAGTGCGGTAACGAACATTCGGGTTCCGTGAAATGCAGGGAATTTCTTGACTAACTGCAAACCAGTTAGTTTCTCAAGGACTCTGCACCATGGAGTAAGTAAGTAAGTAAGTATGTATGTAAGTAAGTCACTTTCTTTCATATCAAATTGATAAAAGAAAAATACGCCAGTGGAGTTACACACACACACACACACACAAAAACGCAAGTTCAAAAACTGACAAATTTTGAATTAGTGAATCTCGAAAGACTCATTTAGCGATCAAGTGAAAACAGTTACGTCACTGAAGTAAGATTTAGTTTTATATACCTCTTTGTGACAAATGTGTAGGAAAACAATATACAAACAATCGATAATAACATAACTATTGTCAGTAGTTAATGAAAATGCAATATAGTGATGTTTTAAAACAAATTTCATCTATAAAGAATTCCAAGAACTTTCAAATGTAAGAATTTCCACATATTTCAAGTTTTCACTTGTTGTTATAACATTACAGTCACGTGTTGCATCAATTAAGAGTTAAAAATTTTAATTCTAAATTTTGAAATTTTAATTCCATAAAAGCTTTACAACCAGTTTTAAACGTTAATACGCCTTCTTCACGAAAAGTCCATTATGTCTCAAGTTTTGTAGAATGGAGGACTAGATCTGAACCTTAGCACTTTATTGTTGTTTTGTTGCGGTACTGGTGACAGTGTTCAATAATATTTCACTCTCTTTAAATAAAGCTTTATATGAGAGTCTTTTTTACTAACCTGATGCACAAATTCTTTATTTTAATACATTCATTATAATCCTCTACATGTTTCGAGCACTATTATGTTCATCCTCAGGAGGATAATTGTGTTAGTACAGCATCTGGTATCGTCACTGTCTTTAGGTGACTGTTCAGTACACAGGTTACGAGGGTCCTCTCGTAACCTGTTGTGTGAGAAGTCACCTAAAGAGAGTGACGATACCAGATGCTGTACTAATACAATTGTCCTACTGAAGATGAGCATAATAGTGCTCGAAACATGTAGAGGATTATAATGAATGTATTAAAATAAAGAATTTGTGCATCAGGTTGGTATAAAAAGCTATGATTGTATTTGGATGCACGGTCAACAAAATATAAAGCTTTATATGTTTCGACATGCAATACATCGGGTATTAATATGAAATTATATGAAACCTTAATTTCAGGCTAACGAAAGATATATAATTTTGATAATAACCTGTATTTTACTTGATTTTATAGAATTATTTTTTATTTTGATATGAGAAGACGGAGATTTTAGGCCGCAATTTGTAACTTGTCAATAAAAAACCGACAATATTTATGTTATCGATCGTACACACACACACACACACACACACACACACATATATATATATATATATATATAACTTCCTTATATAATCAAGTAAGGCTCTTACCATTCAGTGACGCTGTGAAATAGAGTCACGTGCATTGTAGCATGCACCCACACACCTTTCATTTTTCTATCAATAAGTCATACTCATGCAGTAAGCTATTTGTTCATAACAACATAGGAATATTTTGCGTTCTTAATTTAAGCGTCATGGTTACCGGTTTGGTGAGTTTAAACAGTTAGAAGGATATCACGAGAAAAGCTGATTAATTTTAAACATAATCTTAAATTTATAAACTGCCTTGAAAGGTATGATTCAGTGATATGTTACACTCTTGCAAACTGCGTTCAAAATTATTTTTGGTCTTCAGAAATATCCAATAAATTGAATCCGATTGATAAAGATTCTCGTATAATGTTAAGATATGATGTCATAGTTAATTCTTGGTAGATCACTGTTTCGGATTTTTAAAACATATCTCGAATATCCTGACATGAGGTTTCTGGTTGTGTGGGCCCGGTAGCTCAGTCAGTATAGCGACTGACTACGGGCTGAAAGGTCCGGGATCGAATCCCGATGGGGACGAAATTTTCCGCCCGTCCAGACCGTCCCTGGGGCCCACCCAGCCACCTGTACAATGGGTACCGGGTTTTTCCTGGGGCCGCGACGTGGGGCTGACCCCCCAACCCATCTAGTTTTGAGGTTCCAGGAAGAGTAGAGCTATACCTCTACCCACCCTAAGAGCCTTCGTGGCCTATAAAAATTGTGAAACTTACCTAAGTTTCTGGTTGTACTGTGTCATTGCAGCTAATGTACAGTTAGTGAGGGCCTGCTTTCTGTAAACTTTTCTGAATTGATCCTTCAGAATACGAAACTTGAAAATTGTCCAAACGCGTTTAAATTAGGTGATAACAAACACTGAAACGTGACATAAAATAATGATTTTTTTTCTGGCATATTTAAATTCCTGAAATTAGAGTAACCTACTAAAGATTCCTTTTAATTTTCCAGGCATATAAATTTTATTTGCCTAAATTATAGGTCACGAGTATATATATATAGATGCAGGTATTGTACGCAAGTTTGCGTAATTACTGTGCACGATTTGGAAACACGTGGGAATGTGGGTGTATAGCTCCACTCATTCTTATCCTTCGAACTACATAGATGTGAATGGCCAGGTTCACGCTCCGTCCACTTTACCACACAGTAAAATCTTTCCTGTACCGATATCTTGGTGTACAGAAAAATCTCTTGCTCTTTACCGAATTCGAATCATATCACCTTGCTTGTCCAGCCCGTAATTTAGTCACTATACTAACCGAGCTACCCCGAACACTGCACAAATCATCCGTATGTATATTCATCATAGAAGATTTTCAATTTGGCAGCGATTAATTAGATCTGGTAGGATGTGATAGTAAAAATCTAAGCTACGTAAGAAACACTGTACCAAAATATAATGGTAGGAGCCAGTGCGAGACAATTTGCCGTCGGCATGTCGATCGGGCCCTTACCTGCATACGGCGGGATGTGCAGGATTGCTGCCGCACTGCTTCCACACCCAGCGCAGCGTTGACATTCACTGTCCAGATGGACTCTCTTTCGTATTTACAGGACCCGCTCTGCGCCAGCAGCGACACTACTCCAGCGGCAGACTCGTGTACTCTCTGACAGACAGCCAAAGGTGCAAGCAAAGTTAACACTGTACGGGTCTATTTCAAAGACAAAAGAAACGCACCGTCCAACACAACGTTTTGATGTCGTACAGCACTGTCCTATGTTTCAGTCCGCACGAACCATCACCAGGCGCTACTTGTTAAAACATTAAAAAGAAGCGTGACTAAATTTTAGCATGCAATTGTTCTGTTAGATATCACTAAATTGTGTATATTTATTAAAATACGTCATATCTATAGGTTTAATAAAATATATGTTTGGATTGCTTTTTAGTACCGTATAACTTAAATTCTTGTATTAATTGAGGTTGCACTTCTGACTGTCTATAAATGAGGCATATTTATAATTTAGTAAGTTCTCACTAACAGATTAATTAGACGTTAAAATATTCTTATGTTTTTTTCTTAAACTGTTGTAAAAAGAATTGTCTGATTATGGTTTGTGTGAACTGAAGCGTGTAGAACAATGTTATGTGGCTTCTAAGTGTTTTGTTTGTTGCTGCGTTTCTTTTGTCTGTGATATAGAAAAACAAAATAGAATTGAAGATCTATTGTTAACCACCATGTTCTGAAAATCTGCATGCGACACTTTGTTGTAGACTGAGTAATATTCTTGTTTAGCATTCGGGAGATCTTGGCTTCTATTCGCGAGTAATTTGCCGCCTACCGCATGCGTTTTTGTATTGTGCCTCAGCTAATTGTTGCCGTTCTATCAGAATAGAGTGCACGAACGTGTTCTTCCACATTCTCCATTTCTTTTATCCCTCCCTTACATGACGCAATATGTCACATGCTCCTGAAGCAGGGTCACAATCAGGGAGATAGTCGCCGGCTTTTCAGCGCGGATTCCCGGGTTTGATTTCAGGCCTCTTCATTTGAAACTCATTCTAGACCAAGTGGATCTAGACAAGGTTCTCTGCATGTACTATGGTTTCACCTGTTAACGTAATGCATTCAGGTTTTCCCAGTCATTTTTATTCTTCCGTCACCGACGCTAAAATATCTGAGCGCCTAAGTTTATCACCTAAATAATTTACGTATTCCTGCATATAAAAACACTCCTACATTTTTTCGGCTGTTATTTGTAGCCTGTTTAGAAAGTTTCAACATTAAGACGTATCCAGCCTTATTAAACAAATTTTGTATTGTAAATGCCACTATGTTAGTAAAACGTTAATGTATAGTGCAATATTAACGTTATTAATATCCAGGAAATATATGAAGATCTTCTGTATCCAAACAATTCGAAATTGTGAAATCTTTTTGAGTTTAATCCAGTGGTATATCTATAAATTTAGATAAATTTATATAAAATTACTCTTCTGGATCAACCCTTAAGTGCAAATATATCCTTGTGATGAATAGAAACATACCATATGAGTTCGTAATATTAGCAACTGAAAGCGTTTTCAAATAACAAATACCCACACACGTAGCTGAGAAATTAGCATCAAATAGTGTTCCCATGGCACTGATTACAAAGGCTATCGTGAACTACTCTAGCAGAAGTGTACTACTGAAGAAAAATATGAGGACTTTGAGAAATGCATGTCGCAATGTATTTGAGCAGCAAGCTAATTCCAGCTTTGCTCTTCTACCATAAACCCGGGCTCGACGTGTTTACTATAACTGGCGAACCTCACAGCAGCAGGATAGTGTAAGCAGATTAGTGGCTAGGCCTACGGGGTGGACAATCCGGGGCTCGAATCCCGGAAGGTACAAGAAATTTTTCTTCTTTCCTTAAAGTTCAGACCGACTTTTGGGCCATTACTGTCCACTATTCAGATTTCATCGTGGTTAATTTTCGGGGTAAAGCGGCCGGGGCGTAAAGTTAACTGCTTACTGCCGTCTAGTGCCGTGGTTAAGAATGAGTGGAGCTATAGTCTATTTCCCCCCATATGTCTCCATGGGGTGGTCAGGGAAAACACCACATTTACATATATGGTTTCATAACCCAAGATCTTCACTTTATAAATGCAATCAACGTAACCATTCAGCCATAAGTCGAGCAAAACCCTTCCCATAAACTTGCTGTTCTCCAAGAATACCCGTAAAATCCATTAACGTCTACCAAAGTATTTTTCATGTGTTCGTACATTTCAGTCCATAAGAAGTGGTAGATTTTCTATCTGCTAAAATGAAACGAAAAGAGTGACACTGCAGATACGAGTTCTTGGAAAGTTTAGCGCTGTGCAGGGACTGAAGGTAATATATCTGAAATCTGAAAGAGAAAGAGATAAGCAAAATAAAACATTTCTGTGAAATAAAGGTTGGAAGTAGTTCCGCCAGGCTCACAGAATGGCACAGCGTTTCACACATTTACTTTTGGCTTCAACATTCAATTTTGTTTTGCAGTGCGAAGGGCCGGAACGTTGCCGCTACGTGGCAACGTTCCGGCTTGAGCTGGCACTAAAACGTAAATTCTCCGAAAAGCTTCCAGATTTTTTTTTTCTTCAAGCAATTCTTTGGTTGTTTAACGAAGCTGTTTTGCATAATTCTTTCTTTAGAGTAGAAGGGTAGATTGTCATTGCTGAACTGAAAGGGGTGTACAAGTATGTAGCTGTACGTTGTTTAATTCACAGAGGGGAGGTTTATAGTTCTGTGCCACATAATGTGTTATTCACACTGAATTTCATATTTTGCTGACCGTGCATTCGAGTACAAGTCTGGGTAAATGACCAACTTGATGCACAATTGCGCTGTATAATACATTTTATTGTTATAATCCTCTACATGTTTCGAGCAACTCTGCTCATCATCAGAAGGTCGAATTGTATTAATACAGCATCTGGTATAGTGTTCTTTGTAAGTGACCGTCCTGTGTGCAGGTTCTTAACCTACATGCATAACGGTCACTTACACAGAACACTATAACAGATGCTGTATTAATATAATTCGACCTCCTGATGATAAGCAGAATTGCTCGAAACATGTAGAGGATTATAATAATAGAAAGTACTATATGACGTAATTGTGCATCAAGTTGGTCATGTACTCAGAGTGTTATTTACACGCCCGTTATATTTCCGATTTCTTATTACACAAATATTTGCTTCATATTCCCCTCTTGCAACTATGTTTGTATTCCATGGTATTTGTTTATCTTCAGCCAATGTTTATTTAGCAATATCAGACATATATGTAGCGCTATTTATAAAATACATATATACAATCAAAACCAGTTCACACATATAAAATGAAAAAGACAGTAACTATTATTGTCTCTCTCAATTTTTATGTGTGAATTGGCTCTCAGTTCTTCCAGTATTTTAAACTTAATTGTATTTACCCTTTGTATTTTACCTCCCAGAAGAAGTTCACACATTTGGCCGAAACATGTATGTGTGGGTCATTGTGTATATTATCTACATTCAATATGATCTTGCACCTATTGCTGATAATATTACTGTTACATGTAATGGATTAATACACCGTTTATGAGTCAGATAAAGTAGGAATAAGATATCTGATATCTAAAGACTTCAAGAAATGCTTGGAATTTAATTAGGAGGAAACGTTTTTATAATATGCGCTTTGCTATCGGTGATCCCATGACAGTAATTAGGCTAATTAAAAAGTGTTTAATGAAACCTATAATAAGCGCCGTGAAGTCAAATAGTTTACGGTATCATGTGTATTCCTAATCCAGAATGTTATGAAATATGGAAGCGTTTCATTGTTACGTGATTTCAACTTCCATGCAGAATAGACTGTATATGTAGAGAAATCCATTAAAACCAGAATGGAACTAAATTGGACGTGTCGGTTTCGTGACAAAGCCGATACTAAATTTTTGTAGCGAAAAAATGGTCAATATAGGCTAAACAGAAAGATTACGTTTATGGTCCCGTGCATCGCTCAGCTGTATTAATAATTGTCCAACGAGATGCAACACAAAGCAGTCTGTTTATTATTCTCCAAGTTCACTCTACATGTTTCGGGTGTCAACCGCACCCATCATCAGGAGTACACAAAACTGTAAATACAGCCTCCGGTACTGGTCGTATTTTTTGTGCGGCTACCTCCTTACAACGTTGCCAAGTTGGCCAAGTTGGAGGGAGGTAGCTGTACAGTACCGGAGGCTGTAGTTACAGTTTTGTGTACTCCTGATTGTGGGTGTGGTTAACACCTGAAACAAGTAGAATGAACTTGCAGAATAATGACTAGACTGCTTTGTGTTGCATCTCCTTGGAAAATTATTAATATGAACACAGAAAGTTTATCTGCCGTTCGTACTGCTTTTGTTTGATGGGTAAATCTGAGAAAATCTAAATACATTTTCAGGTACAAATAATAAAATATAGAAAAAAAATTACAATAAATACTATCTAAAAATGCTCTGAAAATGTGACAAATTTCAAATACTTTTGGAACGACGGCAAAATATATAAAATATACAAAAGATGTATTGTACATGTGAGCATAATATTCAGGTGCGTTCGCGTTACCAATTTGCCGTGGAAAGGCAATAATTATTACGTATTCAGAGTGTGTGTGTATAGAATTTGTTACCCAGCACGCAAGTCGCATGCGCCCTATTGTCATCGTTGGCCTGTCTGGCTATGTCATATTTTTTTCCATTACCCCATAAAAGGCACTTTTTCCTTAAAGGTTATAGAACAGACACACGTGTTTTGATTTCCCTCTACAAATTTTTTTGCATAATTTTTCACCATGAAAAGAACTGAGCGAGATATTGCCAAAAATGTATATACGTCACAATGTAGAGTACCCCCAAATTCTTTCCAGACTTCCAAGGAACTTGATTATCCAACAGCGTTTTGAGAGATACTAAAATAAAAGATTTCATGAAAATCTGCCCATTGAGAATCAAGCCATATCATGCGGACGGACAGACGGGTACGACAAAGTCAATATTCGCTTTTCCCAATTTTACGAACGTGCCCAAAATCTGCTTGCCCTAGGCAATTAAGAGCTGTATAATTTCGCGGAATATTTGCTACCATTCGGGCCGGCATTCTTTGCTTTCTCTTCTGGTATCTACGAGTAATAACGTAAGTATGAAAATACACAAAACTCCAGATGGGTGTGAAAATTGGTCTGTCTCTTGAGCTTAAAGGGAAAAGAAGTGGGGGATATTTTAGAGGCGAACTCTGAGGAAAGACTAGCTGCTCCTAAAATAAAGAAACCAACAGAAAGCTGTAGGAAATTGCATACCGAACAGCTTCAGGATCGACACTACAATTCACATACTTTTCGTTTGAACATATAAGAGGCGATCGCATGGGCGGGCCATGTTGCATGCGTGGAACTGAGTGCAGGATTGTGGGGTCATGTGGCATGCATGGAACTGACCGCAGGATTGTGGGGTCATGTGGTCTGCATGGTACTGAGTGCAGCTTTGTGGGGTCACGTGGCATGCATGGAACTAAATGCAGGATTGTGGGGTCATGTGGCCTACATGAAACTGAGTGCAGCATAGTGGGGTCAGGTGGCATGCGTGGAACTGAGTGCAGGATTGTGGGGTCATGTGGCCTACATGAAACTGAGTGCAGCATAGTGGGGTCATGTGGCATGCATGGAACTGAGTGCAGGATTGTGGGGTCATGTGGCCTGCATGGAACTGAGCGCAGGATTGTGGGGTCATGTGGCCTGCATGAAACTGAGTGGAGGATTGTGGGGTCATG
>Ga0123354_10014592_pt1 | contig 12244 bp, 7 predicted proteins | sample TergutLab28metaG_2_FD_97872 | JGI IMG/M metagenome (GOLD analysis project Ga0123354, IMG submission 97872) | Labiotermes labralis P4 segment gut microbial communities from Petit-Saut dam, French Guiana - Lab288 P4 | ecosystem: Host-associated > Arthropoda: Insects > Digestive system > Gut ... | reverse complement strand
TGGGGAGACCTAGGCGTAGATGGGTGGATAATATTAGGATGGATCTCCAGGAGGTGGGATGTGGGTATATGGACTGGATTGGGCTGGCCCAGGATAGGGATAGGTGGCGGACGCTTGTGAGTGTGGTAATGAACCTTCGGGTTCCATGAAATGTGGGGAATTTCTTGACTAGCTGCAAACCAGTTAGCTTGTCAAGAAAGGACTCAGCACCATGGAGTAAGGAGTAAGTATGCAAGTTCATTTTCAGTGATACTGCATGGTTCAAACAGCTGTTTTGCATGTACTACCTTAATTGCTCCAATAAGTGCTATGTAGTCCTTTAGAAGTTCACAGAGAACAGAGAAATCAGCATTGGCTTGCTCATTATGAAGGGCCTCCACCTGCAAAGATAAATTATATTACAGTGGGTTGTAGTAGCAACATCTGCTGTTACAGTTCATGAATTTTAACAATGTTACATTCAGCCCATCATTTAACATTCTCACACCAACTTTTCAGCATTATGTATAAATCAAAATAGGTACGGCTACACCAAACATTCTTTGAGGATTCTGGTTATCTGCAATTTGATACTGCACCACTGGGTAAGCAGTTCCCAATGTTCTGAAGGAGTGGGCTGCCATCATCTTCACCATTTGAAGATGAAGACAACACACATCTACTGAATGCTACGAACTGCTTACCCATTGATACAATATCACATCCCAGATGACCAGAATCCTGGAAATACTATTGTGAAAACCTAAAAGCTTTCAAGATTTGCTTTGTTTGTACATATATATGTACTTATAAACATTTACTCATAACTGCAGAGCAATCAAAGCAACAGTAGGCAGTTCACTCAGTCCAACAGGACATGGATTTACTGAGGAGTGCACAGTAGAAACAAAGAATCAACTACATAATCATACTGTAGGTCAGGCTAGTCTAGCAAGATGTGGTCTTAGTGAGCAGTGCACTGCAGGGAACCATAAGTGAACTGTGTAGCAATGCTGTAGGTCAGGCTATTTTAGCAAGGTGTGGTTTTAATGACCTGATGGTAACACAGTACACTTAAGGTTTCCTGCTGCACAATGCACAGTAAAATGGAACTAGATTTAATTTTTCAAGTAACAGGCAACAGACAGTGAGGCAGGATTTTGAACATGTAGAGTAAGTATCATCAGGGATAAATGTGTAATCAATGTGCCCTACACACAACAGAACACAAAAAACCCTCCAAAACATCAGACATTTCTACCTTGCATCACTAACTACACACAGGATCCCCACTAGCACCGAAACATCACAAAAACATCAAATCTACTACAAAGCTCAACAACAGCACCTTTTCTTCTACTTCCGCTAACTGAGAAAGAGCTCTTGAGAGAGAAGTATGTTCTTCACAGTTGCTTAACATGGCGGCACTCTTGGCAAATGCTGAAGTAAGAAGTGCCAGATCCCTGCGATGTGCCACCAAAGTTTCCACACTTGTATGTAGCTTTCGCAACTGCATGTCTAAGTTCTCTATCTGTTGTGTTTTCTCCTCAAACCACTGAGAACAATGCAGACAATAAATCAGCATGTTTTACTGCTTATAATAATTCACAACTGATTAGTTTTGCAACACAAAATCACCACTTACCTGTTGCTCCTCATGTGAAAGGCATAAGGAAAGAGGTATTCAATGTAATAATACATCAGATAACAGTCAGATGAACTGCCTCATATACAGGGTCCTTCTTTTATCAGACAACTATCATGTTACTTCCTGCTGCTACTCCACCAGGCAAGTGGGTACTTAACTGAGTAGGCTGCACTACAGTTACAAATAAACTGACAGGAAGAGACAATTTAATAGCTGTAAGATATAATGATGACCCTGTGTATTAAGATACTACTATACTTATCGTTAGATGACTCATTAATGCTATATTATTACAGGATGCTACATAAAGAAAGACAATAACCACTGCCTACATTCAAATCTTATGAACAGAAGGTGCAATAACTGTGAAAAAGTTCACTGCACAGTTCGTGTTGAAAACTGCTGGTCAAGAAGTCATGGCTATATGGATCAAGTCAGGTATCTTTAACTACTGAACATGAATATGTCAGAGCTGTACAGGTACAGTATCGTGACACTTTATGTACAGCATTTGGACAATAACTGCTGAAGAAGAGACACATTATTTTGACTAAGATGCTGTGCATTGTGTATGACTGTGGTTTACAACACTCACATGATTGGCTACATAGTGAGACTGCTCTGAAATAACATCCACATCCTCCAAATTTTATGATAAACTGATTACTGGAGCTACAGAAAATGTATATACTATTTTAAAGACAGTTTCTCCAAAAAGATCAAATTAAGTATAATACGAAACCAACTTTCTGTTACCCCAAAGTATGGACACTTGCAAAAAGAACTGAAAATAAACAATGAGATAAACACAGGGTCACTAGTGCTGTCTGCTGTCACCTCAAATCTCTAACTAAGAACTCCTATTCTAGAAACAAGGTTAAGGTTACAAATAACAAAGAAGGTTTGTACTTGTTAGGAGAATTGGTGTATGATATTTACTAAGACTACCTGGTCCACAGTATCAGTACAACAATGCGACAGGGACTACATATGCTGAATAACACAGCTGTCTATTTGATGATACTATACTAGTATTTCCCTGGGGTAAAAACCAATGAAAATTCTTTGTCTTCTCTGAAATGGGTGTATGATGATGTCTTCCATCAACTGATCACAACAGGGCATTGGCATTGGCACTAATCTTAGGTCACACTTAGAAGATACTGTTTTGTCCAAACAAACTAATAAATATTATTCTCTGAGCACTCAGGGCACATCACATTCTGGTTTTCAAACTGTGTAATGGAACTTCACAAACAGCATGAGGATTATCTTTGGATCAGTACCTACTGTCGTGATTGTTACATATCTCATCAATGCAAGCCTCATTAAAATGTAAGTAAATCAACAAGAAAACTGAATAAAGACTCCCAAAACTGTCTGTGGTATCCAACCCTTGCTTCCCAAACTGAAGGCAGAAGACTGTACAAGTGTCGCTTTGTGGGGTATGAACTTTAACCATTTTGTTGCAATGTGGACTGTACTTCAAGACATTCCACACCGAAAAGCCAAAAGATGTAACGCCGTTTCCAAGCTTGCCTCCATGAAGCTTTTCTTCAGTTACTATACTTTTTCAGATTTAATTTTCATCTAACAGTAATCCCATTGCACTGAAGGACACAGCTGCTGTGACTGGCTTCTTTCGAAGGCACTGTTACTGTTGCATAAAATTTGCTGTGAAATGTTGAAACTTTGTCACTCACAGATTATTATTGTACACACATAACATACTTTCTGTTCAGTGCTACATTTCATGTTGTTCCATGTACTGCCCATCTGCAGATATCACTCTACAAAATACTGTACACTGATCAGTTTTCTGTGAGGAAATCAGTATGCTGCAGACTCCAAATTAAAAGCTACTTGTCTCACAACAAACCAGAGATACAATACAATCAAGGAATTTGGAAAAAATTCCATGCCATCATATCAAACTGTACACAAGGGGGTTACTTCATGCAAAATGAAAATGTTTTGGTAATTTTAATATTTGTATTTTTATTTGTCCAGGCTGAAGAGCTGCAACTGAGGTGAAAATGTTGCTTTCGTACTTATAGACAGGGCAAGATGTCTGACACTATGTAAGAACACACTTATCATTCTAATGGGATACGAGAACTGAACTTTGGCAGAGTGGCTTAAAATCATTCAACAGAACTAATGTTCACCACACAAGTTCATAAATGAATCACCTGCTGACAACACCAATTTTTTGTACATGTAAGAGAATACATCAGTTTCCTGTCATCCAGTACATTTCAAACAAACTTCCATATATCATTCTACACCGTGCACAAACACAGCATTTCATCTCTGAAATTGCTCAGACAATAAAACATCTGCCTAGCAACTGGGATGTAATTGGCAGCAGTGCTATGGCTGTTCTAGTGACCATTGCTGGGAACCAAACACCCCCTTAATTGATGGGTGCCAGGTGCTCCTTGTCTGGGGATAAACTGGCTGGACCACAAAGCTCACTATTCTCCATGTAGTACCAAGGTTAGGAATATGTGGCCGTTACCATTTTTCCCTTACTCCCTATCATATGCTTAACCACAGGATTAATCTTATGCACGGAGTCTTCTTTGAGATTTGTGACTACAAGGCATTATGTATTGTGATAAAAACACATTTAAGAGTCTGTACTGCTAAATCACCTTCTCTAATATGTGGATTAATACCACTTTGGTTGCCTGACTCTTCCATCTATTCACGAAAAGGTACATAAACATAAACTGCTACATAAACAAGTGGTTACTGTACTCAGATTCAGATCACAATAAAGGTACAGTTATACACAGCTATACTCACTGGATCGCTTTCATCCATCTTGTATGTAATTTTGTTTACAGTTTCACCAACTTTATTGAACAGACGCATCATTCCAGCACCACTGAGAGCAGATGTACTGGTTGCTTTTGGAAGTTCCGTATCTAGACAAAATTATACAATGCCTTTACAATTTCAAAAGATCTGATCTCAAAACAATGAACACTGTGGAAGTTAAAGAAGAGTATAGCAAGTTAAAATCCGAAAGAATCATTATTATTCAAAAGTCCACGCGCTCTTCATCACCATCACAAAGCCAACAAATGGACCATATTCTCAGTTACTTGTTTCTCCAAACATTAGCACAAAATTATTCTATTCCCATGAAGTCGATCAACAAGAATTCTGCATATTTCATTGTCAAACACAATCAGTTAACTGAAAAACACTTACATGATTTGGTTTTGTGCACAAGAATGATAATTTCAGAAATGTGTTTTATTACCCAGTTCCACACAGTGCTCTTACACCTACCACCACTGCATCTCCTGCAGAGTATGACAAGCTCACTAACTTCTCTGTATGCACATCTAGTACACAACTTGCCTGCTTCTAGGAACTCCCTAAAATCAGGATCGACACCAAGGATGGGATGTGCTGCTGTTCGATTTAAATACCGCTCCAACGACGCTCTCCGCTTCTCCACAAATTCGGCAGATGAACCCTGTTCAGCCTGGTTTGACATCTTTATCTTTGTCATACCTGTAAATATTGATCAAACCCCTTACAAGGTGCAAATTCATGATTTCTTCCTTTCTATTCATTGGATTTTAAATAAAAGACTTTGCAGACTGCAAACAAAGGAGAATACGTTTCTGAAACTGGACACAAGTCTGTGACCTATGGATGATTTTAAGACCTTAGACATAAATGTTTATTCTACGGTTTATGCATTCATGTCACAATGTCCACGTCCATGTTCATGGGGAGGACTGTAGGTCACTCATTGCTTATTACAACAGATAATGGCAGTGCAATAAAAATCTATGGTGATTATCACAGCTTCCTTGCAAAAATGAATTGAGTAAAGCAATACATGACAACAGCAGATCACAGGATTATGAATGTGCAAGTGCATATGCAGTGCTGCCCAAAGAAAACGTCACTGTTCCATGTCACATTGTTCTAAGACACATCTCACTTTATTTCTCAACAATTCCACTAACAAAAAGAATGCCACACATAGGAGCTTTGAGAATCTGAAGCCTACTGTTACTTACCCACTGCTCTCAAAGTTACTAATGTGAAAATATTCACAACTTGTTCACCAGTGCTACAGTCACTTTCACTTGTGATGTTAACTTCTGCCTATTAAGGGATAAATAAATCTCCTCACTACAGACAAGCTGCATTGCAACAGATGCAGCATAATTTCACCAAGATGGTGTGAAACCTTACAAGAGCAGTGCTTTAATTCAGTCTTGTATGATATTTTCAATCAGTGAGTCTAGTCAAATGAGCACCCCATCCTTTCTGGCAAACGAGTCATCAACTGTGCTAGACCTATATTCTTGTGACTATTTTCTGTGGGCTTATTTAAAGGTCAAGGTGTTTCAGAATGTTCACATATAATTCACACACCAACAATACAATCGAGGCACCAGCCATCACCAGTCAGTCAGAAACCAAATGCACAATGCAGAACCTTTTTCTTCATTTCCACAAAATGCCTGTTCTTTATAGACATCATGTCAAATATGCTTCTGCTTGCAAGATCCAGAGATAAAAGACTTTCCTCCTCTCCAAAACATCCAGACTGTGGAAGAATTATATACAGTCAAGGAGAACAGAAATATCCTATACAGAGTAAAAGGAAGGAAGGCTAACTGGACTTGTCACATCTTGCACAGGAACTGTCTTTTAAAACATATTATTGAAGGAAAAACAAAAGGATAGAAATGGTGGAAAGACGAGCTACTGGATGTTTTTCCGGAAATGGGAGGGTACTGTAAACTGAAAGAGGAAGCACCAGAATGCACTCCACAGAGACCTTGCTTTACAAGAGGCTACAGACCTCTTGCAATGCAGACTACAGAATGTATAAATAAGGCCTGCAGTTCATCTAGCCTCCTACTTGATGGATACAAGAAGTGCCGTCCACAAGGCATGACGCCTACCACTCATCTACAACTAGTGCCGAGGCTGAGAATGAGTGGAGCTATACCTCTAATCCCCCTACACACCTTCACAGTATGCAAAGGGACAGCTCATGTGGAACATACTTGGCTTGGGAGAGCACTGTCCCACGCATGTAAAAACACCTGTGAAAGATTGGCAAATCCAAGGATTAATAACTGTCTGCTTGTACAGTGGATCAAGCAGGTTGACAGATACGACAGACAGGGTGGTAATACTCATGGAATATGAACTACTAGTGAGTTAAAAACATAATATTCAACAGCTATGTATCTTGCTGTGAGAATGTGCTGACATGTTAACAGAGAGAGATACTACTTTCATAATTGTGTCAAAAGAAAAGAAATTGGGGAAAGTCAGTCTTGCTCTGGTATTGTCATATCACTTACCTATCACACTTTTTTCAGGAGCAGGTGGAATAATACGCCCCATACGCAAATACTTCTCCACTAACTTATCATGAAGTCCTAAGAAGTCGCTAAAACGTCTCATGACACTAAAACTTCTTTTCCTGAAGATTGGCATATTGGTTCTGGTAATTACTTTATAAGCTACATATGATCCAATTCCTTCTCCTAGTTTCTGTGGCTCTGTTACTGTCACTTCTATGAATTGGTCACCACCTTCCTTCTCCACCTGCTAAAAAAAAATAAATAAAAATAAAATAAAATAAATAAAGAAAAAGAGGAAATCAGTGTTCAGGTCACAGAAGAAACACTGGCACTAACAACTACAACTTATATCAGGACCGACAACAAAGTTTCAGGACTGTTCTATTTCACCATGCAGCAGCACTGGCCAGTGTTTGTGAACTGAAACTTTTTGAACTTCCCTGTCAGAACTGTGTACTGTGATTGTGGGTTGCATCACTGGGTTATACTTCATGGCCCTACCACAGTCTTGCTACAGTGTAACTGTTTCTCTAACTGTTTTATTTAGAGGAACAACAAATTTGTGAACTTAAAATCAACATCACAGTTGTAGTAAAAAGCAAATAAAAGTGCATGGCATTTCTGACAAGTTGAAGCAGGTGTAAAGGCATGGCACACTCTCTTGAAGCAGCTGACACAACAGATGCATAGAAACCCTGCATTTGACTGCTCATTGTGCGACAGCTGTGGTGCTCAGGGAAGCAACAAAATAAACATGATAGAACTGATGTACGTGAGTCAGCAAAACTTCAGCAAACTTGTGTTTGATTAAAACACAGTTCCCAGTCAGTGCAGACATACAAATGGAACCAACCAACAGCTGCAAGACCACTGGAGTGTCAGAGTCATTTGGTCCCGATACAGAGTATCATGAGTCTACATGACATAAGGTCTGTATTCACCTAAACTTGAATACAGGAACAGTAAGAAGGGCAAACTGAGGCTTCACTTTTGACTTATCTCATCATTAAGCATTAATTAAATTAACTTAAAACAAACTACTGACTAATCATAAATTAAAATAAGTTAATGATGGGAAACTTGATGGTTGGATCTACGCAAATATGTAGTTTAACTGCAAGACAAGAGAACAATACTGCTCAAGACATATTTATAATAGCTCCATTCTACTAGGACGTGAATAGAAAACAAACAAAATGTTTCTCATACCTCAACTAAAGGCTTGCCTAGTGGGGCTGGAGACGGCCTATCTATCTGAACACTGTCAAGGTTGGGATCATCCTGAAATCCAATACAATGAATCAGCAGCAATTCAAGGAGCTGCAACTTAAGAACAGTCTTACTACCAAGCTTCAATCACAATAACAGTAACAGACTAACACCACCTGCAAACTTATTCAAATATTCTTGAAAAAAAAAAGTGAATTTGAGTGTATTAGCCAGGTTCCAATTAGAGTGATATAAGGGGTTAGTTCATACTAGTATCATCCCATTACTGGTAAGCAACACCTGCAGTCTGAATAATATGGTTTTTTGTAGACATATGCTACACACAGCAGTGAATGAGCACTGTCAGCACTGTTTAGTAAACTTTGCTACATCCACACAGACTGGCAGTACAAGAGACCACTGCTATATTACACTCAACTTAACATCACCCACTTCTGGTACATTTATAATAGTAAAAAAGACCCAACAGTAATGATAAAGCACACATTCATGACCAGCACATGCAAAAATGACCCCCCTAAAGTAATCATACCGAAAGTCTCAACACAGTCGCCCCCAGCCCAGTCTCATCCCTATTGTTGTAACAAGATTAAGTTTTAGTGATTCCGTTACTCAGTGCTCTCCCCAGCAGGATTTCTTCAATAAAATACTCCCACTGACTAGCTGAAGATGAAATTTTGTGAATGGAAACTTCTGTGAGATGCGTTTAAATTTTCAAATATATTTTATATGCTTTGTTTTGCATTAAATGATTGTTTTAACACGTTAAATGTTTGTTACGCTAAGGGCAAATTTTTACAGTTGAATTTTCTTGCAAATAATATGTGTAACACTGGTGCAGTGATTGCACAACTCATGACTGTGTGAAATGACGCAATCATCACGAGTTATGTGACGTCATAGCTTTTTTCTTTGTCCAGTTGGCTTCGCTTCAGTTCGAGTTCGCGTCTTGCCATAGCAGGAGTCTGTGAGTCACTTTCCATAGGGGAATAAGCATGCAACTCAGGTTCTTACAATTCGAATCATAGAACAAAGGGTTCTAGCAGTGCTTCACCATAGGGGTGTGTGTTCTGTGAAGTTCATGGGAACACCATAAAATTAACTAAGTGCATTATAGTGACGTAGTACATAACTATTAATTTTTGGAAGCAATTAAGTGCATTTACGTTTTGTGTTTAACAGTGATTATTAATAGTACATAAATCCTTATTGAACCAGCTTCTTACATTGGAACAGATTGTTCACTCAACTTGTGTTCGAACCAGAGCGAACAATGTTTATACGCACACCTAATACTTGTGTTTTATTTTCTTCCCATGTACTTTCAAACATCAGTCACAATTTTTATGGTATGAAATGGGGTTCAAGGAATGAGACCCGATTTTACAACACTACACTTATGGGAAATCAGGCTTCCACTTATGATGGCTTGCCTTGTAACCCTTATCTGTGAACCAATTCGGCCACAGGTGCAGTGGTTTCTTGTACTTCCTGGAAACAGTTTTACATGGACAACAGAGTTACCGACATGATACACAGGACAGAGCGCTATTCATCACCACTTACAGAATTAAAGAAACTGGAATGGGTAAACATTTACAATCTTAATATTGCATGCACCATTCACGACGTCAAATTTAACCTATCAAACCAACTATCCATGCACTAAAAATTAAACACAATCGATGCACAATTTGGTTGGATATGTTAAAATAACAAGTATGACTGCTGGAGCCACAGAGTCCACATGTCATGCTATACTCAAAGATCATGTAATATTAATAAACAAACAGAAGCAATTGGGTAACAGTTTAAACATGAATTCACAAAAAAGGAAAGTTTCTAAACAAGCATAATGTAACATGCATTACAACACAACACAACACATCAACACCTTCTGGATGTGCATCAACAAAGTGAACCCTCTAACCCTTCAGCACCAGTTTCTGTGCGCTATAAAAAGCTTCAGTTCCTCATATGCCATCAGCCTCTGCGCACCATACAGTCACTGAATGCACTTTAGGTACCTCAAATTTATAACTCTCCTCTCCTACACAATAGTTGGAATTCAAACGTCAGAATCGCTGAAGAGTTAAGAACCAAGATTTATTTAGCCAGTACACCCCAGAGGCAGAAGGTTACATGCCAAGACCAATACAACTAGTGTATGTTCTGATATTAATAAAAAGTATGTGACCTTTTATTTGTCCAATCTTTGAGAAGTATGCCCAAACCTGTCTCAGAACACAGCCAGCCACATGCAACAAGCCTCTGAGCAGTTATTTGATTATGCTAAATATTATTTACAAAGAAGCTAAATATTGTATCTGGAGATTTTAAAACACAAGAACCTTCACAGCTCTCACAGATGATAAAGAGATTTATCACTGATGTCTGCCGGGCAGCATAATATGAGGGGTGTCCAGAAAGTAATGCCGCTGTGGAGGTCTCTCAAGCAATCAATGTGAACACCCTGAAGCAGAACTTGTCCCAATTTGTTTGCTGTTCCTTGGGCTTCAGTTTCTCATCTGGTATGGCTTGGTAAAGGTAGTGGTTTGTGTTGTATCTGGTTCAAATTGATGCATTGCTTTCAGTAATGTTAAAGAACATAAAAAAGTGAGCAGTTTTTGACACAAAAAAATGACACTCCCATTGGAATTAACTAGAAATTAATGGCTTGTTTTGGTGAAGATAAAGTGAACACAAGAACTGCGTGCTGTTAGGTGACAGAATCAAGAGACAGTGCCAGAAATCTGAACACCAACTGTGGTATGGAAGGCCTGTCACCTTAATTCAGAATTTTAACTGGCAAAAAGTCAACAGCCTTTTTCCAGAAGAGTAATGAATTCATCAGAGAGACATAGCAGAAATGTTAAACATTAGTTTTGCTAGTGTCAATGCATCTACTACAGGTCTGAGTTATGTCAGACCACACATTTATGCTGCCACTTCAGCGGTGATACAGAACATATTTTTTTTTTTGTTATACATGCATGTTGTCAAGTCACTCAATTATTTTACCAACCACTGCACATTATAAATTTATAAAATTTACACATTAAAACATTACAAATGCTCTGACATGTTTCGGTCCTAGGACCATCATCAGGGAGCTATATCATCCTTGCTAAAGTCACACTATTAAAAGTTATATTAATTTCACTATTCCAGTTGGGTATTGTGGCAGCATGGAGTGTTGTGTTGTGTTGCGAAGAGTGCCCTGTTACGGATGTGCGTTCTGTGTTTTGTTGCATGATACTCCACTGGAATAGTGAAATTAATATAACTTTTAATAGTGTAACTTTAGCAAGGATGATATAGCTCCCTGATGATGGTCCTAGGACCGAAACATGTTGGAGCGTTTTTAATGTTTTTATGGTTTTATGTGTAAATTTTATAAATTTATATATGTGCAGTGGTTGGTAAAATAATTGAGTGACAGAACATAATATTTGAAGTTGTCCCACATCATTCCTACAGCCCCAATTTCTCAATGTTTGCAACTCTCAAGAAACATCTCAAAGGAATTACTTTCAAACTGCTTTGGCAAAATGGTACAGAGGACAGCCTGAATATTTCTGCAGTTACAGGTTCAAAAAACTTGTTCAGAGCTTGTAATGTGAATCCAATGGAAAAATGAGGTATGGCAATAAAGCATACATTCCGAACTGCATTTTGTGTTTTGTTTCATTTTAATACTGTCTCTGGGATAAAGACAAAAACATGAAAGCCTTACTTTCTGAACACCCTACATACAAGCAAGGAGTACAATAAGAGTAAATACCAACTTGGATGTGACACTGTGTAGTGCTAAATGGTTACAACAATTCTGGAAGAACCTCCTACCTCCAGCATTTCCCACCCTGAAAATGGAGGTAGCAGATTCTTATTAATATCAGTAAATTTCTATTTATACTACGTCAAATATACGAGAAATGCCACGAGTACAATATTGAGCTGCACAATGTCTTCATAGATTTTAATCAAGCATTTGACTCCATAAACAGAAGTACAGTAACCAAAGTACTCA
>Ga0123354_10014591_pt1 | contig 12244 bp, 10 predicted proteins | sample TergutLab28metaG_2_FD_97872 | JGI IMG/M metagenome (GOLD analysis project Ga0123354, IMG submission 97872) | Labiotermes labralis P4 segment gut microbial communities from Petit-Saut dam, French Guiana - Lab288 P4 | ecosystem: Host-associated > Arthropoda: Insects > Digestive system > Gut ... | reverse complement strand
TTTGACTTGTTCTGCTGGTGGCCTGATGATGACCTGTTAACAGGTCGAAACATGTAGCCTATATGATCCAATAAATAATTGTTGTGCTGACGTACATTAGTGAACTTATTATATACTTCATTAGATGATAACTACGAATAACGCCACAGATAACCACATCGCAGCAGGCGGTTGTGGGATATTTGAGCACAGTGTCCAGGGTTTCGCTAAGAAATGACAACCATGAAGGATCTCCGTGCTCCCAGTAACTTAACCAAGACTCGAACTTCATATCCTCCGACTGCGAGTGAAACCGTTCTTGTTGTGTCCACTTCCTTAGTTCCCACACAGAGTTTATCTGTAATTTTCACACGGACTATGGGAGTTTCCGAGCATAGTACAGATAGAGTAGACTCTGCAATCAGGCAACGAAAATTAATTTATTGTGTCCATTCCATTCAATGGCACTTACAGGCCAGTGCGGACAAAAGAGTTCCATTTTCTGGGTTTCTAAATCTTGTTTATAGCATCTTGTAGGAGCAAAAAGGGGGATCGACCCATCGCAAGGCTTCTACCTCTAGAGAACAATACAATCACAGCAGGAACAGAGACACGCGAAGTTTGGCTATCAAATAACGAGACTAAGGTAATAAATGTAGTTTGATAATACAATTATCATATCTCTATGTTATCTCCTTCAAAAGAACTTCTCTCGAACGTTACACACCGCTACAAAGAGCCTTCGAGACCCAAAGGATTCCCTGAAATAATTTTTTGGTACAGCTTTAAGTCCGCCCTCTCTCCCTTAAGCTTCACGTAACAAATTGAACGTTTCCTTCTGTTTCACAAGAAATCTGGTGTTTACTGTTGCTCATTTCTTTGAACCAAACACGATCCATGAAGTTAAAAAAAATTTACAAAAAAAAAAAACTATTACCTGGCACTACTTCAACGCAACAGAGCATGGTCTGGCAGGAGTGAGGGGGAAGGTTCAGCGGTAACTTGTATACTGTATTGACTGTGGTGATGATAGGTCAAGGTCACGACCTTCGACACCAGCCTCTTTATTTAATAGCCACAACTTGTACATCTATACTCCGAGTGCGGTTCAAAATTGCTAGGCGCTATAGACCGCATTGCTGCGGTCACTGACATTATAGTGTGGCGAGAGTAACAGAATGATCCGACGTAAGCGTTACAAAAATACATGGAATTACAAAAGATATATTTATTAAACATTGGTAGAATAAGTTAAGTGATTGATGAACAAGTTGCGGCATATATAAGAAGAAGAGAAAGGAACGGGAGTGTTCAGTCCCACAGCAGGGTGCGAAACTTCCGATGAAAAAGGATCTGAAACAAGTGATAAACTTACGGTTGCTGAAAAAGAGTTGAAGAGGAAAATTTACAAAGAACAGTCAGAAATTCCATGTAAAATGAATAGATAAAGAAAGGTGGTCGAAGATAGTGTGGGGATATAAACCGATAAGGCAAAGAGGAACAGAAGCATAACAAGAAGATGGAAGACTTTGAGGTCGGAACGAGTATGGATGGGAAAGTTAAACCTACAGGGAAAGGAGTCACAGGAAGATCCAGAATCTTTTGGAAAGACTATTTTGATGGCGAACTGTCGTTAAGGTACACTGAATAAAGATGGGTGCCGGCGACAGTAGGGAAGGATTCGCTTAAACGGCGAAGATTATGACGAACAAGCACGAGGTGCTGGAAACAGGATTTGGATGTTGGTGCACGGCGTTAAGAGCGGCTGGTGAAAATACGTGCCGAGGATACACACAATTAAAAACTGCCTACTAAAGGGCAAGGAAGGGGGTACGCGGTGGCGCAGTTGGTTGAGGTCGCGGGTTCGATTCCCGATGGTGTCATCGGAATTTTTCATTGACATACTCCTTCCGGCCGCACTATGGCCGTGGGGTTGACTCAGCCTCTAACAGAAATGAGTAAAAGGTAAAGTGATCCCGTTACAGGCCCGCTGTGGCCCAGAGGGTGGGTAGAGGTATAGCTCTACTCTTCCATGACCGCGGCACTAGAAGGGGGTGAGTGGTCAGCAGTACGCCCCGGCCGCACTTTACCCCCGGGAAAGACCCGGTATCTATTTTACAGGAGGCTGGGTGGGCCTCAGGGCCGGTATGGACGGGCGCAAAATCTCGTTCCCACCGGCATTCGATCCCGGACCGTCCAGCCTGTAGTCAGTCGCTATACCGAATGAGCTATCTGGCCCACGATAGAAATGAGTACCAGGAATATTTCCTGGGGGTAACGGCGGTCGGTGATTGGGGCTTACAACCTTACCACCTCCATGTGCCGATTGCCTTGAAATCTGGGAGCCTTGACCTCCTGGAACCCTTAGGGCCCCTCCAGGCCTGTACAGGGATTGCTTTTAAAGAGCAAGGAAGGTCGGCAAGACGTTGAAAAAGGAATGTAAGAGAACAAAACATTAGCAGAAAGGAGCACAGACGTTTACACGTACTTTGGTGTGTGATTCAGTCGGCAATAATTTTGTATTGGTTTCGGCTCCTTGAAAAGAAGGACGAGAAAAATTTTATAATGAAAAGCTTCACGACTTTCACATCTCGCCAATAGTAAAGTTACCAAATCGAGGACGAAGAGATGACAGGAAACGTGACACGCATATCAGAGAAGAGAAATGCATAGTTTTAAACCGGATAACCTGAAGGCAAGAGAACAATTGGTAAAGTATGGCGTAGAAGACAGGATAATATTAAAAATGGATTTTAAAGAAATAGTGTGGGAGGGCGTGGAGTCTACCAATGTGGCTCAGGATAGGGGTAAATGGGCTGTTGTCGACACGGCAATGAACCTTCGGGTTCCAAAAATGTCTTGAATAGCTGCGAAAGTATTAGATTCTCAAGAAGGACTTTGTTGAATGGGGTTAATTAGTCAGTTCCGCTTATTTTACGAAAAGATTTACAGAACGGTATGAATTTTTTACAGCACTTTATAAACACTAACGGGCGGGATCACATTTCCAGATACATGATAAAATCAATTTTGTATCTCGACTGAGCTACATCTCTTTCCGTCTCTAAGCTCTCCTAAAAAAATCGCAGCTCAGCGCTTTCTCTCCAGATATCTTTCATTCACTTGTGCCCATTCCTCTGTTTCCTCCTCCCCAGTCGTAATGCCCTTTACATACTTGTCGCCTAAGAAAAAACTGCTGTGGTTCGTCCTTCACTAGGAGAGTAAAGGGGCTGGGGGAAGCTGGATCGTCTTTCAAGAAACGTGTGAATTGAAGCGTTCATTTCAACAGAACAGAGTTTACTTGTGTGGAATTCCTATGGGATAGAAGCAGGATGGAATTGAAAGAAAGTCAATAGAATAGTGAAGTGCCAGGTAAAGGAAATGTCTTTGTACAACAGTCCCTTCAAAATGGTACTAGCGACTCTCCAAACCTGTCTTACGGGTTATTAAAACATCACACAAGTTGAGGTTAAACACGTCAATAACGTTACGGTTGCAAAACGCTTCTTAAATGGATTATGATTATGAATCTTGACGTACGAACTTTTCATCGTGTCACGTTTTTTAAAGAAAACTACAGTGAACATTTTTCATACATAAATCAAAACTTAAGGCTATCTTAGTGAATGTTGTCAGAAATGGAGTGTATAGGTTATGTATCACGTGGGAACACGCAGCTATGCAATGGAACAAAATTTAATCCTCGTTTAAAATACCACTAGACGGGACTTTTGTACTTAGTGGTATTTACGTTTACATATCTTGCATACAATTCACGATAAGAGGGCAAAACAAGACCCTACTAGATGTTAACAAATTTCTGACTGCCATTTTTGTTATCAGCGTACTTACTTTAGTCAAAACCAGCTTATTTATTAATATTTATCGCTAAAGAATGTGAAAATTGGATGGGTTGTATCCTGTAAATAGTGAAACATGCGATCCTATGTGGCACTGAACATGTTACATCGGTCCGTGAACCAAATACAGCCTGCGGGATTAGTTTAGACGAAACAGAATAGATTGTGTAGGAATTCAGGCCGCAGAGACTTGCTACTTAAATTAAATCTGAGATACAGTTATACTATGCATATACACAAAAACAATGCCTAAGTATAACAATAATAATAATAGTCTAGTAATAATAATAGCAACCACCTTAAGTTGCTCCCAGGCCACCCCTCAGATAATGAGCACTGCGTGCAACATACGTAAAGTGCTGGGGGTAGATCGTCTTGATCTCTTGCTGAGATCTGGACTTACTAGCAGAACACCATCTAATAACCGACAGGCGAGAATAAATTAATAATAATAATAATAACAACAATAAAAATAAAAATAAACACCGCCTATGGAGAACAGGGCGCAACTGCGTGCTCTGATTCTTCCAGACAGTTCGTTTCTCCATATTTTTCCTTCGAGAGTCCAGCATTTCTGTATTCCACCGGTCTGTAGTCCAGCGCCTCACGTGTGGTCATGTCTGTCAATATTTATGTGTGATGAAGCAAGGTATTTCCTCACGACTGATTCTTCAGCCCTGCTATTAATATTATAAAACTCTGCATGTGGTGGGTGCTATATTAACAGACGATTAGTGCTTGTGAATGGAAGAAAGTTATGATAAGTTGAACAGGTAGCATGGATGCGAAAATACATTTCTTCGTACTCTGTTCTCATACATTGACTTTCTTACCTTAACAGTTACAAACGAATTTCCGCATTCACGCACACACACGCAGAAACAAACCAGCAGTAATTTTGTTTCTTCACATCAATATGCATGGTTCGGGATCGAATCCCGGTTGGGACGAAATTTTCCGCCCGTCCAGACCGGCCCTGAGGCCCACCCAGCCTCCTGTACAATGGGTACCGGGTCTTTCCCGGAGGTAAAGGCGGCCGGGCCGTGGGGCTGACCCCCCCCTCCCGCATCTAGTGCCGAAGGTCCTAGAAAAGAGTAGAGCTATACCTCTACTTACCCTAAGGGCCTTCGTGGCCTATAAAAAGGGTGAAAACCTACCTATCAATATGCACTCTAAATACACAGCTTGGTGCACCAGATAGCATCACTTCCTAAACACTACGAAGTTGTAAAAAGCACTGAAAGTATTTTGCTTATTTGGGGTGGTGGCCAGCACAGAGGAGAAGTAAAATTAGCATAGAATGTCCGTGTGCAAATGTGAAGGGACAGGCCACTTAGAATATTAGGCGCAGATGATAGGATAATATTAAAAACGATGTTACAGATATGATATAGGACGTCGTGCATTGGATTCATTCTGGCTAAGGATAGAGGCAAGCTGCGGACAGTTGTGAACACGGTAGTGAGAATTTCCGTCCCACAAAATACTGAGATTTCCTAGACTAGCAGAGAAACTATTATTATTATTATTCTGATATCGCAGTTTTCATATAACAACACTGAGGCACCTTACATTTGAATTACTCATTGTGATTTCAGGGAGCAGCTGTTTGTGTTTAATTGTGTGAATGAACAAAGAGTTCTTGGTGATTAGAGAGACTAACAACGACCCACTTCGGAGCAAGCTTCTCTACTGCGGTAAGGAGAGACAGAGAGAGACAGCTGGCTCTCTGCACATCATATGACACCAGATCTTTGCCAAATGGAAGTTTCATGTACAGTACGTATCATAAATTAATTCATGAAACACAGTAACTCATTATTAAGTTGCGAACATCTTATTACATTGAAGCCTAACATTGCACCACTCTGACATGGCAGTAAAATCTGTGGCTTTAAAATGGATTTTCGCTAACCAAACGGGCTTCAGCTACAGAGGAATTTGGGTATAACGTTCAAGTAGGGTTAGTGGGTAAGGGAAGAATACAAGAAATGTAGTTGCAATTTCGATAAGAAAATCTGAAGGGCAGACACCTCTATGGTACCTAGGGCACTAGAAGATTCATAATAAAGGGGATCTTAAGACAGTGAGCTGCGAGAAGGGGGCGGGGATTCAATTGGTGGGCTTTTGTGCAAAGAGCATTATCCCGCGGGTGCAAAAGTCGCGCAATTTATTGACCAATTTAACAACAGTCTGCTCCTCAAAAAAGGAATCCGCTTTTCTCTGCTCTGCTCCTACTGCTCTTTGTTCTGCCTTACTATGCTACGTTCTGCTCTAATCTGCTCTGTCTTCTTACATTTTACTACACTCGCTCTATTAAGCTGAATAAAGCATTCTTTGGCAATTCTGGCAGGGAATGAGCATGCATTAAAAATGTTTCTTGTCAGTCTATACGCTCAGAATTACCAAATCTCTTCCTTCCTTCGCTCAACTGTGCTTGATCTGCTTTGGAAAACCCCCTCCTCCAGAATTATTTCGCTTTGTTAAACTACTTTTCTCCGTGTATTTCAATTAACAGTCCGGAGGAAATGGCAAAGTTTCAAAACGGTATCTGTGGAAAGTGGGGAAACTGAAGGCTTTCCTTTGCATTAGTACACGTGGGAACTAATACCCAAAGTCCATCAATCTCTAATATCATTCATGGTTAATATGAGCAATCATAATTCACTGAAGGAAGCCATCGCATTTCCACCTTCTGTAGTCAAGATATTCTTATTTGATCATACTCCGATGTACATTATATATATATAAAGGTAAAGCAGTCCCGTTACAGGCCTGAACAGGCCCAGAGGGTTCCAGGAAGTTAAGGTCCTTAGATTTCGTGACAAGGGCACAGGATGGTGGTAGGTTGTCAGCCTTACGCACCGGCCGCCTTTACTCCTGGTACTCATTTATGTTAGAGGCTGAGTCGACCCCAGGGCCATAGTGCGATCGGAGGGATTTCATATCGATGAAAAATTCCACTGACACCAGCTGGGATCGAACCAGCGACCTTCCGATTTGTAGCGCAGCACCTTAACCACTGTGCTACTGCGGTCTCCCATATATATATATATATATCACCTAACTTCAAGGATACACTTTTCTCTATGCCCGGAGATTTTCTAGATACCGTAGAATCTCTGCTCCCTGCAGCAGAGTCCATCTGGAGCTAACACGGTGTGCAATTCCCCGCATTTTATGGAAACCGAAGGTTCATTACCACATTCACAAGCGCTCGCCATCTGTTCCTATCCTGGCCACAGCAATCCAGTCCAAGCCTCCCCATCCCATTCACTGAAGATCCATTTTAATATTATCCTCCCATCTACGTCTAGGTCTTCCAAGCGGTCTCTTCCCATCAATAACCGGTATGCACTTCTGCTGCCCCAGTACGTGCCACATGCCCCATCCATCTCATTCTTCTTGACTTGATCACTCGTGTAATATTAGGTAAGGAGTACAGATTATAAAGCTACTTTATGTAGTCTCCTCCATTCTCCTGTTACCTCGTTTAACTCAGACCCAAGTATTTTCCTCACTACCCCAGACTCACGGAATCTCAGCGCACGTTCCTCCCTCAGTGTGAGACCAAACGCAAAACAATGAAATAATAATAATAATAATGACAATAATACAGTTCGTTACAAAAGGCTGTTGTCTATTACATAGCTGTGCGGTACAGCAACAATACTCACGTCATGCACGCATAGCACGCAAGGGTAGATAAAAAAACTGCTACATTACAGGCTGTCAGTATAGCGAAATCTGTAAGGAAATGCGTTAGGAAACATAATTAAAGTAAGACCATTATGTTAAAAATTATCTTGAAGTAAAGGAGAGAATATTTGTCCCTGTGCACGCCATGACGCCGCATGGTAAAGGGGGGGGGGTCATAGCTCTACTCATTCACTACAACGGAACTAGATAAGGGTGAATGGCCAGCTTCACGCCACGACCGCTTTACCCCAGGAGAGAGAGCTTCCAGTACCCGTTATGAAGGAGGCTGGGTGGGAACCGGAGCCGATCTAGATATTTTGGAGGAGGAAAACATCCCTGTCGTGCCTACCGGCAATAGAACAACCTGATTTTAAAGAAACAGGGCATGAAAATGTGAAATGCATTCAATTGGCTCGGTATGAGTCCACTGGAGGACTTTTGTGAAAGCGAAATTGGAAGTTTTAGTTCCGTAAAAGAAATTTCTTGATCAGACGAACCAGTTGCTTTGGACGATACGTCTTGTGTAGTTTAATTTGGTTAAAAGTTAGTTGAAATTTATGGGAAAACCGTTTTCTGCAGTGGGAATCGAAACAGAACCTAAAAAACGAAGCCGATACAAGAGATTTTCGATTTGCAAATTTTCCAGTGTCTTACGTATTTAACGAAACACAATAGAAAATAGTGCGTATGTGCATAAAGCATAGTGTCTGCAATGTTTATCACTTTTCTCTAAGAAAGATTCATGACTTCATGGCATACGTCCTTATACACTCTACGCAATAAGTTTGTAATGATTGGAAAACCTGACCAAAGGAGATAAAACTGCCTAGAATATTCGACACAGCGTTTCCCAACCAGCGTTCCGCGAAACATCTTTAGGGGTCCCTCAAAAAATCGGTGAATTTAAGTACATGAAAATATATAATACCAAGAATAATTCCAAATATTCCTCGCAACATCGCTGGAATTTTGGCAAGCAACTGGCAGTACTGGAATAACATTCGTGCACGAACAACTGCCTCTTTGTTTTCTGGCTTGTACATATTTTCATGGCAGATCACAGTGGCCGCGCGGACTAAGGCGTGGGTCTGCGGCCACTCGTCTGCTGAGACTGTGGGTTCGAATCTCACCGGAGGCATGGATATTTGTCCATTGTGAGGGTTGTGTGTTGTCAGGTAGAGTCAGAGAGTCCTGTCGACTGTTCTGCGGTGTTGTGCGTGATCTAGAAACATCAGGAATGAGGAGGCCATGGCCCGCGTTAGACCGCAGCGCCATACTAAAAAAAAATATTTTCATAGGCACGGAAATAAAAAATTATCTTAGGACTTCTTCCATGAAAGAAAGGTTGTGAAACACTGATTTAGAAAATATGTTTAGTTTATACTGCTGTACACCCGGCAGGTAACTTCTGATGAGGCACAAATGTGAGGGGAATTTTTCAGGATTCCATCACCAGTTTCGATCTGTGGAAATTAGAATGAGAGCTACCATTCGCCCAACTTCCTGAACTACGCGTAACATAATCACTATCATTATAACCATCGCATTTTCCATTAATCATCAACTCCAAATGCAATTAACGCTTACCCAGAACACATGGATACAGGACTATTAATCAATTACTTGGACTAGCTGGGTATAGTGTAACGCTATGCAGAGAGAGTGGCCTGAGTTTTGTGCAGCGTCCAAGTGAAGTACATGAATATCAGATCCTACGAGAGAGGAAGAGCAACAGGACACTGGAAGAATTTTTGGGTTTCACACAACATTACTAGGTCAACAAATCAAGGAGATGGACGGGACACGTAGCACGCCTGGAAAAGGGGAAGGCATACAAAATTTTAGTTAGGAAACCTTAATTGTAGATTGCATATGGGGGACAAAGGAGTTGAAGGAAGAGAAAAATATTATAACTTTAAAATGTATTGGGCGATCGTGAAGCCTGGATAATAAGGGGGCCATGGCCCACTAGGGGTTGTTGCGCCATGAAAAAAATATATACGATGTGGAAGAGAATGAGTTAGAATTTGACGTTCAGGTGACCGCGCATCGTGATAAATTCTTATGATAAAACCAACGAGATGCACTAATTTCTCAATTTTATTTTTGGAATAAAACTCTACATGTTTCCGACAGTTCCTCTGTCCATCATCAGGAGTTTTTCACTGTAAACACAGCAATGGTATATGTGCTGACGGCTAGCGAACAGGATCAGGACGGAACTGCAGTTCCGTCCTGATCCTGCTCGCAAGCTGTCAGCAAACCTGTATGACAAACAATTGTTGTGTGTACAGTGCAAAACTCCTGATGATGGACAGAGAAACTGTTCGAAACATGTAGAGTTTTATTCCAAAAATAAATTTGAGAAATTAGTGCATCTAGTTGGTTTTATTATAAGAATGAGTTAGAACTTTGCGCGGGGCACTTGAGAACACAATGTTGAAATAGACATGGATCTCTAGATAAACTTCAATGGCTACCAAACTGTAAAGAAGGATTCTGCCCCACGTAATTCGTTATCCTACCATCTGCGCAATTTCGAGATTGCCACACAGTAAAGAGCTTCGTTGATAGAATTTAAAACAACGCTGCATGACAAATCATGTCTGATCCACTTGAAAAACTAACACATTACTTTATCCTGATTACATCACTTTTTAAATATTCTAAAATAACACGACGTCACACGTTCAGTGTTCATGTCCAGTACTGTACTGTGACCTGGCAATTAAACAGGCGTTACTTGCGGCTTTCATATCAAAGAACATTCCGTCGAACCCATTTCAAATTTTACAACTTGAACTCTGGAAAGTGAAACAGGGACGAAACGAGGCTCGTATATATGAAACGCAATACAAACAAAACAGCGGGGCCATACGGCAAAATTACTTCGCTGTGCAACATATGAATTCTATTTTAACACACTGATATTTGCGTTATTACCAACCGTCCAGCAATTCCAGCGAAATGCGCGAAGGGATGTGTAAGTCTGTTTTTTTAGTCCCTCCCCCCCACTATCCAAAAAAATATTCAAGTAGCACCATATGTTTCAGCCACAAAATGAAATATTTCCTGAATGGGTACTTCACACTACAATTCAAGACATTTTTCTGCATGATGACGCCATCTTATGGTGTTACACATACTTCGGTAACACGAACGTAATTTAATCTGTCTTAAGATAATATATAATAAGACTAGAAGATTTAAAAGGGTCATATGTTATTTAAGATACTGTAAAATGCCATACAGTTGTTTAATTATTATTATTATTATCATCATCCCCTTTATGCAGGGTATTTATATTTCTGAGACAAACTGAGTCCCTAGGGAATACAGTGTTGCAGCTGTTCTGTTGTTACCATTCATGGTGCTAATATCGTTAGTTTCAGTGTTGAATCTATTGTACTTTTACATTAGTACTTTCCGAAGAATGTGTGCAGTGCCCAATATGGTTGCTTTCTGTAGTTCCTTGACTTCATGTTTTCCTGGTATGTTGCTCACATATTTTCTAAATGACTTTGAAATAGTCCCAGTCGCCCCTAGTATTACTGGTATCATCTTTGTTTTTACATTCCACATGCGCGGTATTTATATTGTAAGGTCTTTATATTTTAGAATCTTCTCGGTTTCTTTTTTAATCACATTTCTGTCTCCTGAGATTGCAACGTCTATTAACATACATGTTCCCTTTTCATTATCACGGATTATAACGTCTTATTTGTTATTGCGGATAGTTCTGTCAGTTTGTATTTGTTGGTTCCACAATATGGTTACCTTGCCTCCTTGACTTGTTGCTATTATTATTATTATTATTATTATTATTAACGTTTCTTAGCACACCAACGTGGAATGTCTTTATGTGGCTTCACTCACTGTCATAATGACACTGCCTATCCCAACAGCAAAGCATTTATCCAATGGAAAAATATTTATGCTGAGGTAATTACATTACTGCATACTTGTTAAGCATTTAGTTTACGCTGGTTCAATATGATGCTGTACGTTGCGATGTGCAGACGGTGTACACAGTGAAATTATTACAGACGGATGCATATATGGAAGTTGTCTTGCTATTCCATGTGAATATGTTCGTTCTAAAGACAGCCTGTAATAAACAATATCGGTATTGGAAATTACTCTATATCAAACGTTTTGAAAGCGCCCGTATCTTAAATCCATATCTGTTATAAGTGCTTTACTCACGCCCTATCTGGAGTACATGAACATTCCACACTTCACATTCCGTATAACGCGAACCAACAAGATGCACTATTTTCTATTAATTGATTTCAATAATAAGCCTCTATATGTTTCGAGCAGGCTTACTGCTCATCATCAGGACGATCAACTCTGTATAAACAGCAATTGGTATAGCCATACATTGTGTTGACTGGCTGTTGGCTGTTGCTGTATATACAGGGTTGTACCTCCTGATGAAGAGCAGTAAGCCTGCTCGAAACATGTAGAGGTTAATCTTAGTAATTGACTATACGAACTTCTGTTTATACACAGTCGATCCTCCTGATGAAGAGCAGTAAGCCTGCTCGAAACATGTAGAGGTCAATCTTAGTAATTGACTATACCAACTTCTGTTTATACACAGTCGATCCTCCTGATGATGAGCAGTAAGCCTGCTCGAAACATGTAGAGGTCAATCTTAGTAATTGACTATACCAACTTCTGTTTATACACAGTCGATCCTC
>Ga0123354_10014590_pt1 | contig 12244 bp, 5 predicted proteins | sample TergutLab28metaG_2_FD_97872 | JGI IMG/M metagenome (GOLD analysis project Ga0123354, IMG submission 97872) | Labiotermes labralis P4 segment gut microbial communities from Petit-Saut dam, French Guiana - Lab288 P4 | ecosystem: Host-associated > Arthropoda: Insects > Digestive system > Gut ... | reverse complement strand
ATGTATGAATGTATGTATATATGTATGAATGTACGTATGTATGTATGTTTGTATGTATGTATGTATGTATGTAAGTATGTACGTATGTACGTATGTATGTACTTATGTATGTATGTATGTATGAATGTATGTATGTATGTACGTATGTAGGTATGTATGTATGTACGTATGTATGTATGTACGTACGTACGTATGTATGTATGTATGTACGTATGTAGGTATGTATGTATGTGTGTACGTATGTACGTACGTACGTGTGTACGTACGTATGTATGTACGTGTATGTATGTATGTGTGTACGTATGTGTATATGTATGTATGTATGTGTATATGTATGTACGGATGTGTGTAAGGGAGGTACGCGGTGGTGCAGTTTTTTCAGTCACTGCGCTACAAGTCGGAAGGTCGCGGGTTCGATTTCCGATTTGTCAATGTAATTTTTCATGTACATAACCCTTCCGGCCGCATTATGGCCCTGAGGTTGAATCAGTCTCCAACACAAATAGGTGCCAGGAATATTTCCTGGGGGAAAAAGTGGCCGGTGCCTAGGGCTGACAATTTTACCACCCTCTGTGCCGATTTTATAGAAATCTGAGAGCTTCAACCCCCCGTAACTCTAAGGCCTGAAATATGCCTGTACAATGATAGCTTTGTTTTTGCTCGATCCTTGAAGATGGGACGATAGGTTGTCCCGAAAAGTCGGTAAGCACCACTAGACGCTGCGTAACATCCCAGAAGAACTGAGATTTCATTCGCAACGCGGCGGAAGACTGAAATCACACATACGTAAACCTGAGTTTTTAGGATGTAAAGTGGCGTACACGTGGCAGCAGTAAGAGGAAGTGTGACATCCGATACCCTTAAATTGATGTCGATTCATATTAGATTCTTCTGGAATGAGTCCCTTTATCGTTGGGCGGCTACTTCCAGAAGTTTCGAAGGATTATTTTGCCTTCATTTTCAAGATCAGACAGTCCTAGGAGCTATTCATCTTGGACGACTTGACTCCGAACCTGACAGCACTACATTCCTCCGGAAAGAGCAAAACCATTCGCCTAGCTACACGGCGTCACGTTCCGTAACACATGTATCATAAACCAAGATTTACTAAGGCTTGTGATATAAAGCACAACACAAATGAAAGAAACGACTTAGGAGTTGTGGAGATAATATTAAAATGGATCACAAAAAATAAAATGGGAGGATGTGAACTGGATTTACCTGGCTTAGGGTAGAAACCATTAATGGAATCTTATGAAAGCCGTAACGAAATTTAAGTTCCATAAAAGGTTGGGAATTACTTGACCAGCTGAAGGACTGCAAGTTTTTCAAAAAGGATTCTTCTCCAAGGAGTTATGGATGTAATAAATAAGCAATTTCATTGTCTCACTAGCTACATTTTATATTAAGGGGTAAGAAGACAGAAAGGAAAGAGTGCTTTATCCAGTGTGTAATAAATTTATTAGGACGCATTTCTAGCAAATATGAACTGTAAATTCTAGAATGTACTCTAGGACAGTTTTTCGGGTATATTAAAAAAGTTGAGTAACTCAATATATAGTACTGAATTTTCTGCATACATTTTGTTATTACGATGTGATTTCGGAGAAAAAGATTATCACATTTTATCTCCGCCTCTGCATGTGTCAGTCAAACACGTTTTATTTTCAGTACCTTACAAAAATGAATGAGAATTATAAGAGGAACGTATGTCGTTTTAGCACTACAGAACTGATATGAAGATGGATGTAAGTTGGTAAATCCCACAATCCTGATGCCAACCATCCGGCCAAGAACAGGGGAAAACAAAAATACTAACAGAAGCAACTGGGATTTTTGCCAGAACTTAAAAAAAAATATATATATATATATATATATATATATATTTCTTCTTCAACTCAGTGCTACAAAAATTTAAAAAATATATAAATGTACACACAACACATACATAGTTTATTTAATTTGTGCCTATATTCCCCAATTCCCCTCCTTCCCTCCGCCTTTTTTAAAGTAACGTAAAGAGCTTTACTTTTCGAAGATTCTACAATATTCTCAGTTGCAGATTCTATCCACCGAAATTAACATGAGGGCACTGAAACAGTTCTCAACTGATGTCTATCAAAATTTCTCACCATCCTTCCTAAACCGGCACTCCTATCCTATTCGCTTATCTGCACTGTACTTCTTACTATGAAGCTGTTATATCCGGCAAATACATCTTAAACGCTGCACCTGTAACTGCAGATCATGCCACAGGGTGTACAGAAGTTGTGAAGAGAAGCAACGTTTCGTGTCACTAAGAAGTGACCAGTGGTAAATCGTTTGAACATTTCCAGTATCGTCACCTGGCAGGAATTTGGACTGTGTGTAACAGGAGTTGACAAGAGCAGTTCTGAACACACGTCCTTAAACAATAAATTTCATTCCAATTTCACTAATATCTAGTCTTTCAGGCTCAAGAAGTGTTATGTCGCTTTACTTTGAAGAGTCTCATTCATTTTGCAGATGTTACCCAGAATGCACTAAACAATGAAATCAAATATTCTCCCTGTCGCCACTTTTTATCTGACAAACAGTGTTGCGTACAAGAAACAATTGTCTCTGTGTAAGAAACGAAAGCGTATAGGAAGATTCCAAGTACGACTGCAGGAATTCTCTATACCCACACTACATGAAGGGCAGTAGTCTGTTTCTCGCCATGGCTGAATACCCCAGGTAGAAGAATTGCAAGTATCCACTGATCAGAAACCTGATTTGGCCTCAGAAATGGTCTAGATATTATGGAGTAGAAGAAATAAATCTTGCCCCTCTCTGGGTTATATTTTGTACAGGAATGAATATCATCTGCCTTTACAAGAAATTTCAAAGGCCAGTCCCCAAGATTCGTCAGACCTAAAACATACACAAATACAAGTTAAATATGTATTTTATATTCCAATTTTTTACATAACGTAAAAATATTTACAAAAGTTAATATTTCTCGAAGATACACAAAATTAAAATATTACATCAAGATCCTAATTAATCACAGCAAATCTCACTCCTTCCGCTTCACTTTGTTGTTAGTGAATAATGAAAATTCGTAAGTAGAAAATTTGGTAAATATGCAGCTGAAAACATTACAGAATTTCGTGAGAATAATGTAAATGATTGAAAAGCTGCAAGAAGGAGGACACAAGCAATTACGCAGACAAAACATGGTGGTCTCCTTCCTTTACAAGAGAAAAAGACGCCGACAATTCTCAAAGTAACTAACAGACATTGGGCCATACATTTCATTGCAAGAGGTTCAGTTCCATAAAATTTTCGGGAAAGTTATTTACCTTTTATGGGTTTACTGCGGACGCTGTCAGGAAACAGGCCCACACAACTTCGAATGCCAGGGATGACTGATCATTGTGATGACTGATGACTGTTGATAATTGAATGAAGACTGATGAGATTTGAAAGTGAATGTTCGTGACCTAACCGAGCTATTATACAGTTATTTGTCTGGATAGCCTGAGGTAAGTCACCATAAATCACCAATCACAATACTCGATGTTCCGAGAGTCATTAAAACTCAAATGTTGGAAATACAGATACGCGTCGCTTAACGACGATGATACGTTCTGAGAAATGCGTAGTTAGGCCATTTAGTCGTTGTACAAACCTCACATAGTGTAATTACACAAACCTAGATAGTACAGTATAGCCTACTACACACCTAGTCTATGGTATAGCCTATTGCTCCTAGGCTACAAACCTGTACAGCACGTTACTGTACTGAATACTGCAGGCAATTGTAACACAATGTTAAGCATTATAATATATTATAATACAATATTATAATCTTATGGGACCACCGTCTTATATGCGGTCCGTCATTGACCAAAACTCCGTTATGCGGCGCATCACTGTAAATATTAATATTTCATTAGGAATTTTAAGCCATGTTTGCACGAGTACTGAAAGAGAAGCGAATTACTTCCACCTGTCAGGCTACTGGCTCTCAAACGAAGAATCGACGATGAATGTTTCAAACATATGAATTCCTTTTAATGAGGAGGAGCACAGTTATGTTATGTTATGTTTCATAACCCCAGGCGAGTGAGACCCACCGACATATCTGCCCGTCTGCAAGTCACAAGCGTTTTTACTTCCTACTTTATTAAGTTTTCATTTATTTATATACCTCCTTCTTTGTTCACATCATATGACGTCAAATGAACAAAACTAAATTGTAATGATGTGGACGAAAGCATTCCTTGCCCAATTCCAGGTAGTATCAACGCAATCTGTTGAATGGAATGGCAAATCCAAGGCAATCATCACTCACAAATCCTGTTTCTCCTGACGAGATGTCAGAACGATAATTCTTCAATCAGAATCAATCTGTGCTAAGCACTCATGTAAGATTTTCACTGGCAACCCGCCTGATTCCGTTTTTATTATTTATCATTATAAAATTACATACAGATATCAGTTTGGATAAGAGTAGGGCACTAAGCAGAATTTCCAGAGGGTGTAATTCAAGAAATTTGGGATAATCAAGCAAGATAAGACACCTGGCTCAAGATTTCAACCCGGGATCTCCGACGAGACAGAATTGCTTACTACGATACACGCGTGCACTAACAAGCGCGCATGCTCTCTCTCTGTCTCTCTCTCTGTCACACACACACACACGCGCGCGCGCGCGCGCGCGCGGACGTATGTGCGTAAAACCACAAATGCAGAAAACATGGTTTCATTTCTCTGTGACAGTAAACATTCCTAGAGACTGCAGATAAAATAGCGGTAATGTGTTTAGTTCTGAGTTTGCTCGATACCCAGAGCTCGAGTTGAATTAAACTTTCAGAAACATTAAAACAACAAAAGCAAATCGCCTTAACTTTTTTTCTACCAATTTCCGATCGCCTACTATTTTGGAAATCCTCCGTCTGAACATGAATCCCCACCCTCCATATTATTTCTAGGAGAACTTTCCTTTATCCCCTTTCCAAACCTTCTACCGACGCAAAAAACAATCAGCGACTGGCAATTCTCTGCTATGCCTTTTCCTCCATGTGAAAAGAAGAAGAAGAAAAAAGAAGAAATATACAAAAATACTCCAGCCACAATCCCTGGTATAATAATTTGTCTCCGCCAGAGCTAACTCTATAAATCCTCACGTTTTAGTTAAGAAAAAAAGAAGATAAAAACACAAAATAACTGAACACACCCTCCCAAACAAACTTAACGAAGCTCGGCATTTCCTAACGTCGTTTATCTCCCGAACTCGCTTCCCTGAACTATACAAAACACCCACAAATCCTCACAGCTTCGTAGGTCGATATAAAAATAGAGACCCGATACACATTACCCCAGGCCACATTCAGGTCTGTGATCCATAACCCGGAATAGTGGCACAGATGTGCACACAACACCCACACAGCACCTCGCAAGGGGGTGCCTATGCAGAGATGGTTCAAGGCAATGTTGTGCTTATACCGAGGTTTCAGGCTGCAACCATTCCCTGAGGGATTTGTGGCGAACAAAGTGGCAGTGAGAAAGGATTCTCTCCGAACACTTGAGGCTCCCCCAACTCCATAATCATTCATCTGTCATCGGGTGGATGGACAATGGGCCCATTTCGGTCCACCGAACCACAAAGGAACTATCTCGCCTACTGTGTAGTCAGCAAATCTCATATCACGGACTGTATATGCATATCTCCGTGTGTTCTCAACTCCGATACTACATGGAGCTAAGCGTTCGGCTTCATACCCCGGCCGGTTTGTTCTTTGGAAAAGAGTTCCTGGTATTCATCGCATACGAGGCTGGTCGATATTCGTGCTGCATATAGACTGCTGAGTATAAAGAAAATCTCCCATTTTGGGAATAAAACTTGAATCTTTGCAGTCCAGCCCGTAACCTGCTCCAGTATCAACTGAATTATTACGGCTCACAAAATATCAGCATTTCCCTACAGGGTGAATTCTTCCGACTGTCTATAAAGGATAAAAAAAACAAATAACTTGAAATTTACTGCTATAATTAAAGGAAAATTCGAATACTAATTCTAGCCACATCTACGAAGCACCTCAGCACACACACTCCAACATTGCTTATAACAGACTAACTAACTAGTATTTTGGCAACAGCAGGCAAAGCTATCTGCACATCTCTTGTGTGCCCTCTGCGAGGTCTACGGTATTAAAGAGGAATCAGAAAGTGATGTTACGCCATTCCAAATAATTCTGCTAGGTAATGAAAAAATCGGAGTAATTTACGGGTCTTTATTCGCAGAAGCTACTCTTGCGCCAAGTTGCTCACGCATGTGTCAGCTGCGCATTGGGAATGATGACAAATGATCTGACAGTCATTTGGAACGAACTGCACCTTGAGAAGCTATGCAACTGTTCCTTCTGCTCTAATTGCACCACTTAAAATTCTTCACTCTTGGGGCGTAGGAGAAGAACAGTTTGCTTTTTTAAAAATAACTTGGACGCTTAGCTTAAAAAAAGGAAAACATTTGAGCATAGAAGAACAGATGCTAGACGTGAAATCTTGAAAGTGAGTGATGGGAAGATAAAAAATGGAATTACTTTGCTTGAAAGAAATAATTTATTAGGTACAGCAGAGAACGACTCAACCAGAAAAGATTGTACCCGCTTGTGAATTTTATACAACGTACTCATTGTTTCCATGTCCCCAGTACATATGTAGTTATGGAGTATTTGGAAACGTTGCAATAGGCACCTGTTAGATATGCCACGCCAGTGTGTCAATCCGCCTGCCCCATGTCGCCCCTACGTTTTAAAAAGGGGGACAAACCACAGAACACAAATTTTAAAGGTGAAGCCAAAAAAAGAGATTTTTAAGAAAATTTCCTCTTTATTGCGACTGAAATATTTGAACTATAAAAATTCGTATAATTATTTTCACAACTCAATTAATTTGCAACAAAGAGAAAAGTTTCTTAAAATTTCGTTTCTTTGTTCCTTTAAAATTAATATTTTGCAGATTTCTCCCATGAAAAATACAGGAGCGATAGTTAGTAACTGTAAAATCACTGGAAGGATTTCCATCGAATTTTGTACAGGACAGTTTTATTCAACTCTCTTGATCCTTATAATTTCTGGGTTAAAATCTTACTATAAATGATTGGCATTTTGCAATAAAAACCAAGATTTAACGATGTAAAATGTTATTAACTGCAGTCCATCCTGTCAAGTATTGATGGGATGCGAAAGACGAAAGCTGCTCCCAGTATCTTAACTTACACAGCTATAATTAAATACCACTCGGTACTAGACGTTTCTGAACACAGCTGCCTCATTTCAAACGAGTACCTACAGTTAGGAACAAAGCGACCCAAAACACTTGCTATCTCTCGGCACTTTAACACTCCAAAGCACTGCGACACCACCCGCTTTACATAAACAAATCTCTGTATTTTTTCCAGCCGGGTGTGTTTATGTGTTTCATATGGTTCTCGGAACAAAGAACAGTTACCTCCATACACACCAGGGACTGGGTGGTCGTCAGAATGAGAGAGCAGGAAGTTTTCTATAAGGTAGGAAGAGGATACTTTATATTATCCAGACCAACCCCGTGCTTCATTACCGACCAGACAAAATCTCAGCTTCCATAAGGTCAACATGCTTTATTATTCAGTCATTTATGTCCCTAAAATGTCGAGGGAACTGCGCATGTGTAGTAGGACACTGTGCTAGATGCTAGTTCGTTCGGTAATACACTTTACGTCACACGTCGTCAATTACGTACCATAAATCATAAAAAGAAACACAGAATTTGGCATTCAGAGGACTTTGCATCGTGAAATATCCTTATAATAAAAGCCAACGAGATGCACTGTTTCTCAACTTTGCTTTGGTAAAGAACTTTACATATTTCGGACAGATTTACTGTCCACCATCGGCAGTCTTAATACTGTGTTCACAGCAATAGGTATTTGTCATGCTAGTTATGTTAACTGCTAGCGAGGTAAGGATTGAACTGACTTGACCACCCTAGCAGACAGTCAACATAACTAGTATGACAAATAGTAGTTGCTGTGTATACAGTGTTGAGACTCCTAATAATGGACAATAAATCTGTCCGAAACATGTAGAGTTCATTACCAAAATAAAGTTTGAAAAATAGTGTATTTCTTTGGCTTTTATTATAAGAACAAGAAATATAGATCATTCACAGGTGCAGTGGCGAAGATGAATGTGCTTAATTAAAAATAAGTGTGATGAATCTAGCAAGGTCTGGCATTCTGCCTCAATATACGACCAGTATAGATACACAAAGGTACTCTTGTCTTGTCTTCAGCAATAACCGGTTTAAATCTTATGCAAACATGCATGACCACATATATTCTTTAATTCTGCAGCACACGAGACGTTAAGAAACGGTTAATCTGGCTTACCGTTTTTTTTTTACCGGAGTCATTCCCAAAAATCTGGACTTCGAGTCACTTCTGCCTCACACTGTCCTGTAACTTAGATAAATTTTTTGCCAAAATATGTGACACTAATTCATAAGCCTCTTTGGTCCAGAGTTCTGAACGTATTTTAATATGTCAAATTATTCAATTGCCCATATTGTATATGATTCCCACAGGTAAAGCAATACATGTACAAGCCTATTACAGGTGGTAAGATCAGCCCTAGCAGCGGCCGTCTTTACCACCACATGTAGTTTTACTTATTCCTGTTAGAGGCTGAGTCGATCGAAGGAAGGTTTTTGTCAACGAAAAATTCCAATGACACTCCCGGGAATCGAAACTGCGACCTGCCGGCTAGTAGCGCAATGCCTCAACCAACTGCACCACCAAGTGTTATAATACGATTGTCATAACACAGTATTTCCCTAACATAATCGACCCTTATAAACGGATGACGCCATGGGAAATTTTAAACTTTTCTTTTTCTTGCAAGAAATATATTTTCTCTATCCCCACAATTTTTTATTTTTATTTTCTCCCCCTTGTTATCCGTCATCATCATCATCATCATCATCATAAAATTTTTCTTCCCTCTCACCATTTAAATACTTGAGGCTTTTAGCGCGAAACGAAGGCGAACTTGCAGATTGCACAGCTGTCTATATGGACAGTGAAAGGCATCTTCAATAGACCTTACACTGACGTTTCTAGAGACATGGCTAGATTATAAAACGGAGAGGGAGTATTTGCAAGTCCCAGGTGTAAATAAGCTGATAACGTTAAAATATATCTTAGAGAGATAGGCAATTATATTACGTAGGGGAATATGTGGACCCACACAACAGAGAATTGAACAGCTGCATTATTTGATCAATACCTTCTAACGACATACGCCATTCAGTATTTAAATGCAAAGGAAAACATGAACACAGCCTTTATAAACTTCCCCTCTCTATTCTTCTCTATTCCGCCCCCCCCATACGCTGAGTTTCTCTGTCCTACCAAATCCCTATCCCTCCTTTCCTTCAACTCCTTTACTTTAAATAAAATTACGTCATACCATGTCTATCCTCAAATTATCCAGGTCCTAAATGGATCTCCTTCACTTTCTCTCCTGTATTTCTTCCCTGCCTGTATTACCGTTCGATCAACTGACATTCCCCTAACCCTTTTTCCTTCTATTCCTTTCATTTTAAAAACTTCGCTGACATCATTTCTTCTTCTCACTTAAACAGTTCGTACCTTTATCTCCTTCCCTTGTTTCTGTCTTACTCAATTCCCATTCGTTCCATTCCCCTCACTTCCGTCTTACCTCTTCTTAAAGTTACAACAATTTAGATATCAAAGTTTAACGTCATCTGCCCCATCCTAGAAACAGTTCTAAAATTGAACACTATAAGATAAATTATACGTATTCGTTCCAGATTTCCTCTCGTCGTAGGAACAGCGCTGTGTCCCAGAGTGACAGAAATAGTTTGTAATACCTAATGAGGTAGATTAATTGCTGCGTGGACGGAAATAAATGTTATTTTAACAAACTTTACGTGAGGACAAATATAGCCTGGTAGTTAGTACCACATTTGTAATGAAAGCCTGACTTCTAAAAATAACACAGGCTAAAAACAACAGCTCCCGTTTTTGTGTTCGCATGAGAAACTTCGGTCATGCAACCATCAATCAAATACAACTTCCATATAAACGAAGGAAAGCGAATGTTTTTTTTGGAAATAAACAATGCAAGTTAAGGAAATGCATACTTCACTGAGTCCACCAGCTTTTTTTTTTATCGTTAAAACTCTCCATGACTCAGTGATGTGCTTGTAGTGTTGTGTGGGTGTGAACACTTGTCTTGCGCAGTGAGACGCTGAAGTAATTCAGCGTTCCTTGTGAGCTGTATATTCAAACAAGACAGCAATATACGTATAACGTGACATTAAGGTGCGTTCGTGCAAACATTTTTGCAGTGGAAATACAATGAGTATTAGACATCCTGTGTTTATTTGTAGCCTTAGGCATCCAGCATGCAATGTGCATGCGCCATATTGTCATCTGTGGCCTCCATCGCTCCACATTATTTTTCCACATTATCTCATAAAAGCTCTTATTTTCGTATAAAGTCATTGAACAAAAAATGTGTGTTTTGACTTTCTCTACAACATTTGTCTGAAACATTTCTCATTCTATGAAGAACTGAGCTAAATTGGATCTAAAATATCTATTGGTCTTCACGTAAAGTACCCTTTATTGTTATCAGATTTAAATGAAACTTGAATTTTTTGGGCAGATTTTCGAAAAAATAACCCAATATAAAATGTCATAAAAATTCGTCCAGTGGAAGCACAGTTTTTCCATGCGGACGGACAGACGGACAGATATGACGAAGCTAATAGTCACTTTTCTCAATTTTGCGAGAGCGCCTAAAAACCAACTGAACTTTCGACAACTTAAGCTCTTCATCAGGTTTTGTCGCATATCTGCAACAACCGCACTTCGGTTTTCATGAAATAATTATCAGTAAAATTGTACTATATTTTACGTAAATGATCTACCAGTGTTATTTACGTATTACTAATACTTAAAAAATATGTAATAAATTCCCAAGAACATACAAATATCTTAAATACTCATGTTAACTGCTTTCTTTGTGTTTTTGTAATATGTTTTCGCTCTTTATTTACTTTTTGTGTGCGTTCTAAACCTTACACCTCAAAGACAGATGCTACCAGCCCAACTTAAGACACAACATATGTGGATGAAGCAAAGAGGCAGCAAGTGACTATTAACACTTTAAAAACGAATGGAAGATTGCTTTACTTAAAGACCCAGTTCGTTCCGCGCAGTAAATAGTTTTCATCTCGGTTATAAGAACCAATCAGTTTATGATGTAAGTGGTACAATTCGCTGTTTGTTCTCAGATAAATACAAAACACATAAATACAGTGTGGGCAGAGCGTACGGTTGTTGAATGTTAAACCTGTTGGTGCATCACGTGACCAGTAGACTTTAAAAGGTTAATACAGTGGGCGTTGAAGGAGGGTCAACGTCAAAACCAGAGAAGCTGCAGTTGATGTACAGCCTCAACTGTTTCAAAACCGTAAACAAATAAGCAGTGCAGTAAGGAAAGTAAGGCTGTACGGAAATTAAAATGTGTACATGTGAGTGACGGAAGTTCTGGTGACAAATACAGCACAGAAAAAGAAGAAAACCCCTAATTATGGAATTTCGAACAAATACACAACTTATAATACAAACTTCGCAGAACACCACACCTAGACTCAACGATTAACCTTTTAAAGAATAAACGAAGACAGCTTTATTTAAAAACCCAGTTCGTACCTCGCAGTAAACACTTTTCATCCAGTTATAAAAGCCAATCATTTTTTGTTACATGGGGCAGAAGGTTTTTTTTTTTTTTTGTTTTTGATAAATACCAAACAAATAATTACAGAGTGGGCAGAATGTACAATTCTTAAGCGTTAAACTTGTTGATGCGCGAAACCAGTAGGCTTTAGGAGGTTAAATAAAAGAAAAACGCTCAAATAATGTGCCCTAAATGTAAATGACTGAAGGTATTAATAGTTTTACGGTATGTGGACAAAAATATTCAGAGCAGATCTAAATAAAAAATGTAAATGCAATAAGATAGAAAATAACAAAACAAACATCTTTTTGAAGAATAAGAGAACAACCTGATGTCACTAGTTAATAAGTTTTATTTCACTTCTTCTATGCTCAACATGTTTCGGACATTAATACATCCATCATCAGGAGCCTGCGACTTTTCTATTGTATCACCACATTGGTTGTGTTTTCTTGTTTTGATGT
>Ga0123354_10014589_pt1 | contig 12245 bp, 4 predicted proteins | sample TergutLab28metaG_2_FD_97872 | JGI IMG/M metagenome (GOLD analysis project Ga0123354, IMG submission 97872) | Labiotermes labralis P4 segment gut microbial communities from Petit-Saut dam, French Guiana - Lab288 P4 | ecosystem: Host-associated > Arthropoda: Insects > Digestive system > Gut ... | reverse complement strand
TACAGGCCCGGTGTGGCCCAGAGGGTGGGTAGAGGTATAGCTCTACTCTTCCATGACAGCGGCACTAGAAGGGGGTGAGTGGTCAGCAGCACGCCCCGGCCGCACTTTACCCCCGGGAAAGACACGGTACCCATTTTACACGGGGCTGGGTGGACCCCTGGGCCGGTCTGGACGGGCGGAAAATCTCGTCCCCACCGGAATTCGATCCCGGACCGTCCAGCCAGGTAGCCCAGTCGCCATACCGACTGAGCTACCTGGCCTATCTGTATATCCTTAATATGACACTTAATTCACCATTATAGTGCCTGGAATTCTAAGGTAGATCTTGGATTTTTTTAGAAAATTTGTGCAATCTGATCTGAACAGTGATATAAAATTACAGCCTAATGATTCCGGAGTTCTAGACTGTTTCAATGGTAGTATTAAACAATAAATGTCGAATGAATTGGTTCCTGGAGTTTTTACAGCGTCCGTATTGAACTAAAACACATTCCAGAAACCGATAAGTCGCGTAATGAGGAGTATCAGCCTTGATTACTATATGTTAACATCTCTGCATAAGGGAGACAAAATAAAGTTGAATTCTTTAAAGATTATTACGATGTTATGGCATTAAAATAAAGGGGATGGGAAGGGTTGAAATAGAGCATGCATATAAAAATAAGAAATGTAGATAAAATTTTGGTACGGAAAAGTAAAACTAAGAGAAAGGCCAGAAGATTTATAAGTAGACGATAACGTCGAGATAAAATTGAAATTATAATGAGGGTTGACTAAATTCAGGTGGCTTAGAATTGGCATTGGTTCAGAGATGTAAACACGATAGTAAGCCTTGTCTGCCGTATATTGTACCCATTTTCAACATCTTAATAGAAAGGAATCTGCTCCTTTGATTTAAATATTAATAACCAAACATCTTAGGTCTGAAGAGTTATAAAATTTGGGAGTTCCATAACAACTAGTGATAAAGAAGTTTCCACACATTTCGGCCCAATTCTCAGATAGCTACAGGCAACATTGGACCGACAACATTATTAAAACCATCGCAACTTGGCCTTTGCTTAGAGAATAGCTGTGCCAAAATTGCGGTACTTTTGCCTCAGAGTAGCAAAGCAAGATTCTAGGGTTGTAATTTCATTAGGAACACAATTTACAATGTGCAGTAGCGGGTTTGTTCCTTCTTCACTCAGATGTAAGCCTGGTGTAGTTTCAATTAACACAGACCGGAGAATACCAGATGCAAGTAATTAGTCCAGTCCTTTCAGGCAGGCATGGATTGGATGAAATGAAAATAGGCTCTATCCAGATTGATGTAAGTTTTGTGGGAGTCTGAAGTGGGAGGTAGTGAAATATAGTATGTCATGTTCGTAGAGCAAAATCCGGCCAACACAAAGATGAGCTCATGTACGTTTTGTAGCCTTGTAGTGTGCAATGCCAGTGTTGGTGTATGAAAAAAGCATTTTTTTTTGTTCAACATGAAGGCCCAAAACAAAAGCCGATTGCAGTCGGATTTTCGTAATAAAGTGAAATGCACTCAATGAGCTATCTTTTTATTTCTATACTACTAATATAAAACATCTCTCAATAACCGTTAAATACGTATTTGTGCCATTAAATTTGATTAATTCCTATGGTATATGCGCATTGTGTGTAACTACAGTCTTCAGGCATATAAGGGATCTAAAGAACGGTCGAACGTCATATTCACATGGCTAAGAATGTGGCATATACAGAGGAGACAGGCTAGGGAAAAGCATTAAAACCTCAGAACAGATAGCATATATATCCCTAACCAAAACCTTATTGGTTGCCACAAAAAAAAACTGCTGAATATTCTAGACCCAGGCTGTCTTCCTTCGTATTCAGATTTAAGCCTTGTTTTCTTTCCTGCTTGAAATTTGCATGGTAACTGAATTTAATAAAATTTTCTCGGGCACACAGCCGCGTCAAGATGTGAAGTTTTTCAGACGCGTCAGGGAATGATTCCGTCCCCATTTTCAGGGTGTTGTTGGTGGTTTAGTAGGACCACATTTAATTGAATTCTGTAGCCGCGATGGCTTCAAATGACTGTTTGCTGCACGATTTTCTTTTAGCATCTAAAGTTAATGAGTCGGACCAGAAATAACCCTATTTATGAGAACCAAAGTTAATAATAACACGTTGTGACATATACTATTACAAATAATACAGTTTTATGTCCTTTCATAGCCTTCATTTTAGGACTCGTCTCTTCATCTAAATTTGTCACAGTAGTGTACACACTAGTTTAATTTCCAGTTACTGTACAAAAGTTAGTTTTGCCTTATTCTTTCAGTCTCCTGTTGTGGTTATCATCAGTCAGGGAGCTATAATGTTTTACAGACATAAGCAGCGTATCACACATCAGTAAAATGTGGACACACACGCATTAGACTTATGCAACCGTCAATTGATAAAAGTATTATTAAAAATTATTCAGATAACGTACAAGTGAATTATTAAAATGTAAAAAGTATAAAGAATTTGTATAAGAACCTTACGTTTTTGTATTTTACATTTTAGAAATTCACTTGTAGTTTACCTGAATAATGTTTTCTGATGCTGTATATCAATTGACTTTTGTATGGTGTTGGTTTGTGTACGTTTACCATGTACTGACATGTGATACACTGCTTATATCTTTATAATGTTATAGCCCACTGATTATGGATAAAATAGTCGGCCGAAACAGACAGAAGCGCAAAAATTAGGCTTCGCACAGCAGCTGGACATAAATGTAGTGTGTGTGTGTGTGTGTGTGTGTGTGTGTAAGATGACTGCACTTAATAAGTATGATGTTAAATGTGTCATAGGTTGACCTAAATAAAACACTATTGCTTCCAATGGGCCCTCCCTTTTGCATGGTTCGGAAATACTCAGAAATACGTAACTAGATTACATGATTTATCTCAGTATTTAACCAACTTGATGCACAAAATTTGTTTCACAATAAGTTTTGTGCATCAAGTTGGTTAAATACCGATATAAATATACTGAGATGCACGGTCAGCAAAACATCAAAATTTAGATTACATGACATTCGAAAACCGGTAGGGTTCACCCAGTCTCATGCAAATTGTTTCCGGTAGGGTTGCTTATAGGAGTAAGATGGTCGGAGCTTAGAACGCACCTCTCCCTCCCCATACAATATCTCAGTCATGGATAGGATTACAAAATGTTCTTAATAAAATTGTTAATACAAAACGCCTTAAGTAAAGAATCCTATGACTATAATTTTAACAATAATGTAACACTGGAATAGACTTTCATCTAAAAGAGTACTACATGTAAAGAAGATAGTCGCTTATGGTGACAACATTTAAACAGACAGTCATGAAACCAAATGCTGAACACGGTTTTCATAGACCCTGCCGCTGATCATTATTGGATCTGCTCTTTAATTAACTCTAGTTTGACTTTAACTCTTGCAGTTATTCTCACGTTTCGAAGTTTTCTCTTTTCTCGAAATTTTTAGTTAAGATTGCTTATGCATTTAGTAACTCTTCCACGCGTGTTGCCTTTCTCCTCTCTCTCATTTAACTTGATTGGTCATTAATAATACTTAATGCAGTTCACAAATTAAGAATATGAACATTATTAAATGTCCGTGTCCTAATTTAACATCCTGTAAATTAAAGTATATAAAAACCAGAAGGATGGAGAAACATTCATAAATTACCCTGTTGTATGTAGTTACGAGACTTTAGGGAAGGAACTGCAACACATACAGGAGTAAAAAAAGATATCTGACCTTTATACTGCTCAGGAAAATGTCCAAATTACAGGGTTGGAGGGAATACGATAGGAATGAAAGAGAGAGGCGAATGTAAAGGGTAAGATAATTAATAACAGCAAAACCTGCACGGATGAAACAAAACACTAACCAACAGGTCTGTCTATTGAACCGGGAAATGCAGTTCGCCACTACAGACTGAAGCCAACAAAAATTTGCATCTCTAAAACGAGACAACAAGAAAGTAACATAAAAAACTGTATATGAGAGCTTAATTAAAGTGTTGGAACGTAACCATTTAGTGAGTCATACGATGCGAAAATATTTCTGCAAGCAGTTGACAAAATCATGCACAGTGTCAGTGGGAAAATCTAAAACAAAAAGTTAGGAAATGTTCGCAGGTTCTATCATATTTGTCGTTTTTGCTCTGTTACTTTCCTAATTTTACTGCTGTTTCCGTTGTCTCTTTAACCTCTATCGTAAATCGAAAGATATCGTGTTGGCTGTGCTTATGTGGTAAAAGGGGAGATAGTATGTTAACTGTACTTTCGTAACGAAAGATATATCGTGTTTTCTTATCTCGTACATAGCCAGATATTCTAACATACTTCTCTAAGACCAGATATCTTACTTATCATACGTAAGTTTTAGAAGTGCGGTATCGTAATTAATGTCCTTGTTTCATACATACAGCGACACCCGCATTCTTATATTTCTCCTGTATTTATTTCACAGAATACACATGGTGTTGTGTGTGACTATATTCTGCGAAACACACGTGTAATTATCAAGCAAAACGCGGATGAATTGCCTTAAGATTCTCTTTATCCTATAAAAGGAAAGATGTTTAAATTGCCAATTAATTCTGAGTGCCTTATAGAGACCCCTGATTTTATTAGAAAAAAAATCTTGTAAATGTAAGTATGTCTTCATCTAAAGGGTAGGTGATTTGTGTCCGAATTGAAAACAAACTGGAATATATGGGTAAATTTTAAGAAAAATTCCAAATATAAAATTCTAGAAAAGTGCTTCCAGTGAGATTCGCTTAATTCCATGCGGATGGACGGACAAATGTAAGGCACTCATCACTCGCTCTCTTCTCTTCTCTAATGGGGCCAAACGTTGTATCAGAAAAAGAAATGTGTGATTTCTTGTTCAACGCAAACATTCCTTCAAATGTTCACTTTCTTATGGGATGTGACTCTTGTTTAATTTGGTATAAATATAGCCACGCTTCATGTGTTGCTTCCATTATACGTACTGATGATGGAAACTCCAGTATTCTTCGAAACGCCGGTACAATTTTACGGGATTATATAGCGTCTATTCCATGCGGTATAAATTTCCACAGTCATTGTCTTGAGAACTTCAAATGACACATTTCTTTCAATGTGTCGGTAACTTGTGTTACTTTTGAAGGAAGGGCGCCTAATAATTTCAATATTATTTGTGTTTCTTTCCGTTCAGTGGCCCTGATGTCAGTGTGTGAGCCGAAGGGCTTCAAAACCTTGTGTATAAGCACATGTTAGAAAGCATGGGAGAGGAGATGGCTCCGTTACTAAACTTCGTATACAGGAAAACAACAAATGTGCTAAGACATACTGGGAATGAAGGACACTATTACAGTGTCAGATCGGTAGAAATAATTACACCTAGCTAGATTGATCCGCAGAGTAAAATTTCTTAATAGAACAAATTCTGAAGAATTTATAATTTCAGGTACATCAGGTGCTACCATAACTGCCGTTCTGTTTAACCGCAGCCGATTAGAATATGGCCCTACTTTACACAGAATTGTTGCTATTTTGACGATAATTGTCCGTACCAGATATCACATACATACTGAATCCAATGTTTCGTAGCCTTCAAATTAATTTTGTCTGTTTCTTTCTTATTAACATTTAAAAAAAAGAGTTTCTTGGCATTTTCCCCCCTGATATCATTGGGTTAATCAGACAGACAGACAGAGAGAGAAAGATGTGTTTTACTCAACGATCTTGTCAGTTGCTAATATTCAGTTGGGTCTGTGTTAGGCGAATGAAAATTATTGGTACGGGGAGCTGGTGAAATTGCACTCCCAGGAAAAAACCGAAGACCACGGAGAAAACCCGCGTGAAAACTGCTTGCTCTACCAGAAATTCCACGCAGACTAGCTTTGGTATCGAAACCAAGTCTTAACGATGATGTACCGATGATTAACCGCCTTAAACCACAGTGCGGTCCACTGAATACTGACTTAATCAGTGAGCGAGAGTGGACTTCGACATCCGGTGTTGTAAGGCACTTTGTCTGGCGAGGTTATATGTTATCAGATTGATGTTACTATATACACAAGCTTTCTGAGAAATGACTTAGTGTCGTTGGGCGAATAGTTTATAACGTTTCGTCGGATTGTTGTCCCTATATTTTCATTGTCATTCTTCTTCTACTGCTTCGCCCTGAAGACGAGGAGGCAACGATCCTTCTAACACTACGGAACTACTCGCCCATCGAAAGATCATCACATCCCAGAAGACTTGAATCTTAAAATTTTCGTTCCTTAACACGCGGAGGAGGAGTTTCAAGCTCCATCAGTTTCATATCTAAAAACAATATCGGAGAATTTTTAAAGTTCGAAGCAGCCGGATCTCGAAGCTGGACTTAATTTTATGCAGTGCAGAAGTTTATGTTGCGCTTCTCAAGGGTTTTACATGTTTTCATGTTGCGTTCCGTAATTAGGCTCAGTGAAAGGCTCAGAAATGTATATATTTTTTATTTGGCGCAACAGCCCCCCAGCTGGCCATGGCCTCCTCATTCTTGAGGTTTCTATATCACACACAACGACGCACCACAGTCAGTAGGACTCCTCTGGATGAGTGATTAGTTCGTAGCAGAGACCTTTACCTGACAACACACAACACTCACAATAAACAAATATCCATGCCCCCGGTGGGATTCGAACCCACAATCTCAGCAGGCGAGCGGCCTCAGACTGACACCTTAGACCGCGCGGCCACTGGGACCGGCTGTCAGAATTCTATATAATCCCATTAAAATACTGTACAATTAACATGAATGAAGTTCTCATAGATGTGGCACTAAAATTCCGTTCTCTGTGGACGTTATGACACTCTTTCGGAACGGTGGTAATTATCTACCCGTTGACACGGTGTTACATGTGACACGACTCGAGTAATGTATGAATTTCCTAATACTATTCCTTGATGGTGACCCATTTTAGGATTACTCTTGTGCAAAGAACTGCGTATCATATCTGCGGATACCGAGAAAATTTCATTCGACATGAATGTTTTAAAGGGTTGAGAAGTTGTTCCACCCCGGGACAAAAAATAAAACTGATAGGTCTATATATAACCAAATTGAAGATGCTTAAAGCCAGTAGTTTCTTATTCTTCATAAAACTGGTTCCTTTCCCAAGCTTTCAGCACGAAGAAGGCCCATCGCTAGGGTGCTGGTTCTTGCAGGCTTGTTGTGTTATCAGTGTTGACTCCAAGGAGAAAATGGCTCCACTGGCGCCTGATAATGTTGTAGATATGAGACACCCAACGTCGTTATTTGGAACGAGGCGTCGCCACTCCCGTTAGCGTCTCTTGCAGGAGTCAGTAAACCTTCCTGGCCCCATTCCCATGGGGCTAGATAACATTTTAAGGTGCACAAGTAAGATGAAATATACAGCCTATGCGGCAGAGGCGGGAGGAAATTTTTCTTGTAAAATATTTTAGATATTTAGTCAATCGGGATAAATGCACCGCTGCAGAAAAAGTAACTTCGAAAAGGGCGCGTTGGAAAATAGGGGAGGGGAAAAATGGAATGCCTCTTCGCAATGTGAATTTAAAGTGCTAAATGCAACTTATTCGTGTTGCAAAAAAATATTGGAGTGTCTCCAGTCATGCATGAGCAGTTCAGTTGGTGTATCGGTTGGATGATTTTTGGTTGCACGATTGATTACTTCGAAGGGCTGACTAGTTTTTATTTTTCAGTTTGACGATTCGTTGGTAGATGGAATACATTAATAAAATAAAACTTGTTCCAATGTGGCGGCTGTTTCGGTCAAGACTCGAACTGGTTGCACCTCCAGCAAAGTTATTATTACCAGGTAACTTCCTCCGAAATAAACCAAAACGTAGGGTGTAGTTATGTTTTGATATTCCATTGTTTTTTCCTACGGCGCTGTGGCCCAAAGCGGGCTATGGCCTCCCCATTCTCGAGGTTTCTAAGATCACACACAATGACGCATCACAGTCAGTAAGACTCCTCTGGACGCATGATCAACTCGCTGCGGAGACCTCTACCTTACAACACACAACGCTCACAACAGACAAACATCCATGCCCCGGCCGGATTCGAACCCATAATCACAGCCCGTTAGCGGCCGTAGACCCACGCCTTAGGCCACGCGGCCACTGGGACTGTCACAGAAATGATTCTCCTCAACTTTATAAAAGACTTTAAAATTCCAAGGACTGTAAAGTTACACCCTGAAGAAGGAGGCAAAATATTCCTCCTACACGTTGATACATAACAAACCCCATAATATCATAGCTCAGGAGACCGCATTATACATGCAGCTGTTGTTTCAGATCTTCTCTTTTCGGGCGATGTACCCTGCGTTACATCGTAGAGGAGCGAAGTTTTCGTGTGTACCGCGACGGAAGTCTGAAAACTCCCAGCGCTTTTTTCGTTACATTTTTTTTTAGAAAGCCTTCATGAATAATAATCTATGTAAAATCTAGATAGAGTAAATTAACATGTTTTCAAACTGTAGAATATTAAAATTAAATGATCAGCTTCATATATTCATAGGAGTTTTAATTGGCATCTAATGTAGATAGAACCTAAACAGATCCATAGAAAATTGCGTTCCAAATATACAATATTTTTACCAGTTTTCACATAAAAATTTAATGTCACGTGTACATATATGTGAATATTTTACTTCTTTTTTAATTGTCCTGAAGATGAAGATTCATGCGTTTTTAATTTTTGAAGGCTTTAAAAAAATATTTTTTTTAAAATAAATGAAGCCACATATGGTGTTCGTTATTTATAACGTTCAAACACCTGAAGAAAAGCCGATCTCAGTGGCCGTGCGGCCTGAGGCCGCTCGCCTGCTGAGATCGTGGGTTCGAATCCCACCGGGGGCATGGATGTTTGTCTGTTGTGAGTGTTGTGTGTTGTCAGGTACAGGTCTCTGCGACGAGTTGATCACTCATCCAGAGGAGTCCTACCGATTGTGAAGCGTCGTTGTGTGTGATCTAGAAACCTCGTGAATGAGGAGACCCTGGCCCACTGAGGGCTGTCGCGCCAAAAGCACCGCTAAATAATGATGGGTAAGGTGCACGGAGTTCAATCTAAATGATTGATAAATTTATAAAGTTAAAAAAAGTTAACGTCAAATTTTAATCTTCGACAGCTTTACGGTTTGAAGTAAGAGTCTCAATAATTATGGAGACAAAACAAACGTTAAAATTAATTTATATTTTATCCCTTCCGAGCACTATGCTTTTGGAATTCAGTAGGCTGTGACAAAGTTTGCTTGCATTCTCTGAAGAGGTTTAATTACATAATACCATAGCAGAGCTGACTTAGCTCAGTCAGAATTAGTGGCTAGGCTCTGGGACGGAAATTCGGAGGAAAACAGTCCAGTTCCCTGCTGGCATAAATGTTTCTCACTTCACTGTGTCCAGACCGGCTCTGAGGCCCACTCATTCTCCTGTCCTGTGAGTACCAGTTGATCTTCCCTGGGGGTAAAGAGATCGTGACGTAAAGCCAATCAAATTCCTTCGTCTAGTGCCAAGGCTTCCAATAAACTTTCATGGCAAATTGTTTAATTAAACACACAGACAAATTTACCTTTATATTTCATTCCATGTTCAGTTTCGTAACTGAAGTATTTCGTATGGACAGTCATGAGTGTATGTATTTTTAAGACGATGGAAAAAAAGCACCGTTACGTACCAGTGACGTGATACTTGAGTAAACAGAGCAGAGAAGAATATCGGCTTAACCAGCACTTTGTCTCTATGAAGATATTTGTTGATGCTGTAAAGGAGTCGCGTCACATAAAACCGCTGAATGTACATGGATATGCTTGAAATTTGTAATGGTCAGTGGTATGTACAGTGACGAGTGCTCGTACCGGTGCTGGGTTACGTTACATACCTGTAAGTGTCTTTTTCAAATGAAGCCAAGTAAGTGCACATTATTTCTTATTATATTTATTTCAATTTCTCTACATGTTTCGGGCAACTATGTGCCCATCATCAGGAAAATTTACTGTATCTATGCGACACTGGTAGTTTTTATTCTGTATGGGTGGCTGTCTGGTCTGCAGACCACACAGCCACCCATACAGAATGAAAAAACCAGTGTCACATAGATACAGTAAATTCTCCTGATGATGGGCACATAGTTGCCTCAAACATGTAGAGAAGTTGAAATAAATATAATAAGATGTAGTGTGCACCTGGTTGGTTTCATTTGAAAAAGATTATACAGGTATGCACTGTCAACAAAACATAAAATGCCTGTAATAGGTTCACGAATTTGAAGTGCGAGTCACATAAAGTATGCAAAGTTCCCTGTATATATTTACATGTTTTAATTCTGTATAGTAAAAGGTGCGTTACGATTCAGGTGCTGGCTACGTAACTGAAAGAGTACGAGAATTATTTTAACTTTAGTACAGTCACCACGCAGGGCTTCATGAGAATTGTAACAACAAAACGATTCTAGCCATTTTATTATAATAGGACAATTTCAAAGTTTTAAAGATTTTAAATGTTGAGATTCAACACCATAAAACATATGTGAAATTTTAAATTGCATTACCAACAACTGCATTGATATACTTGTGTAACTTAGCAAGGTACTAACTATGAGCTTCCTGAGGATGACACAATAGTGTCGAAACATGTAGGAACAGTATAAAAATTTGTTAATTCATTGTGCATTTGTTGATTTTATAAGTTTAAATACTGACTTATCAAAAAACAAAATACTTTGTGTAACACACTGAGATGTTACTTCAGCGTTTTCCTGATTGCTCTGAATGTCAGTAATCGTGTGGTTGACGTGATCCTTTGTGGATGTTTCACAAAGTAAGACGCCGCACTGATAACTCAAACATGAAGAGATTAATTACCAAGTTACAGCAACAAACATTGCGTTTACGTGCATACGTAATAAAAAGTTTGGAGACCAAAATAATTCATAGTTAACCAAAGTAACTACTGGAATGTTACTGTGGGAGTGTGAAGTGATATGCTGAGGTAAACACGACATGAGAGAGACAGACAGGAGGCCAGTGATTAATTAACTACGTGTAAAGCTTGAGGGATAATTAGCAATCAGCACTGCGGAGAAGAAGAAGAGCACCTCGAGGTCAACCTCTGCCTACCCAAAGTGACTTTATACACATTTCTTTCGCAAGAACAATAGACGTATAAAACAATTATTAAAACTCACGTTACCAAGTTCGTTTCAACAGATACATACATCTATGAAAACTATACGCTTTAACTTAATTATGAAGAACGCTGCGTTGTGTGGCGTGATGCAGTGTAGTGCGGAGGAAATGTGTAGAAGTTTCAGAGGCAACTTCTGCTTTCAGAAATAGTGTTACATAACATGATGATGGAGTCATCTAACTGTAGGTACTTCTGCAACGCCGGTAATAGTTTATCATACTATACGGGACTATATTTTTAGAAGTCAGTGAACTCTGTCATCTGGGCCTTAAGGACTTCTAATTTAGTACGACTAAATATCCATATCCTCAGGCCAAGAAGGTCAATTTTTGCCGAACAATTCACTCGTTAAAATCAAATACTAAATAAATGGAAGATGCTATGATGCAATCATACTGTGTGGCCTTTTCCATCGTGTCAATAAAATTGGCTGATTTGGTATTAATATATCTTACCCCACGGCGAAACAGTCTCTAGTCGGTCAAGGGCTCCCCATTATCGAGGCTTCTTGATCACACTCAGATCACCACACCCGGTAGGATTGCTCTGGGCGAGTGATCAGCAGGACACAGACCTGGCAACATACAACAGTCACAAGAGACAGACATCCACACTCTCCGCGGGATTCGAACCTGCAACTCCAAGAAACGAATGGTCGCAGACCGAAGCCTTAGACCGCGCTGCTACTGGGATCGGCTTTGGCGTATCTTACTGAAGAATATTTTTACAGACTCATGGGATGTTTGAAGGGTACGGTAATTGGAACTGTTAATAATGAAGCAGTCCACATATTATAGCATAATACCTTGCCACTTGCTGGGCATGTGGCGCGTATGGGTGAGGAGAGGGTGGTGTATAGGGTCTTGGTGGGGAAACCGGAGGGAAATAGACCACTGGGGAGTCCTAGGCGTAGATGGGTGGATAATATTAGGATGGATCTCCAGGAGGTGGGATGTGGGTATATGGACTGGATTGGGCTGGCCCAGGATAGGGACAGGTGGCGGACGCTTGTGAGTGCGGTAATG
>Ga0123354_10014588_pt1 | contig 12245 bp, 3 predicted proteins | sample TergutLab28metaG_2_FD_97872 | JGI IMG/M metagenome (GOLD analysis project Ga0123354, IMG submission 97872) | Labiotermes labralis P4 segment gut microbial communities from Petit-Saut dam, French Guiana - Lab288 P4 | ecosystem: Host-associated > Arthropoda: Insects > Digestive system > Gut ... | reverse complement strand
GAAACGGAACCGACACAATCAGTACAGGACGCACACCAGCAAAGGAGCACAGGCACAACCTACACAGCCACACGTAAGTAACCCTAGTGGAATCTGTCATACCATGAAAAAAATATGTTGCATTAACGACGGGGTTGAATACAATACTGCCGATACACTAATGTTACACGGTATATTGATTACAGACATGCTGCTGCAGTACCATATATATTAAACATAGAAGCATTAGCAACTTCAAAAATAAGGCAAAACAAAACTCCCTGAAGATGGTCTTGACAGACTGAAACATGTAGGAGTTGTAGGAAGTATTTTAACCAAGTGATGTGTTTTAATGTGTAAATAAGACGTTAGGATCACATATTGGTGCAATTAGTTGGTTATATTTTAATAAAATTGAATTATTGCACGGTAAAAACATGAAAATAATGAAAGTAAATTTTAGACTTCTTAAATTATATATATGTGCATTTGTTGGTGTGTGTAATTAAATAAACTACAGAATGCACGGTGCAACGATAAAAAAATCCTTACTTGGAAGTTTATAGTCTCTTATTTGTATGTTAGTTCACAACAAGACATCATTCAGGTGCATGCAGTCCTGAAAGGAAGAAGGTCTGTGACTGTGAACACGGCATATAGAAGGGAGAACAACTTCAGATAATATCTGCGTTCTTCTGTATCATTACGCAGCGTAAAGTGGCAATTCATTACCGACGTTTCACGAAAACCTACTGGTCTCATCTTCAAGGGTCTTCCTCTTGGATTTCTTGACCCTTGAAAATGGACCAATAGGTTTTCCCGAAATATCTGTAAGGAATTACGCTGCGTAATAACCCAGAAGAGCACAGATTTCATCCACTTCGCGGCAAAGCCTGAAATAACGCAATTTCAACTGATCCATCGAACAGAATTCTCCATAAATCCTTGTTCTTAAGTATTCAAGAAATTATCTCGATATATGGATACCAAAGATTCAATACCGTGTTCACGGGAGCCCAGCACTAGTCCACGTACTTGACCCAATAAGTCCAGTACCTACCCACTTCCTATATTCATTTTAATTTCATTATTATTTAGGCTAATGTGTCTAAGGTGACCTGTCTATCTCTCCAACTATCGGCCCATTTCTCTCACTGTCTGTACGTGTGTTCATTCATCTCTCACCTATCTCCACAACCACCACCCACCTATCCACCTGTAATAGTATGAAAAAATCAATCCATTCATCTAACCTTTCCTAACCTAACCTAACCACCTATCTAATCTATCCATCCATCCATCCATCCGTCCGTCCGTCCGTCCATCCGCCCGTCCATCCATCCATCCATCCATCCATCCATCTATCTATCTATTAACAATAAGTACATATTTGCATAAGAAAAATACACACAATTCACACTCGATTAGAAGTGACATTCACATAGTTACACAAAAAGAGTCAATGCTATACTGCTAGAGATTTATATTCTGAAATTCAGATAATTATAATTTGCAAGAGGCGCTGGTAAGTCTATAAAATCTAGTGACGTTCTCGAGTCTTGACACACCCAACTGTTCGATTCTGCTCACCTTACACCCCACAGATTATCACAAACAGCAAACGTTTCAGAGATTATAACAAACGCTCCGTACCAGCTCTCCAAATTCATGTATAATACATTTCTTGGCCTTTACAGACAGTGATAAATTAAATGATCTAAATCATGAGGTAATCAAGGAAATGTCTGCCGAACTCTCCCTATTGGAAGCGGATCTTGATGTTCCTTTATGAAGCATAGGAAACCACCAGCATGCAAGCTTAACTCAATTCTCCAAACTGTCATGAAAATTAAGGTTCTGTCATTGTATCCGGTGAGAAATTACTTCGCTGTCTATTCAGATTAACATGAAGGTTCAAACAGAAACTACAAGCCTCTGGCAGAATCATGGCAAGCATCTTGCTTGGACAATGTTACCACTTGAATTAACTCTCCCACTAATAATTTACAACCTTACCACCATTCTGTACCGTTGTCATGAAATCTGGGAACCTTAACTTTCTGGAACCCTCTGGGCCATTCCAGGCCTTTAATGGGACTGCTTTACCTTTTACTAATAATTTATAACTTGTTGAGCAATATTCGGTTCTCGCGGCAGTTCTCATGAGGATTTCAGTCCTGTAGAACATGGCGCCTTGTATATTCATATATCGGTATACGAGTATATTTACTCGTACATTTACTGTACTAACGTCAATGACTTCCTCCGAGACGCTGATATATATATATAAAGCAGTCTACACCGCGTCACGTCGCAAAAGACTGAATATTTATTTCCGATTGTTGTTTTGCGAAACATTATGACAACTGGCTGGGCACGAAACACGTGCGGGCGTATTAACCTTTTGGCGCCGGAATTATTTTTTAAATTTTAGTACACCCTGTATATAAAATGTTAATAATACAGGAACCAAATATGTTAGAATTATGAAACAACCTGCATTTTGAAGAGAAAAAAACGGAAAGTATATATCATGTTTAAAATATTCGGTACCTATATTTGTTGAATAAATATACAAAATGCAACTTTAGAGGTTAGCGGTGCGGTACGACCACTATAGTTGACATTAGGCGTCAAAAGTTTAAAACTGAGGGCAAGACTTTGGTCAAAAACACTGCGCAAAAGAAATCATATGGAAAAATATGTAGATTGTTGAAAAGTGTTGGTATGAAGTTAAAAGAAATAGGTCGTGAGATTGTGTGCAGGCTTCGGCGGTACCGGACCACTAAGGGGTTCGTGTGAGAACGGTTGTGGTTCTTCGGACTGCATAAATTTGGGAATACTTGACCAACTGAGTGACTCTTTATTGCCTTCTCAAGATAGACTCCTCTCCGTGGAGTTAATTAATTAAATGAACGCGAGCTCAGATGTACTCATAGCAGTATTGTTAAATATTCGAGTCTCCTGGGATATTGCCCTGTGTGTAGCATCCCGTAAGACAAGACACTTAATTAAATAAGCTCAGAGATGCCCAATGTTTTGTTCAGAGTAACAGACTCCAACAAGTACAAGTTTCGTATAGAACTACCAGCATTTCAACAGGACCTATGTTATGACAATATAGTGCGCAATTATGGTAGGTAGGTTATAGCTCTACTCTTTCTAGGACCACGGCACTAGATGAGGGTGGGGGGTCATTCCCACGCCCCGGCCGCCTCTAACCCGGGAAAGACTCGGTACCCATTGTACAGGAGGCTGGGTGGGCCCCAGGGCCGGTCTGGACGGGCGGAAAATCTCGTCTCTACCGGGATTCGATCCCGAACCGTCCAGCCCGTAGTCAGTCGCTATATCGACTGAGCTACCCGGCCTAGTGCGCAATTATAACAAGACCAAATAAACTTAAAATTGGCTGTCCTTCTTACTCATCCAACATAAACTTGTGTAACAAATACAGCGTGATTAAATTTTATGGTAATACTATGACGATTTGTTGCAAATAAGGAGCGAATTATGTGGGTTGATGCTGAGAACTCTGATAGGCTGTTACAAACCATTCGGAGGAGCCTTCTGCTTCCATCATTAAGAAGTCGAGAAAATAGAGGCAGCAGAACATTCGCAAAGGGCGGTACAATGTCACTAGACTGCACGACGTTATAACCTACCCCACCACCGATACAGACGCACTTGCTTCTTTCAGAAATCCCAAATCACGCTGTACAGCAAAATGTGGGAGTTCATGAGCTCGAGGAAACACGTGTTTGTGCGGACATACGATGAGGGCATCAGAAGGGTCCGCACATCCAAAGGGAAATACGCTCTTCTCATCGAGTCGCCCAAAAATGACTACATTAACGAGAGAAACCCGTGCGATACTATGAAGGTCGGGCGCAATCTTGACGCCAAAGGTTTCGGGGTAGCAACACCTCTTGGATCCCCACTACGGTGAGTGTTACTTTGCCCTGTACTCCCAGTAGCAGATACAACTGCATGCCTAGTGACTTTGCAGCTTTAATTCTTGTATATTCCACACATAGTGCACGTGTGCTTCCAGTTTCAAGCTGTTTCCCTAAATTTGTCCTTAATTCTGAGTCTAATTTCAGGCGCTGTTTATAGACAGGTGCAAAGCCGCCGACATTCATTCTCCCTTCATTTAAAGGCGCGTTTACACGGGTCCTCCAGGTTGATCAACACGGTTGAATCAACCAAAATGAACCGTGTAAACAGTTCCTTTCAACGGAAGTGATCAACGGTGTTGACGGGTGAACAAGTTGGCGATGGCCAACTTTCGTTCAACGTCGTTGATTCACTTTGGGTGACTCACCACAGATTACCCGTATAAAAAAGCAAGTCACGACCTGTTCCCCAGTATAGAACGAGTTGTTCTAGTGTGTGTTTAGTGTTTTTAATTTTGCTTCTCAATTTTGTCAACTACTTTCTAATTATGGTGTTCAAATGGAGGGACGATCACGCACAACTGGTGCTCGATATGGTGCAGATATGCATTCTCTCATGTTTCTTTCTTGTTTCTCTATGTATGGATTTACTTTTGATAATAATTCGAAAAACTGTTCTCGAGACATCCTTAAATGATTTTTATACATATCTCGATCTTCACTTGTCCATTCAACTAACAATGTGTTTGATGCACCCTATGTATCACGTCTCATTATCCACGGCTTAACCCACCGTCATTTGTTCCTCTTATTTCTTTTTTCTAAAATCTGTTGACATTCTTTCATTAAATAGTCACACATCACAACTAAACCTTCCCGCACAAGTTCATTTGCCGCCATTTTGAAATAGACAGCCTCATTCACTCTTGTGGAACTGTGTAAACAGTATCGTTCAACCGTTGAATTCAGTTTCATTGATTCAACCGCGTCGATCAACCTGGGTTACCCGTGTAAACGCGTCTTAAGTTCCACTTCACAAAGACGTCAGGGATATACAGGCATAGCTCCAAATATCCACGCCGTGAAAACAGGCTTAAGTGGTAAGCTTTTGGCAGATTCGTAGATTCTCAGCAGGTCCATTCCCAATTACACCATGTAGTAATGAAATTTTCCCCGAAGTAGAATTATGTGGGTTTAATGTACTTTTTAACCTGATTACAGATCTGAAATCCTTTTTGCGATATCACCTAAACTTTCCTAGGAATAGGCACATTTAGAGGAGCAAGCGTTTGAGGTCTGCAGGTTTGATGTTTGTATGACCGTGCATCACTGATATAATAACATAAACAACCAACTTGATGCAACAATGACAATTTATTGATGATTTCAATCAGTTCAACATGATTCGGGCGATAATTTCGCCCATCCTCAGGAGCACTAGACTGCGTTTACAGCTTGTGGTACGAAGCACCGACGATGCTGCCTGTAGGCAGCATCGTCGGTTCATTGTACGTACCACAAGCTGTAAACACAATTGATTGAAATCATCAATAAATTTTAATTGTTGCATCTAGTTGGTTGTTTATATTATAATGTATGCAGGTTTATAGGCGCGGCCAGGCAGACAACCCAAAACAAAAAGCTTATTCATCCCCCATTGTTATGACATTTTCGGGATTTTAGGGAGGACAAAACGGCAGAGTGTACCGAACGTTTCAATAAGCTCTGTCAGTCCAGTTGACCTTGTGCTTCTGTGCAGGTCGGTTGTCCGCTGTAGCAAACGTCTCTGCTCTCAGGTATCGCACTTTTTTTTTGTGAGAATTTGTTTACTTCTTGATCATTGAAATTGTGAACCGAAGTGCGATAGCTTTAATTTATATGCAGTTCAAGTGAATATCGAGAAAATAACAATGTAGGTGTACTTTGTTGAGTCGTTGTGTTAGCCATGTCTCGTAAATGTGTTAATTCGCCGAACTTGTTTAGTTACGTCTGTGGTGAATTTCCATTGCCCCTGTTGTGAAGAAGGCCTATGAATTTTATTTTCGCTGTACGGTTGGGGATCAGGACAAGAGCTGGGCACCACATTCATGTTGCAGTAGATGTTCGTGACATTTACGTGGCTGGCATTCAAAGCCTTCCGCAGTCTCTATGGTGTGGAGAGAACAGAAGGATCATCTTACAGATTATTACCTTTGTTTCACAAAAACAGATGGCCATAATTCGAAATCTAAACATACCATAGTTTACCCCAATACTCATGCCGATTCTCCACCAATTCATACGCCACCTCAACAATAGACGCTGCATGAAGAACCAACCAGCACATCTACAGAAGACGAATCTGGACCTTCAAGTTCCAACTTCCCGAACTAACTGTACCTCATCTATAATCGCAGTCTGAACTTAATGATCTAGTGAAAGACCTCAATCTTTCGAAAATTCAGGCGGAACCTTTGGATTCTCGTCTACAGGGATGGAATTTGATACAGCAAGCCGTTAAATGTCATACAGGAAAGGCCAGTATTGTCATTATTTTTTTCTAATGGCGGCGAGTTAGTCTAATGTAATGATGCAGAAGGACTTCTGCAAGAGCTGGGATGTACACACAGACCTGAAAAATTGAGACTTTTTGTAGGATCGTCTAAATTTAGTTTAAAGGCGGTGTTGCTACAAAATGGAAATATTAACCCGTCAATACCGATTGCCCATTCTGTCAACATGAAGGAAAACTACGAGAATATGGATATGCTCTTGAGAGATGTAAGGTACCTAAAATATGGATGGAAAATATGTGAAGACATTACAGTCATACGGTTACTCCCAGGAATGAAGTCAGGCCACACAACATTGTGGTGTTTTCCTTGTGAATGGGACAGCCGAGCAAAGGAAAAACATTACAAAATTATATATAAGATAAAACTCAGTTCCAAGGGAAAAGTGTGTCAGAAATCAACCGCTAGTTGACACGGATAACATTTTTTTCCGCCGCTACATATAAAATTTGGCTTAATTAAAAACTTCGTTAAAGCTATGAACGAGCAGGCTAAGGATTTTGAGTGTTTGAGAGAAAAATTTAAAAAACTCAGCTTTTCCTAATTTAAAGAGAGCATCTTTATTGGACCCCAAATTCGTGAAATCATTAATGATTATCTATTTGAACACCTGTTAAAGGAAACTGAGGAAAATGCATGGCAAACGTTCAAAGCGGTTTGTCTAAATTCCCTTGGAAACGTAAAAGCTGAAAACTATAAGGAACTTTTTGAGAGCTCGTTAAAACGCAAACCAGGCTATCGGGTATAATATGTCATTGCAGATTCTTTTTTTACATTCCCACTTGGACTTCTCCCCTCCTAACCTGAGCGCAGTGAGCGACGAACATGGGGAAGTGTTCCACTAGGATATTGCCACCATGGAGAAAAGATACGTAGGAAATTAATCAACGAACATGCTAGCTGACTATTGTTGGAACCTTACTGAAGGGGTGTCTATTACCAGTTACAACGAATGACTTACAGACAGAAGCTTTAAACGTGAGTAAAATCAAACGTTTGTTTTCAAAATTTTGTTGCGTAATTGCATTAAGTCATTTTCACACAGCTATTTCTGAATTCTTAATGCTCATTTCAACATGAAAAAGTGATTCTGAAACATCGGACCAGTTATACAATTACAGATTCCAGTAACGTATAGTACAGATCGTTGAAAATGCCCCCCAAAAAAACACGTACAGAAGTTCCAGAAAAGCGTTAGGTGACAGCGTAGTTTTCTTTTCACTTCTGGATTCAACGTGGCCAAATTATAAAAATTCGCCTATTTTCATCCAGAGGCAAAAAAAGTTTAAAAATTTGAACATCTGTGTTATTAGCGTAAATTGCAATGCCGAATTTCGTGGAAGTTCGGTCTTTATGTTATTTAACTATTCTTCGAAAGCAGAGGCTATAGAGTGTCGAAAGGCAAACAAAAATTATAAACAGTGAGCAAATAAGAAAGAACTTGAAAGGAAGCGTTTGTGAAATATTTTGAGACGCTAATTCGGAATGTAACTAATGACACTGAAGTCACCTCTATTAAAACAGCTGGCAGGCCTCTTTCAAATGTATCTGAACAGGTGGCCTTTCGGATAGGTTCTGAGTTTTCAAACGAGAAATCCCCGTTGCTTTGAATATAAGCTAAAATATAATATAAAAAATATATAATACATACACAATTTATATTTTATTAAATTATATTCGATTATAATTCCAGCTACACGTTTCAGCCCAATTGTACGGCTATCTTCAGGCGTATCTTTCGTACACTGAAAGCGTTATCAATTCTACACTCCACCTGTTCAAAGATCAGCCTGAAAATGGCCCTACAATTGGGCCGAAACATGTAGCTGGAATTATAATCTAATCTAATCTAATAAAATATAAAGTTGTGTATGACTGTATTATATATATTTTATATTACATTTTAGCTCAGAGTATTTGGGTGTTAGCTCTACAGTATTTGGCTTTATAAATTCCATCAAACGCGGATAGACGGTTTGAACGTAACATTTTCATCTTACGAACGTCCTTAATAAACATGAATACAGTCATGATCCTTACTCTTACGCTTACCACTGTGTTGTATGTGTATCCAAGTTTTCATAAACGGTTTGGGGCAAAACACTGTCTATTGAGTATTTACGCCGTACTGTATGTGCAATTCGTTCTGGCCTTTCGGAAGAACTGCTGCCTTCATCTTCGTCGTACAAACACTTTACATACTGGGTTTAAAAGCTAAAGAGACCATCTTTTAAGAAACAACGCAATGTTTATGTAAACGCCCAACACGTGTCTTGTCGAAGACTACTCCCTCCCACCCAAGATACAGTATTTGCCATACTACAGTAGAGAACATGTTGTGAAGACCACATAAATTCTGCTATCAAATTAAAAAATCTAGCATCGTAAAAATTGGGTGTAACTATAAACGTGAAATGTTCATATACAACAAAAAATTCTGAAGTTTTTTATGTTTTGCTGACCGTCCATCCTGGTACAATCTGAGTAAATGACCAACTTGATGCACAATTACGTTGTATAATACGTTTATTATTATAATCCGCTACATGTTTCGAACAACACTGTGCTCATCATCAGGAGGTCGAATTGTATTAATACAGCATCTCGTATAGAAGTCTCTGTAAGTGACCGTCCGGTGTGCAGGTTGAGAAGGTTCCTTCTCAACCTGCACACAGGACGGCCACTTACAGAGAGTACTATAAGCGATGCTGTATTAATACAATTCGACCTCCTGATGATGAACACAGTGTTGTTCGAAACATGTAGCGGATTATAATAATAAACGTTTTGTATAACGTAATTGTGTATCAAGTTGGTCATTTACCCAGAGAAAAACTTTGAAGGTTTCATACGCGCCTGTGATTTGAATATTATAGTAAACAAGACGGTACGGTACGCGAAAATCTCTAGAAACGCGTACAAATACTTTGCTACAGAAAGAATATAAATATTTCAAGAAAAAATTCCGATCACCTTCTGTCACTGCTTCTGCAGATTTAAACTTTTGAACGATTCAACCAATGCTCATGAAACCACGCACAAGAACGCAATGACAATGGAGAATATTCCAACGTTTCAGTTCCCTACTTACGACAGTCGTAAGAGGAACATTATGGACTCACGAGTTAATGAATAGTGACCGACATACTACAGCTTTTTAATTTAGGATCTAGAGTTTATGTGCGTTAGCTGATCTTGGAGCAGTAGACACACCCTGGGTTACGGAATTTCAAGTTAAGCAATTTCAGACTCACGCAATTTGAAACAAACAAGACGGAATTAATAACTTTTTTTAAAAAATGCGCCGAATTGTCCCTTATGGGGAGGAAAGTTCAACGAGACGAAGATGGTGGAAGAGTACTGCTGGGCGATAACATAGGTGGCTGGGCTGTTGTGCTGCGGCCGATCAGGTCCCAGTGCTATGAAGTTTGGATTGCAGCTGGACTCGCTTGTATATGCATAAGTAGTTGACCACTTAACTGCACGAGTCATGGAGTGCTTGTACACGGCTTTCGTCAAGGTTAAAACTTAGTAAAATGTAAAATCAAAATATTGCAGCAACATCATAACAAATTTCTTTTGCTTTCGATGTGATGGTGGTAGCTAATCATTTGAGCAAGGCACGTTAACACACAGACAGATAACAAAATACCTTACGTGAAATGTACCCTGAGAATTAACAATATAATATATGACAGCTGTGCAAATATATACTAAAGAAACAGGTCCTTTACAAAATAAAAAAAAACATGCAAAACTAGGAACATTCGAATTAGCAAAAGTATTCTCTGTAAGTTCTTCTCAGAAATTCTTGTTCTGCAAGTGTAAACAAGAGACCAAGAGTCGGTGACACAGAGGTACGAGAGGTTTCGCTAAACTCTAAGACATGTATCCAAATACTATGAAATTATACTGTTAATAAAAACTCTAAGGTGAAATCTTACAAGAAAGTTTGTTGCTAATCCAAAATGGAGAAAATTTTGAGATTCAAAAAGGGTTTTGAGATGAGTAATATCGACTCTGTACGATCTCACATTTCCATGGAGTCAGTGTTAGAGAATTCATTTCAGAGTTCTTTTATGGCATACAGACCAATGATTCAGGTTAGATGACAATTATCTGTTGCAAAATAATCACTGGGGCTTCGGTCTGTTAATTTATTTAATAATTACTGTTAAGTTGTAAATTTACAGGCAGTGGAATTAGAGAAACCAGAGTTAGCGATGATAAGGGAAAGAATATAAATGTGCCAGTAACCTATTTCAGGCTCGGACCCCAGAATTTAAATTGAAGGACCGAGAAAACTTGTAAGAAATCCCATGGTGGATAGTGAATTGTCAGGTTGAATACCGAAGTAAAAATTAGGGTAAATACTGTATTAAGTATAATGATAGGTAACAATAAATACCAACACTGAAATCTTATTACTGCTTAAGATTCAGAACTGCTACCTCAGCCTACGACGTAAACTTTCCTTAAATGAGTCAATTTACTTTGGAGCATTTTCCTCCTATTCTAGCCTAATTCCTTTCTACGTTTTTCTGCTCACAGTTACTTTGCAGATGCATTGATTTATACGTAATATGGTTCAGTTTAGTAAATCTGTTTAATATTATACATCTGACGATAGCTTATAATGACTCTGTGTGGTACGGCGTAAAATTATTTGAACTACACCTAAAACCAAGCATTAACGTGCGCAGGATTCAGTGTATTAGCATCATGACGACGTGGCAATTCAGCTGAAACTTACAAATGCCGTCTATTTCTTATCGCCTGACGTGAACAAAATCTGTAGCGAACTAAGAAAACTAACGCAGAGCTCTAGATACAGTACAATGTCTCGCCAGCTGTAAGTTCGAATCAGATAAAAGTACGGACTTCACAGCATGGGAGTGAGTTGTTACGAATTGCTACGAAGCAACTCATTTTTATCGAGACACTTTGCTGCATCTGGAAGAATTTAACCTTTTGACGCCTAATGTCAACTATAGTGGTCGTACCGCACCGTTAAACCTCTAAAGTTGCATTTTATATATTTATTCAAGAAATATAAGTACTGAATATTTTAAACATGGTATATACTCTCAGTTTTTTCTCTTCAAAATGCAGTTTGTTTCATAATTCTAACGTATTTGGTTCCTGTATTATTCACATTTTATATACAGGGTGTGTTAAAATTTAAAAAAATAATTCAGGCGCCAAAAGGTTAAGTAAACATATTATGTTTCAATGAGTTTCGAATAAATGTAAACATATATTTAAAATAAATTTTCCTTTGTTGAATATTAGAGTAATTGTATAAAACAAATACGTAAATTTATAAATGAAGTGAGGTGCAGGCATTGTCTACGGACTCACAAATGCCCCCTTCAATCCTGCATACCAATTACCTGCTGTTATATCACGAGTTTATATGCCAGTGAATTAGAAGGAAACTTTTAAGTAAAAAATATCCTGTCAGGCTTTTGAACTGGAGTAATGATTTGTTGAGCTCATTGGGGTGTAGAGAAGTCATTGCAATACTGCTAGCCTACATACATTGTGAGAGAATAATGTTGCTGTTTGTAGTGTGTGAGAAACAAAATTGTGACTCGGCGGAAGAAAGAATGCATTTCTTGACAGTCTATGAACGATAATCTTGCTCAGACTGTACATACACCTCCCTATTACTTTCTCAGTCATTAAGAATCCATGTACTTTTTTTATCTGGCGCAACAGCACCCCCCCCCCCCCCCGTGGGCCCAGGGCCGCCCCATCCCGAGGGTTTTCGACTCTACCCAACGCCCCCACCCAATTGGCGCGGACCCCCCGGGAAAAG
>Ga0123354_10014586_pt1 | contig 12246 bp, 11 predicted proteins | sample TergutLab28metaG_2_FD_97872 | JGI IMG/M metagenome (GOLD analysis project Ga0123354, IMG submission 97872) | Labiotermes labralis P4 segment gut microbial communities from Petit-Saut dam, French Guiana - Lab288 P4 | ecosystem: Host-associated > Arthropoda: Insects > Digestive system > Gut ... | reverse complement strand
GTCCATAGCGACGGCGTCGTTTGGCACCTCGATGTCGGCTCATCACATCCTGGGGCTGGAGAAGGTCCCAAGGGTTCGGCTGTTCGCCGATTAAAGTGGTACGTGAGCTGGGTTCAGAACGTCGTGAGACAGTTTGGTCCCTATCTGCCGTGGGTGTAGGAATTTTGAGAGGATCTGTCCCTAGTACGAGAGGACCGGGATGGACGTATCTCTGGTGTACCGGTTGTCGCGCCAGCGGCACCGCCGGGTAGCTAAATACGGAAAAGATAAACGCTGAAAGCATCTAAGCGTGAAACTTACCTCAAAACTAGAATTCCCTGAGAGTCGTGATAGACCATCACGTTGATAGGCCGGATGTGGAAGTGCGGTAACGCATGAAGCTAACCGGTACTAATAACTCGATTGACTTGATCCTTATCAGAAGATCAGTAAAAAACATTCTGACAAACGCTTTCACTTTTTTCTGTCTTGATGATCTGGTGGTTTTAGCGAGGGGCCTGCACCCGATCCCATCCCGAACTCGGACGTGAAAACCCTCTGCGCCGATGGTACTTTGCCTTAAGGCCCGGGAGAGTAGGACATTGCCAGATCTTCAAGACAGAAAAAATCTTTCCAGTTCCTTCACAGGTTCAAGATGAAAAAAGCCCCTTTATGGGGCTTTTTTTTGATTTTGGAAGAAAGATTTCCGGATGAGCCAAAAAGAAACGCAATTAACCGTTGTTCCCATCAAGAGGCTTGCGACAACAGAGGCCGATTACAAAGTTAACCGTCTTTATTGGTGGCTTGCGAAAGTCGTGGACGGCCAGATTTCCTGCGATAGCAGGGAAATCGCGGAATATGGTTTTTTCTCCATTGATGATCTTATGAAGCTGGATCTTTTCCCGCAAACGCGTTGGTTTTTTAGTGGCTTGCTGCGTAAGCATCTTTGTCATTGCGAGGAAGGCCTTTAGGCCTGACGCGGCAATCTCGTTCCCCATGTCGCCGAGATTGCCACGTCAATCCGGCTGCGCCGGCCTTCCTCGCAATGACATTAGGGGGGGATTGTCGGCCTTCCTGCCCATGACAGATTTTGTTTTAGTTCCTCGCACTCACCACGCGGTTGATGATGTTTAGGTCTTTGTGAAAGCGGATGTCGCTGAAACCCTCTTTTTCCAAAAGGGCGCTGACTTGGGGGGCTTGACTTGCGCCGACTTCGAAGAGGAGGAGGGCGTTTTTTTTCATGTGGTTTTTAAGTTGTGGGATAAGTGTGCGATAAGCATCAAGGCCGTCTTCGCCGCCATCAAGGGCAAGGTGCGGGTCATAGTCGCGGACTTCGCGTTGCAGGGTTTTGAGATCCTGCGTTTTGATGTAGGGCGGGTTGGAGACGATGAGGTCAAAAAGGCCTTCGACATTGTCGAGCCAGTGGCTTTGCAGAAAGTTTGCGCGGGACTCGAAGCCAAGATTTTTTGCGTTGAGCTGTGCTTGTTCAAGGGCGCGGGGGCTTTGGTCGATGCCGAGGCCTTTGCTTGCCGGCAGCGCGGATAAAAGCGCCAGAAGAAGACAGCCTGAGCCTGTGCCGAGATCTAAAATGGAGATAGCCGCATGTTTTTGACAAAAATGGAGCGCGGCTTCAATCAAAGTTTCGCTGTCAGGCCGTGGTTCCAGCGTGGCTTCGTTCAGGGCGAAAGACAGGCCCCAAAAATCACGCTCGCCCAGAATACGCGCCACGGATTCGCGGTTTGCGCGTCTTGTGATAAGCGTTTGAATGGCTGCTTGCTCTTCATCCGTCAGATCGCGCTCTGCCTGCGCGAGCAGCGCGGCGCGGTCACATTGCAAAGCCTGCGCGGTCAAAAAGCGTGTATCAAAAATCGGCTGGTCAATACCGACCTCTTTGAGAACCCTGTAGCTTTTCCTCATGAAATCGCACAAACGCATGGTTAGATGGCCGTCAATGCGGCGAGTTTTTCCGCTTCTTCGTGCTGGATGAGCGGTTCGATAATTTCATCCAAGGCGTTTGCGTTTATCACATCGTCAAGTTTGTAGAGCGTCAGATCAATGCGGTGGTCGCTGACTCGGCCTTGGGGGAAATTATAGGTGCGGATGCGTTCGGAGCGGTCGCCGGAACCGACTTGCTCCTTGCGGCTTGCAGCGTAGGCGCTGTCGCGTTCGGCGCGTTGTTTTTCGTACAGTCTTGCACGTAAAATCGTCATGGCTTTGGCGCGGTTTTTGATTTGGGAGCGTTCTTCCTGCATGGCCACGACAATCCCCGTGGGAATATGCGTCATGCGCACAGCGCTGTCGGTTTTGTTGACATGCTGACCGCCCGCGCCGGAGGCGCGATAGGTGTCAATACGCAGGTCTTTTTCTTCAATAGTAACGTCAACATCTTCCATTTCCGGCAGCACGGCGACTGTGGCGGCTGAGGTATGGACGCGCCCGCTGCTTTCCGTTTGCGGCACGCGCTGCACGCGATGAACGCCGGATTCGAACTTGAGGCGCGCGAAAACGCCACGGCCTGTGATAAGGGCGGTGCCTTCCTTCAGGCCGCCGAGATCGCTTTCGGACAGACTCATCACCTCAAAACGCCAGCCGTGGAGGGCGGCGTATTTGCGGTACATGTCAAACAAAAGCGCGGCAAAAAGGGCGGCTTCATCGCCACCGGTTCCTGCGCGGACTTCTAAAATAGCGTTGCGCTCGTCTGTGAAATCTTTTGGGATCAAAAGACGCTGCACCTGTTTTTCCAAAGAGGGAATCAGCGCGCGTAAGTAATCGCTTTCTTTTTGCGCTTCTTCTTTAAAGGCGGGATCTTTTGTCAGCTCTTGTGCGTCTTTATATTCTTTTTGTGTTTTATAAAGCGCTTTGATCGCGTCCGTGACGGGGGTGAGGTCGCTATATTCCTTGGACATCCGCGCAAGTTCATCGGCGGTCAAGTTGCTTACGGCTAAGAGAGCTCCAAGCTCATCATGGCGCGAAAGGACGCGATCATACATATCTTCAAGCGACATGGGTTAATCTTTCTTTTGCGCGGCAAGGCGCTGCTGCACAAGCGTGACGAGATGTTCGACAATATCGCCGTCTTTGAGGCGGTGATCCGGTTTGCCGGCTATATAAATCTGGTGCGTGTTGTTACCGCCGCCGGTGATGCCGATGTCGCTGTGCGCGGCTTCGCCCGGGCCGTTGACCACGCAGCCGATAATGGAAACCGTTAAAGGCGTTGTGATATGAGCGAGGCGCCTTTCAAGTTCTTCGACAGTCTTGATGACATCATAATTTTTACGCGCGCAGGTGGGGCAGGAGATAATATTGATCCCGCGTGAGCGTAAGGCCAAAGCTTTGAGGATTTCAAAACCAACCCGCACTTCTTCCTCAGGTTCGGCGGAGAGGGAGACGCGGATGGTATCGCCTATCCCTTGCCGCAGCAAAAGGCCCATACCTATGGCGCTTTTGACCGTGCCGGTGCGCAGGCCCCCGGCTTCGGTAATGCCGACATGCAAAGGATAATCGCAGGCTTTGGCAAGTTCCTGATAGGCCTCTACAGCCAGAAAAATATCCGAGGCTTTGACGCTGATTTTGAAATTGTAAAAATCATGATCTTCAAGGATTTTGGCGTGCGCAAGCGCGCTTTCCACCATCGCTGCGGGGCAGGGCTCGCCATATTTTTCTAAAAGATGCTGCTCAAGCGAACCTGCATTGACGCCGATGCGCATGGAACAGTTGTGATCTTTGGAGGCCTTTACGAGCTCAGCCACGCGCGAAGTTGATCCGATATTGCCCGGATTGATGCGCAAGCACGCTGCGCCCGCCTGAGCGGCTTCGATGCCGCGCTTATAATGAAAATGGATGTCCGCCACAACGGGAACGGCAACGGATTTGATGATGGTTGAAAGCGCTTTTGTGGAATCTTCGTCCGGACAAGAGCATCGCACGATATCCACGCCGACAGCTTCCATGCGTTTGATTTGCGCGATGGTGCTTTGCGCATCCGCCGTCAGCGTGTTGGTCATGGACTGCACGGAAATGGGCGCATCGCCGCCCACAGCAACATTGCCCACCATGATCTGGCGGCTTTTGCGCCGGATGATTTTTTGTTTGACGTTGGTCATAAGAAAAACATGCCTTTAAAAATAGGGTTTAAAGCCTGCCCCAGTCGGCCTGAACGGAATCCGGATCCAGCGGCAAAGCCCGCAGGATTTTACCGGCGCCCGGGGCGCCCTGCAAGACTTGTCCGTCAAGCAAAAGCGTCAATAAAGGCGCTTGGCTGGTTGTAAGCTTAAAGATCTGGCCTGCGGGGACGCGGTATTTATCGCCCTTTTTCAAGACGCGGTCGAAAACCGTGTTGCCTTTTTCGTCCGTGATAAGAATCCAGCTGTTTTCTTTGGCCAAAATCTCAAGCCGCGTGCGGCCTCGTGTGCCGTAAAGGGCGGGTCTGGGCGGCTCTTGCGGCAGGATTTCCGGCGGTTCCTCGGACTGCGCCACCAAAGTTTCTGAAAGCGTAATGCCGTTTAAGGTTGTGCTGTCCAAAAGCAAAGTAGAAGCTGGCGGCGCGGGCGTCTCGTCACGCTCTTCCTGGGGCGGGGTTGTTTCTTCTTCTTGAGGCGGGATCTCAAGGAAAGAGGCCGGCCTTGCCTGCGAGGGAAGCTCGGGCGGCGTTTCAAGCGGCGCGCGGCTGGGCGAGGACAGCCAATACCATAAACCATACACAGCCAAGGCCATAAGCGCGGCGCTTACTAAAATGGCCATGGTCGGGGCGCGGCCTTCGGGTATGGGTTTGGGCATGGTAAGCTGGGGCGGATGGCGCTGGCCGGCCATCTCGCGGCGGTACTGGTCAATCGCGCCGCGTTCATCAAGGCCAAGATAAAGCGCATAGCTGCGCAAAAACCCTACAACATAGGCGTCTGCGGGGAGATCGCTATAGCGGCTTTGCTCAAGCGCGTAAAGAAAATGCGGGCGGATACGCAAATAGTCCGAGATATCCTCAAGCTCCTCACCACGGTGAAGGCGGACGCGGCGCAGGATATCGCCGATGCGCTCGGTTTCATAACCGCTGCGGCTTGCGGCGCCTTGAGGTGCCGCAGAAACCGCAGATTCGTTTGAAGGGCGTCGTTGGGAAGTCATGAGTCGCTTATTCTGGTTTTAATTTTGGTATTTTGTTGGCGGACAACGCGAAAATTACAAAGCCAAGCCAGATCAGGAAATTGGCTATGAGATGCGGCGTCAGAAACAGAGCGGCAAAGGCCACAGGGACTTTCGCGGCGGAAGAGATGCGCATGGCGGCGGCGAGCTTCATATCAAGCGCAAATAAAGGTGTTATGATAAGGATCAACATGCTGCCCAGAAAAGCCGAAAAAAGATGGCCGAAAAAGAAGGCTGTGAACATAACCGCGTAAAGCGTAGGCACGAAAAGCCCTTTGAGAAGATCGGCGATCTCAAGCCATTCCTTTTGCGTTAAGGCGAAATCTTCAAACCGCGCGGCGGGCTGGAAGGCAAATTGATCCTGAACCGGATTGTAAAAAGTTATGGTATCCGATCCGATAAGAACCATGATATTTTCATCTGTCATCCTTTTCATAATCTCAGCTTCGGTCTGTGAAGGCGCTTTTGTGTCAAAGACAATGCCGAAGGGGGTGGCCTCGTCCTGTCTTGGGAAATCAATGCGGTAGGGTTCTTCAACCGTGACGGAAAAACGGCCCTTTTCTTTGGTAAGATCCGGCATATGCTCAAAAACCGACCAAGGGTCAAAGCCTGTGATGCTTGCCATGCGGTAAAGATCTGAGGAAAAACCCAGAGCATTAAAAAGCATGGCCACAAGCAAAAAGCGCAGGCCTATGCCACGCCGCGCGCTCAAAAGCTGCCGGTAAAAAGGCGCGCTGTAAAAAGTTCCAACCAGATCTTTGAAGAAGGAAATCATGGAGATATTTGCCGCGTTTAAAAGAAGCGATGAGGGCATTTTAATCCGATGCGGCGGACAGGTCAAAGCCCAAAGTTTTATTTGGATTCTTCTTCAAAAGACTCATCCAAACGGCCGTAAAAGCTTATGGATACCGGCCCCGCCAGCGTCAGGGGCGCATCGTCTTTGGGCCAATCGACACGCAAGGCCCCGCCATCAAGGATGATCGTGGTTTTCCGGCCCGTTAACCCACGGCGCACGGCGGCAACATGCGTGGCCAGAGCGCCGGAGCCGCAGGATTGGGTGATGCCCGTGCCGCGCTCCCAAACCCTCATACGAATGTGTTTTTTATCGAGCACCTGCGCAAACTCGATATTCGCGCGGGCGGGGAACATGGGGTGATGCTCAAGCTGCGGGCCCAGCGCTTTAAGGTCGAGCGCGCGGATGGTGGGGAGGAAAAAAACAGCATGAGGATTGCCAACATTCACGCAGCAAGCCGGCGGTAGCGAAGACAAAAGCGGAACATTGAGCGTGTCCGCCTGCTGCGCAAGCGGGATCTCCTGCCAGCCAAGATTGGGCGGAGGAAACGCAACGCCGATCGTGTGCGGATCTTCCTGCCAAACATTTAAAAGCGCGGCTGTTGTCTGGATGGTTACTTTTTTGCAGTCTTTTTCCTTGAACAAAAGATGCCCTATGCAGCGCGTGGCATTGCCGCAGGCTTCGGCTGTCGAGCCGTCGGCATTGTAGATATGCATAAAGACATCCGCCTGCGGGTCTTGCGGCGGCGCCAGAATAATTAATTGATCGTAGCCCACGCCGCGATGGCGGTCGGCGACTTTAAGGCAAAAGGATTCAGTGGGGCAGAACCCGTCCGCGCGACCATCAATCACGACAAAATCATTACCAAGACCATGCATTTTAATGAAATCACGAGGCATTCAAAGAATCCGTCACGGCGCTGTCAAATTGAAGAAGGGGAAGGAAACCACAATGACCGATGCCAACGATAGATCCTCTGTGGCCTGCAAGGTGCAGGTGGGCGCCATATAGTCAAGGCCACGACCTTAACCAGTGACAGCTCCCGGAGGTGTATCTATTAGGGCCTCAGGGATTAAAGAGCTATCGTATCCTGCAGCCTTCCTTCCTTAATAAGGGAGCATAAGGCATTTTACGGCGGAAAGATAGTCTTTTTCTTTTTACGACATCCGCAGCGCCGCCTTGGGCCAAAAGGCCGTAGCGGCAGCTTTGGCAACAAACGCGACCAGCTGGATTTCTTTTTGCGAAAACCTGTCTTCCGGCACGCCGTAATGGCGCGGTGCGCGACTTGCCATGTGGTCGCGGCGGGTCATCTTGCGATCAAGTCGTATCAATTCGGTGGCTGGGACTTTGCCTTGGAACAGCTCTTGCGCCGCCGCTTTCCAAGCTTGTTCGCGGTCGATCATGTAATATTCCCGAACATCGAGATAATGCCGCATAATCTTCTCTGACCCCATTTCCCAGGCCATACGGTGGAGCATGTCTTGTTCATTGATACAGACAAGTCGGTAGGCTGTTTCAATAGCGTGGTGTTTGAAGAGTTTGCCGATGTCCATAATGGAACCATCATTAACGATCTCAATATCCCGTGCTTTGGCAATGCCTGTGATAAGGTTGGTGGTTTCTTCGCCTAAACGCGGAAACTCCACTTCAAAAAAGACACGATTTCGCGCAGCGCCGCAAACAGATGTGTTCACCTCTCCCCAAAGGCTATCAACGAAATGCAGCGAAGCGTGACGCATGACACGATCGGCTTCGATTTTGAATCCGGTTTCGTCTTTAGGTTTGGCTTCATCTTCATGTTTTTGAGAAACAAGCTTATCTTGCTGCCGTTTAAGATAATCATAAAGATTCAGCCCAGAACCATCGACATTCTCCAAAACCTCTTTAAAAATGTTCGTGTTATCAATAAGGGTTTCGCCCAAAAGAAAAGCAAGCTCTATGGCGCGAACATGGTTGCTGTGAATATTATGGTCGTAGTCAGGAACATGTTCTGTGATTTCTTCATGCGCGCCACTATAAAGGCGGGCGCGTCCATTATAAGGCAAAGCTGCCGTCCCATCTCTGCGGATGATGACGTTAACGCGCTCAATAAGGTCGTTAGCATCGCGTTGCAGGGGAGTCATGGCCGGACTCCCCATTGCTTAACGATAAAGATCCCATCCTTGACGTGTGCGTTGCAGATTTTGAAGCTTAATATTTCGCCAAAACGCAACTCGAAAATCTTCAAGCTCTTTTCCTTGCAAAGGCTCGCCTCTATATTTTTCAGAAGGCCTTTCGAACTCAGGAACCCTTTCTTCTTTTTTAAGTAGCTTAATAAGATGATGATCTTCTGTAAGAGGCTCGTCTTCTTTAAGGAACCCGTCTCTTTTAAGGCGTTTGATAAACAAATCATATTCCGAAAAAATATCTGTAATTTTTTCTGTGTTTTCTTTGAGCCTTTTATAAACGGCACTTGCTTTGGACAGATGGGTTGTTTTTGAAAAGACATATCTGAAACGCTCAAGGGGGATATGAACGAACAGATCGTCAGGCCCGCGCCAGATTTCACCCAATGGGTAGCCCCTCTCAACCACACCGCCCCCGTCAACGATTGTAGCCACATGGCGCAATTGGGGATCATAGGGCGGCATCTTGAAGCTTTCGTATATTGCGCTCCAGCGCCAAAGGCTTGCATGGAACGGGTTGTTTCAATCAATCTTGTACCTAACATAGATCTTTTCCTTTGCTTTCTTCAAATAGTTTCATCGCTATGCTGGCTCGTCTGGCGTGAGCCTATTATGCCATAAATTCAGGCCCCATACAACTTTGCTATTATTTTCAATGCGTTAATTAATGACTGGTTAATTTAACCTTTTTCTTGTTCAGGGATAAAGGGTTAAGATGGGGCTCCAGTGGCTTCATTAACTATGTTTTGGGCGTGGGGGATATAATTTTTCGCTTTTTTATTCCCGCTTGACCTTGCGTCAACAGGCGTGAAACAACAGAAGCATGATGGATTCTGGTTCGGACTCTTTTGAAACTCTTGCGCATTCTCTTGCCTGGCAGGTGGAGATGGGCGCGGATGAGGCGCTTTCTACGCAGGCCAGCCTTATGCGGTGGGGCGCGGAAAAGCCCAAAGCGCAGGCGGCGCCCACGCAAACATCGCCCAAGGCCGTTTTAAGCAAACCCGCGCCGCTTGACAGTCTTGCCGCCTGGACACAGGCGCCCAAAACGCTTGAGGATCTGCAAAAGGCACTGCTGGCTTTTGAAGGTTGCCCTTTGAAGCAGACTTCCATCAATCTGGTCTTCGGCGCGGGCAATCCTCAAGCCGATATTATGATTATCGGCGATGTTCCCGGGGAAGAGGAAGATCGTCAGGGCCGTCCTTTTGCCGGCGCGGCGGGGGTTCTTTTGGGCAATATGCTCAAGGCCATCGGCCTTAAAGTTGAAGATGTTTATTGCACCAATCTTGTGTTCTGGCGCCCCCCCGGCAATCGCAAACCCACAGATCAAGAAGTTGCGGCCTGTCTTCCCTTTACGCGGCAGCATATCGCGCTGGTCGCGCCTAAGATCCTGCTGGCTCTCGGCGCTTTGCCGGCCCAGAATCTTCTTTCTGAAAAAACAGCTTTCAACAAAATCCGCGGGCGCTGGCAGCTCTACAAGCCTTTGCCCTCGGGGGAGCCGATCGCCTGTCTGCCGCTTTACCACCCCTCTTATCTCTTGCATCAGCCTGCCGCCAAGCGGCAGGCCTGGGCGGATTTGCTGCTTTTGCAGGAAAAAGTTAACGGTTTATCTCCTTGAAATCGCGCTTAAAAATAGTTAACATCTTGAAAGTAAAAGTTTTTTATTGATTACAGAACGGAAAAAGAGCAACTTCCGGATCGTATGGTTATAGAAACGACTTTAGGTCAAAGCTTTTTGCGATGGGGTCAGTTTGTTCTTGTCGCAGTTTTATGTTTCGCTTTGACCACGACAACACATGACAGTACGGCGCAGCCCGTGTCTTTGAAAAAGACAGTCATGACGCCTGCCTTGGAATCATCTGCGCCTGCCGCGCCACCTGTTGCGCAGACGGAAGAGCAGGTCTTTTCTGTGCTTTCGGCGCGGGATGCGGCGCTTTACCGTCTGGCTTTTGCCGCTGTGCGCAAGGATCGTATTAAGGATATGCGCTTTCTTCTTGAGCAGCTTTCCGATACGCGGCTTGCGGGCCATGTTCTGGCTGTGGCACTTGAGCAGCAGGGATCTGCTGTCACGGGCGAGGCCTATGAGAGATGGCTTCATCTTTACGGCTCCCACCCTCAGGCGGCTGCTTTTTACAAGGCGGCGCGCGCCGCCGGTGTTAAAACGGTGACGAACCCGATCAAGCAGGAATCGCGCAAACATCCCATCGGCACGGCGGATTTCATGCCGGATCTCCTCAAGCGTCAGGGGAGCGCGGATCGCGCTTTGGCGCGGGTTGTTTTGAATTCCTTGCGCCAAGGCACGCCTGAAAAAGCGCGTGATGCCATGATCGCCGCGCGGGCCAAGGGCACCTTATACGGAACTTTTTCGCATGAGATTGAGGCGGTGATTGCGGCTGCCTTTTTCCGCTTCGGCGAAAGGCCGCAGGCTTTGGCTTTGGCGCAGGCCGCTTCTGTGGCGGGGCAGCCTCTGGGACTTTGGATTCGCGGTTTGATTGCTTTTGAGATCGGGGATCATGATACAGGCCTGCGTATGTTTGCGCAGCTTGCGGCGCATCCTGCGCTTGACTCGGCGGATCGCGCGGCGGCGCATTTTTGGACTTACCGCACAGCGGCGCGGCTGAAACAAGGAAAGAAAGCTCAAAAACATCTTCAACAGGCCGCCAAAAGCGCCAATAGTTTTTACGGCATTCTGGCGCGCCACATGATGGAGCAAAGTCTTGCAGATAGTGTTTTTGCCTCGGATCTGCCTTTTCAGGCGCAACATAAAGCCGTGCTGGCCGCTGATGAGGGCGGCTGGCGGGCGCTGGCGCTTTTGCAGGTCGGCGAGCAGGCTTTGGCGCGCGCCGAGTTTGAGAAGCTTTTACCTCAAAGCCATGAAGCTTTGCGTCAGGCCGTGCAGCTTGTGGCCGAGGCCTATCAGCTTTCCGGTTTATCTTTGCAAAGGACAAGTCAGGCGCAAGTTCCGCTTTTGCCGTGGAAGCCTTCGGATGGTTATAAGGTTGATCGCGCGCTTTTGTTTGCGCTTGCGCGGCAGGAATCGCTTTTCAATCCGCGCGCCAAAAGCCCGCGCGGCGCGCAGGGCCTGATGCAGATCATGCCGGCCACGGCCAAGGGCCTTGTTTCCGATCCCAAACAGCAAAGGGCTATGGATGAACAGGAGCTTCTTTTAGATCCGACTTTCAGCATAACCCTCGGGCAGAAATATATTATGGATTTGATGCGCCATCCGCGCATCGGCCATGATATTATCCTTCTTCTGGCCGCTTACAATGCCGGCCCCAGCAAGGCCTTGCGCTGGATGGAAAGCCGCAGCCGGAAAGATTCGCTCTTGTTTATGGAAAGCCTTCCCGTGCGCGAAACCCGCCAGTATATCGCGCAAGTGTTGCCCTATTACTGGGCCTATAGCGCGCAGCTCGGACGGGCCGAGCCCTCCATCACGCAAATGGCGCAAGGCCAGTGGCCTACCCCGCCTTTGATGGAAAAACAGGCCCGCCGTTACGCTCAGGCGCAGTAAAAAAGCCCTCTCAATTTCTCTTTATTCTACTATGGCTCATACGCTGTTAATATGTTTTCGCCCTGATTCTACCTATAATAGGTAAGAATAGACCTTTTTTTGGTAGGTGCGGGGAAATCGTTAACGGTTTGTAAACCATTGAAATCGAATTAGTTTCAGGATTTTGTGATATAATCATGACATGTGTTGCTTTAGTGATTTGACGCCCTTGAGGTTTCGCATGAAAGCATTTGAACAACGAAAAAGGAGAGTTTAAGATGTTCCTAAATACTAATCCATTGGAATACGTCTCAACAAAAAACTGGAGTCCTCGTTTAGCGATGGATGACAATCAGCCCAAATTGATATGTTCTTTCGCGTCCGACAATGGCGATGACCGATATTCGCATGGGGAAATCTCTTCATTTAATGGGAAGCTTTTCTTTATTGATTACGACTACAATTCATCTGTAGAGCGTAAAGACGGCACATGGCAAGAGACTGATATTGTGTACGCGATTGTTAGTATATCAGAGATGCCTTCTGTCTGGAAAGGATTAAGCCATGTCAGGCTGGACTCCGATGGTATGGAAAATCGTGCGATCAAAGAAGTTCTTACGGATGGCGGTAAAAAGGAGCTTTGTTTTGCCACTGAAGAAGAGGCAAAGCCTTTTCTCAAAGATTTT
>Ga0123354_10014584_pt1 | contig 12246 bp, 12 predicted proteins | sample TergutLab28metaG_2_FD_97872 | JGI IMG/M metagenome (GOLD analysis project Ga0123354, IMG submission 97872) | Labiotermes labralis P4 segment gut microbial communities from Petit-Saut dam, French Guiana - Lab288 P4 | ecosystem: Host-associated > Arthropoda: Insects > Digestive system > Gut ... | reverse complement strand
TCACCCACAGAGTTCAACCTGCGCATGACCCGCGAGGAAATCGGCTCCTATCTGGGGCTCAAGCTAGAAACCGTCTCACGCGCCTTTTCCCATTTTCAGGAAGAAGGGCTGATTTCCGTGCAGCAAAAGCACATCTGCATCCTCGACGGCGAGGGGCTGAAAAAGCTGCTCCAGCATCAGGCCAGCATGCGCTGACTGTAGGGGGCACCCCGCATTCCCCTCCTTGGAGGGGTGGCAGGCGAAGCCTGACGGGGTGGTTTCCCACCCCTACAACCTCACGGTTCGAGTACGTAGGTACCCGGTGCAGGCGCAAGCTGCGGAAATTCTTTGTTGTCCACGGGCCTCGCGTCTACCAGTTCCCCGGAGCGCGACTTGAGCCAATCCACCCAGTCCGGCCACCAACTCCCTTCTTGGGCAACCGCTTGCGATTTCCAATAATCAAAAGCCTCGGAACGATGCTTCACGTCATTGACCCAGAAATTGCGCTTGGGCGGGGTCACTACCGGGTTTACGATGGCGAAGATATGCCCGGAACTCGACAGCACGAAACGTTTCGGGCCAATGACGAAATTGTTGATCCGGTAGGTCTGTTCCCACGGCGCAATATGATCGTCGATGGCGGAAACCGCATACAGGGGCTGGACGATGCATCCCAGGTTGATCGACTCCCCTGCCACCTTCAACGCGTCGGCGTGAATCAGCCGGTTATGCAGGTACAAGTCACGCAAATACCACGAGTGCATTTTATATGGCATACGCGTAACATCCATGTTCCAGTACAGCACATCGAACGGCGCGGGTGTTTCGCCATATAGCCAACCATTCACAACATACGACCAGATCAGGCTGTTGGAACGCAACAGGCGGAAGGCCGAAGCCATCTGTTTGCCTTCGAGAAAACCCTTTTTATCCATGCTTTTGGTCATGTACTGGATGCTGGACTCATCAATGAAAACCTCGATGTCGCCCGGCTTGCGAAAATCAACCAGGGTCGTGAAGAGTGTCCAGTCGAGCACCGGAACCGCATCCTGTGGAAAGTGCTTGTTGGCCCAGGCCATGTAGATCGAAAGCGCGGTTCCCCCGATGCAATACCCGGCCGTATGAACCTTGTCTGCGCCGGTGAACTTGCGCGCCACATCGATGATGGTTTGTATCCCTTCGGTCAGGTAATCATCGAAGGAACAATCGTGCATCGAAGAGTCGGGGTTCTTCCAACTCGTGATGAACACATCCAACCCCTGATCGAGCAGATAACGAACCATGCTCTTCTTCGGCACGAGGTCAAGCACGTAGAACTTGTTGATCCACGGCGTGATAAGCACCATCGGCTCTGCGTGAACCTTGGGCTGGGTCGGCGCGTAATGAATGACTTCGAGCAGGCGGTTACGGAAAATCACTGCCCCCGGCGTCGTCGCAAGGTTTTCCCCAACCTTGAAGTCTTTGGGATCCGTCATGCGAACCGTGCCTGCGCGCATATCGGCAAGGAAATTCTGGAATCCCTTGTAGAGGGAAGCCCCACGGCTATCTACCATCTTGCGCATGGCTGTCGGGTTCGTAAGGAGGAAATTCGTGGGCGCTACCGCATTGAGCCATTTGCGCCACCAGAACGCCGCACGGCGGCGCTCTTTCCCATTCAGGCCCGGTGTGTCATACAACATGTCCTGTATGTTGTGGGTAAAGGCCAGATACCATTCCTTGACCAAATCCCACGAAGCCGACTCCGTCCATACGGGATCCGCAAACCGGAGATCGTCCGGATGCGGGCTGATAGGGTCATCGCTGGCAAGCCCAAACATCCGGTGCATCGTGTGAAGCTGCAACTTCCACAAATCGGTAGAAAGGCTGACGTAGCGCTGCATAAGTTCCTGCGGATGTATCAACCAGGCCAACTGTGCATGCATGATGGGCGAGCTCATGCCCAATGGGTCGATACTCCCCTCGATTCCGTCGTGCAGGACATTCATGTTTCTTTCGATCACCTTTTTGGGGTCGAAATCAAAAGTCAATGGAAAACGTGCGCCCTTGCCCTGTGTTGGCCGTTTCGTTCCGGCCACACTCTTCTTAGTCATGAATGGTCTCCCGTTTCAATATCCTGTCTCTGCGCTTTTTGTGAATGTTCATCCTCTCGTGCGCATGGCATTTGATCATGATAAAACCATCTGGTTGCGGGAGGTGCAGCCAGCCGGCAAGGTGCTCGTGACCTATTTCCTCAGGATACACAAATAGCCGAACACTGATTCAGGCACGAAAAACGGGGCAACTATTCCCAAATGACTCTCACTATAATCAGGAGTCACAAACAAGAAAGGGAGGCACACCACAATGTTCAAGCATGTTCTCGTACCGACAGACGGATCACCGCTCTCCGGCACCGCCGTGACCCGTTCTGTTGCCTTTGCCCGTGAAATCGGTGCACGGGTAACTTTCTTCTATTCGCAACCCGATTTCCCGATGCCCATTTACGGCGAAGGAGCCTTGATCGACCCAACGACCCCGGAACAATTTGCCCAGGCCGCAGAACAGGAAGCCCAGCGCATCCTGAACCGCGCCAAGGCAGAGGCCGAAGCCGCCAGCGTTCCCGCAGATGCAGATTCGCAGGTCAGCGAAACGCCCTATGAGGCCATTATCGCCGCCGCAGAGCGCCATGGCTGCGACCTGATTTTCATGGCATCACATGGTCGACGCGGCATCGCCGGATTGCTTCTTGGCAGCGAAACACAAAGAGTGCTGAGCCATAGCAAAATACCGGTACTCGTTTACCGCTGAATTTTCCGCAATACACATAAACAAATGGCCCGAAAAATCGGGCCATTTGTTTTGTGAAATACCGCAAACCTAAGATCAGGCCCTAGCGCTCCGATCACGTTGCTGTTTGGCTGCGTTTTGCGCGTCTTCCTCCGCGTGCTTCGAAAAAAACTTCATGAGGTAGACGCCCATGACAACACAGAAAGCAATGGTAAACAGACTGAGCAGCCCAATCAGGCTCGTGAACATGTCAACAAAAACACCCATGATAAGAACACCTCCTTCAAAAATCTACGAATCGGACGGCCTGATTGATTTGGCCTGATTGATACTACCCGAATGAAACGGCCCGATCGATACCTCCGTTTCTGTCGGAATGTTGGCGATCCCGCTCATGCGCCATGTCCGGGATTCGTCTTCCAATTGGAACTCCCAGCGAGAGTGATGCAAGGGTTTAATCGGCCCTGAATACACTCCATCTTCTTCTCTTTGCAGCAATACACGCTGATCGAACCTGTCCTGGGTAGGATGGACAATGGTCAAATCCAGCTTCAAAGGCAAATCCTCTCTCTGTGCAGCGGATAAGTTAACGCTTATCGATTCCTCGTGCAGGGTCGCATGTGCCGACAATCCCAGGCTCTGTGCATATTTTTGCTTGTCAACGATTATCGTGACCCCTTTGCCTTCCTTGTGGTAGTAATCGGTTACGAGGCTATCCACATTCCAGTGGTTGGCAATGATATACAGACTGATGCCAACTACCACAGAAACCGCAGGCAACCCGAACAGAAACCACGGCCAGCCTTGCTTATACCAGGGTTGATTGTTCAATGTTTGAGAATCTACCGTCATTACTTTCTCACACTTCATTTGGGGTACAGGAAAGCCGCTTTTTCGCGCCGCTTCATATTGGGATCATCAACAGAAACAATTTCAAAGTAAATCCGGTTTGACCCCACCTGACCGGACTCCTTGGGAGCTTGCACTACCATGATCTCTTCCTGATTTCTGAGCGGATCGACTGTGACCTGTTGCTTGTCACTGCTGATGTGTATTCCATCCAAACCGTCCACGCTGATGACGAAAGTCTGCGTTGACTCGGTCATGTTCATGAACCTCAGCATGTAATCGTTTTCAACCATCCCGCCACTGACCTCCCGCCCGGTCGGAGTCCGGTCACGGATGACATCAACCCGCATCGGTATCCGCGCAAATAGCCCCCAAAAAAAGGCCATAATGATTCCGATCAATATCGTCCCGTAAATCAGGGTACGTGGCCGCATTATATGATGGGTGATTTCCGACGTTTCCCATCCCTGCTTGAGGGCATTCTCGGTCGTGTAGCGTACCAACCCGCGCGGCTGGTTGAGCTTGTCCATGATCGGGTCACAGGCATCGATACAAACCCCGCAACCGATACATTCGTACTGCAAGCCATTACGGATGTCGACTCCGGTCGGGCACACCTGGACGCAGATACCGCAGTCGATGCACTCACCCCTGGCAGCAGCCGGGTCTTCCCCCCTGCGCCGGAAGCCGCGCGGCTCGCCGCGCGCCTCGTCGTAAGTCACCACCATCGTATCCGGGTCGAACATGACCGACTGGAAACGCGCATAGGGGCACATGTACCTGCACACCTGCTCGCGCAAGCTGCCCGCGAACACGAAAGTAAAAGTGCCGTAGAAAAATATCCAGAACCTTTCCCAAGGGCCGAACCCGAAAGTCGGGATCGATGCCAGCAGTTCTTTTACCGGCGAAAAATAAGAAACGAGCGTGAAACCCGTCCATAGCGCAAACACCGCCCAAACCATGTACTTGAGCGATTTGATCGCAAATTTGCGCCCGCTCATCGGTGCCTTGTCGAGCTTCGCCCGCGCAACATGGTCACCTTCTATTTTCTCTTCAATCCACTGAAATATTTCTGTATAAACAGTCTGCGGACAGGCATAACCACACCACAAGCGCCCCGCAACCGCAGTAAAAAAGAACAATGAATAAGCTGAAATGATCAGTAATACAGACAGGAAAAGTACATCCTGCGGCCAGAATACCCAGCTAAAAATATAAAACTTGCGTTCAACCAGATGCAGCAGCACCGCCTGGCGGCCATTCCATGTCAGCCAGGGCAACCCGAAAAAAATAACCTGGGTCAGCCACACCAGCGTCCAGCGCCACCTGGCAAACAAGCCGCTGGTCGAACGTACATAGATTTTTTTGTGAGCCGCGTACAACGTGCTCCCTGCCTCACTTTCCTTCGCTGTGGAAGAAGAAGCCGGAGGGATATCCGTAGCCGGACTCTCTTGAGGAGGAGTATCGAGACTAGGGTCACTCATGGGAAAAACCCTCTTGCAAGCCTGAATAAGCCCACAACACGCAAAAAGCACCCCATGAGATACCTCATTTTTCCCACAGGGTGCTTTATTACTGTTGCTTACTTCTTGCTCAGGCTATACACATACGCGGCCAACAGGTTCAGCTTGGCATCGTCAAGGAAAAGCTTCCAGGTCGGCATGGGCTTAATGGCTGGCATGGGTTCGTTATGGCCGGTCTTGATCCCATCAATGATGGTTTCCAAGTCACCGCCAAACAACCAGATGTCATCGGTCAGGTTGGGAGCACCGATATCCGTTGCCTCGAACGAGAGGAAAGAACCCTTTCCTTCCACCCCATGGCAAGTTACACACCTTTGCATGTAAATACCCTTGGCTTGCGCATAGTCAGGCTCCTCGCTCTTACCCTTGGAGAGAGCAAGTACGTAGTCGGCCATCATCTTGATCTCTGCGTCAGAGAGCACGCCTTTGAAGGGAGTCATATTCCCGGCACGGCCTTCCGAAATGCTTGTCCTGATAACTTCCGGACTGCTGCCATACAGCCAGTCATTGTCGGTCAGATTCGGATAACCCTTGGAACCCCTGCCCGACGAACCATGGCACTGCGTGCAATACGTCAGGAACAGGCGTTGCCCTGTCGCCATTGCATCCTTGTCAGTCGCCAGGGCAGCCAGGTTCTGGGTGCCAGCATACTTCTCGAGGTTATTGGGAGCCGCCTTGGCCTGCCGAATTTCTTCAGCATACTCCCTGCGCAAACCGGCATCGTTTTCAGGGGTACTCTTCCTGTTGCCGAATCCCGGATAAATCACAAGATAAACGATTGAGAAAAGGACTGTTCCTACAAACAGGATCAACCACCAGCGTGGAAGCGGGTTGTTGTATTCCCTGAGGTTTTCATCCCACACATGCCCCTGCAACTGAGGGGCGCCCGATTCTTGCGACGTCATGTTCGCAAACATCAGGATGAGACAGAGTAGAAGGCTAAAAGCAACAAAGCCTGCTACGTACAAGTCCCAAAATCCGCTGATAAAGTCAGCCATTTGTCATTCCTTCCTGTCAGCCGGACTCGCCGGTAGATCATCAGTCAGAGGTAATTGCGCCGCTTCGTCGAATCCTGCCTTGGCGCGTTTGCTGTATGCCCAGAAACAGACCCCCAGGAAACATACCAGACATACGAGCATAACAATGATTCTTAACGTATTCATCACGGCGCAACCTCCACTTTATTGCACAGCAGTACGTGCTCTGCCCAATCCCTGGAGATAGGCAACCAGGGCGTCGAGCTCGGTCTTGCCGGCAACCGCCGCTGGCGCATTGGCAATGTCGTTGTCAGTGTATGGCACACCGACGATACGCAATGCCTTCATGCGGGCTGCTACATCCATGTTGAGCGGACGATCAAGCCACGAAAACGCTGGCATGTTCGACTCGGGTACGACGCTACGCGGGTCAAGCAGGTGCTGACGCTGCCAGCCATCCGAGTAACGACCACCAACACGCGCCAAATCCGGCCCGGTGCGCTTGGAACCCCACAAGAAGGGATGGTCGTAAATGTACTCGCCCGCAACGGAGAAAGGTCCGTAGCGTTCGGTCTCGGCACGGAACGGGCGGATCATCTGCGAATGGCAGTAGGAGCAGCCTTCCCGGATATAGACATCGCGGCCAGCCAGGCGGAGCGCGTTGTAGGGTTTCACGTCGATCGCATTCCCCTTGTCATCAATCGCAGTTGTCGTCGATGACTGGAAGAACAGCGGCACAATTTCCACCAGACCACCTACGCTTACAGCAAGCAGCGAGAGGACGATCAGCAGAAATATGTTGCGCTCGATCGCATCATGTTTTGATTGAGCCATGTTTTTTCCTCCGCTTAAGCGTGGGCGGCAGCAGGAGCCACCACCGGTGCGTCATAGGCTTTCTCGCCAGCGATGGTCTTGATCATGTTAAACAACATGATGAACATACCGCTGAAGAAGAGTGTGCCACCTATGAGGCGAATCATATAGAACGGGACTTTCGCCTTGACGCTCTCGATGAACGTGTAGGTCAAGGTTCCATCCGGATTGGTCGAACGCCACATCAGGCCTTCCATCACACCGGCAATCCACATCGAGGCGACGTAGAGCACGATACCAATAGTCGCAATCCAGAAGTGGGTGTTGATGAGCTTGGTGCTGTACATCTCGGTCTTGCCATAGAGACGCGGCAGCAGGTAGTAGGTCGCGCCGATCGAAATCATCGCCACCCAGCCCAGCGCACCGGAGTGCACGTGGCCAATCGTCCAGTCGGTGTAGTGCGAAAGGGCGTTGACACTCTTCACCGACATCATCGGACCTTCGAACGTCGACATGCCGTAGAACGACAGCGAGGTGACAAGGAACTTCAGAATCGGGTCGGTGCGCAGCTTATGCCAGGCACCCGACAGGGTCATGATGCCGTTGATCATGCCACCCCAGGACGGAGCCAGCAGGATCAGCGAGAACAGCATGCCGATGGACTGGGCCCAATCAGGCAGCGCGGTGTAATGCAGGTGGTGCGGGCCCGCCCACATGTAGGTGAAGATCAGTGCCCAGAAGTGCACGACCGACAGACGGTACGAATAGACGGGGCGGTCAGCCTGCTTCGGCACGAAGTAATACATCATGGCCAGGAAGCCTGCAGTCAGGAAGAAACCCACCGCGTTGTGCCCGTACCACCACTGAATCATCGCATCCTGTACACCAGCGTAAGCCGAGTAGGACTTGGTGAGGGAAACCGGGATTTCAGCGCTATTGACAATGTGCAGGATGGCCACGGCGATGATGAAGGCCGCGTAGAACCAGTTCGACACATAGATGTGGGACACCTTGCGGATCGCGATCGTACCGAAGAACACGACCGCGTAGGACACCCAAACTACGGCGATCAGGATGTCGATCGGCCACTCGAGTTCTGCGTATTCCTTGCCTGTCGTGATACCGAGGACAAGGGTTACGGCAGCCAGGAGAATGATCAGTTGCCAACCCCAGAATACGAAGGAAGCCAACCCTGGAGCGAACAGCCGCGTATGACAGGTTCGCTGCACGGAATAGAACGAAGTTGCGAACAGGGCGCATCCACCGAACGCAAAAATGATTGCGTTTGTGTGTAGCGGACGTAGCCTGCCGTACTGCAGGATTTCGTGCAGGTTCAGTTGAGGCCATATGAGCTGTGCCGCGACGATTACGCCGACGAGCATGCCCACTATGCCCCATACCACCGTCATGATGGCAAACTGGCGCACGACTTTGTAGTTATAAGTCGTTTGCGATTGCATGTGAGTCACCTCTTGGTTAGAAAATCTTTTTTGATACCACCAACAATCCGGGAACAGTGAGACACCGTTCTCGACCGCTGAAGAATACCTTCAGGCTGAATCTACAATTTGATACAGATCAAATTGTTCGGCAAGCATTATTGCACTTTGGCGTGGGCATGAACATTTTGCCGGGCTTTAATTTCACGTACGTACTGAGCGGAGAATCGGAACCAGGCGCAATAGGTGGCAAAAACTCCCTTTAGGCGCAGGGAAATCCCTGCCTGGAGCCATTCGGACATATCTACGCTCGGTAAACGCGTAATGTAGTTAAGACTTGGAAAAGTGGCGGGAAAAAGCAACAGTTCTGGCGAAAAAAAGGGTGCGCATACACGCACCCCCAACCCCAACAGAGAGACTAAACCTTCAAATCGACCGGATACACCAAAACACAAAAACCGGCAGCTTCGCTGAAATATGATACTCAGTATATGCTCTGCCCTTACTCTATTCCTTTGATACAAGTCAAGCAAATGTTTGTTGATTGTGTTGTTTTGGCGACACAACCCTCTGTCCCGCTACAGTTCACGCGTATCACTTTTCCTCTGCCGTCCCGGCAGTTTCTTCTTCCCTATGGCCCGGCTCATCCCGGTCATCGAATAGGATATGGTACGCAGGGCCTTCGAGATCGTCGTATTGGCCGGAACGTATCGCCCACCAGAACACTGCGCCGATGATGAAAACCAGTAGCACCGAAATCGGAATTAACAGGTAAAGACTTTCCTCCATTTTTGCCTTACTCCTTTACCCCTTGCCGCCGTTGCAGCCGTAGTGCGTTAAGAACCACCAGAAGCGAACTACCGGCCATGCCGACGCCCGCTATCAGGGGCGTCACCCGCCCCATCATTGCCAATGGTACGACGGAAAGGTTGTATATGACCGCCCACCACAAGTTTTGCCGGATGACCCACAAGGTTTTGCGGGCCCAACTGGTTCCGTCGCCGAGATTGGTGAAATCCTCGCCGAGCAGCACAATATCGGCCTGGTTGCGGGCGAGGTCGGTTCCGCTGCCCATTGCCACCGAAACATGCGCCTGCGCCAGCACCGGTGCGTCGTTGACACCGTCCCCAACCATCGCCACCACCTTGGCCGGGTTCTCCTGCAGTCGGGCGATAAATGTCTGCTTGTCCTGCGGCGTCATGGCGCCATGCACATCGGCAATGCCCAGTTGACGTCCAACCGCCTCGACAGTGGCCGGTGTATCGCCCGAAAGAACCGTTACCGGGATTTTCGCCGCCGCAAGTTGCCGGACCATGTCCGCCGCAGCCGGGCGCAGGGCGTCGGCAAAGCGGAAAAGCCCCAACCAGCCGTACTCATCGGCAAGCGCAATAACCGTCCCCGCACTCGCTTCCATTCTGGCAACCTCGTCCGGCACAGGCAGCCCCGCGCGCTCGGCAACGAAATCCGGGCGGCCAATCCACACCGCCCCGCCGCTGTATCGCCCGGCCATCCCATATCCCGTCACTGCGGTGACGTCGCTGACCGTGACCAGAGGCATTCCGGTTGCCGCGTCGCGCAAGGTAGCTGCCAGGGGGTGCTCGGAGCCTTGTTCCAGCGCGCCGGCAAGCGCGTGCAGGCCCTTGGCATCCATCGCACTGAGGGGCAGCGTTTCTTCCAGCCGCATCCGCCCAGTCGTCAGCGTGCCGGTTTTGTCGAACACGTAGTGATTGACCCGCGCCAGGGTCTCGATGGAATGCCCGCGTGTAACCAGCACGCCCATCCGCGCCAGTGCATCGGTTGCCACCGTCAGCGCGGCGGGGGTAGCCAGCGACAAAGCGCAGGGGCAGGCCACCACCAGCACGGATACAAACACCCATAAGGCCCGCGACGGGTCGACGAGATACCAGCCGACCCCCGTCGCCGTCGCCAGCGTTAGCAGGACTACGATGAAAACCGTTGCCCAGCGGTCGGAGAGCGCTACCAGTTTCGGTTTCTCGGCCGATGCCCGTTCCATCAGGCGGCGGATCGCTGCCAGCCGGGTGCTGTCCCCAACCTGTTCGATCCGCATCACGAGCGGGCTGGAAACATTGATGCTGCCGCCAGTCAGCAGGGAGCCCACGCACTTGGGCACAGGGCAGCTCTCGCCGGTCAGCAGGGCTTCGTTGGCTTCGCTCACACCGTCGATCACAACCCCATCGGCCGGGATCACCCCACCCGGACGCACCCGCACGCAATCCCCCGCCACGAGTTGCGAAACCGGTGCCTGCTCGCTGTCGGGAAGGGGCCAGTGCGGCAGCCGTTCCGAGAACGCGGGCAATATCTTGCCCAGTTCCTCCGTCCCGCGCACCGCCTTCGCCCTGGCAAGCATTTCAAGGTAACGCCCGCCCAACAGGAAAAAGACGAACATCGTCACCGAATCGAAATAGACTTCCGGCCCGCCGGACAGCGTCGCCCACATGCTTGCCAGAAAAGCACTGCCGACGCCGAGCGCAACCGGCACATCCATCCCCAGGCGGCGCAAACGGAAGTCGCGCACGGCATGCTTGAAAAACGGCGCGGCGGAATACAGCACCACCGGCAATGTCAGGATCAGGCTGGCCCAGCGGAACCACAACTGCTCGCGAAACGTCATATCCCCGTCACCCGCGATATAGCCCGGAACCGCGTACATCATCACCTGCATCATGCCGAACCCGGCGACGAATACCCGCCACAACATCGTCCGCCGCTCGCGGTCGGCAATATCCTCGGCACGCGCGGCATCATATGGGTAAGCGCGGTAACCGATGGCCTGAATGGCCCCCAGGATGTCGGAAAGCTTGATCCGGCGCTCATCCCAGCGCACGCGGAGGCGCCGGGTCGCGTAATTGACCTGCACCGCCGAAACCCCCGGCTGAAGACCAACGTGCCGCTCGTTGAGCCACACGCAGGCAGCGCAGGTGATGCCTTCAAGGATCAGTGAAGTCTCGCGCTCATGCTCGCCGACCGGGCGCACGAAACTTTGCTGGAACTCGGGATGATCAAAATGCAACAGTTCGCGCAGTTCCTCCGGCATCGCCTCGGGGCGCTTTTCGGGCATGGCGTCGCGTCGGCGGTAATAGTCGGACAGCCCGTTATCGACAATCAACCGCGCAGCCGCCTCACATCCGATACAGCACATGTTCCGCTGCCTGCCGTCTACGTTTACATAATGGTGCACCTGCGGCGGCACAGGCAGGCCGCAGTGATAACAGGACGGGTCAGCGGAGGGGGTGGCATCTGAACTCATTGGAAGGGTGCGCATGGATAACAACAAAGTCCGCAACTCTAAACCTTTGGGACGAGAATACCTACCCTCGCCCGCACACGGGAGAAGATATACAGAAGGGGCGGGGTGGTCATTCCCCCTCCTTGGAGGGGTGGCAGGCGAAGCCTGACGGGGTGGTTGCAGTCACCCGAGGCATCCTGAAACGCTGCTACCCCCCTACCCCCCCAAATAAGCCGCCTTGATCTCCGGCTTGTGCAGCAGTTCCTCGGCTGGCCCTTCGGCGATGATTTCGCCGGTATCCAGCACATAGCCCCTATCCGCCACTTGCAGGGCCAGGTGCGCGTTCTGCTCGACCACGATGATGGTCAGGCCCTCGGCGTTGAGCCTTTTCAGGGTGCGGAACATGTCGTACATGATGAGCGGGGCCAAGCCCATCGAAGGTTCGTCCAGCAGCAGCACGGAACACTTCGTCATGAGCGCACGGCCTATGGCGAGCATCTGCTGTTCGCCGCCGGAGAGCGTATCGCTCCTCTGCCGTGCCCGTTCCTCAAGGCGCGGGAACAACTCGAAAATATGGTGGATTTCCTTGTCCGTGTCTTCCCCTTTCCGCGACCAGGAAGCCAGTTCCAGGTTTTCCATGACCGTGAGGTTGC
>Ga0123354_10014582_pt1 | contig 12247 bp, 3 predicted proteins | sample TergutLab28metaG_2_FD_97872 | JGI IMG/M metagenome (GOLD analysis project Ga0123354, IMG submission 97872) | Labiotermes labralis P4 segment gut microbial communities from Petit-Saut dam, French Guiana - Lab288 P4 | ecosystem: Host-associated > Arthropoda: Insects > Digestive system > Gut ... | reverse complement strand
CCATTTGAATTTATCGTAATTAATGGCTTCCATCAGAATCTTCATGTTCTCATACGACTCCTTATTATGCACTGAATGACCAACAGGAATAGAAGGTAGGGTGTTGCCATTATATCAGCGCAAGCAACAAAGCCCTTTCCATTTTAAAGAAATGAACTAGATCTTCGTGCTTTTATGGTGCACACAAATCATTACTTATCATTTGGGAGCGCAGTGCTGACACCTGTATCCCTTCCCTAGTAACTATTTTACGTATTAAGCCACACTTCATGTATCATGACAACTAGAGTCAAGGATTGAATTCTAAGTCCATATTTGGTTTCAGCACGTTGAATTGAAGGGGAATCAACTATTTTGTTTGCGGATACATTTTGTGTGTTACCAGTGTTATTTAAAGACGGGGCACAGACCGCTTTATTAAAGACCCAGTCCGTACCGCGCAGTAAACACTTTTCATCTCTGTTATAAAAACCAATCAGTTTATGCTGTAAGTGGCACAAGTCGCTCTTTGTTCTCAGATAAATACAAAACACATAAATACAGTGTGGGCAGAACGTACAGTTGTTGAATGTTAAACCTGTTGGTGCATCACGTAACCAGTAGGCTTTAAGAGGTTAATATACGTGCATCTCACACTTCTTGTCTGCTTTGTGTAAAATTATGAATAAGAGATTTTTGTATAATGGATTTAACCATTAGTAGGTTTCGTGCACAACGACGCAGGAAAGGAGGTGCAGGCGTAACTAAATTTACAGTGAATCGTGGGTCGTGAAAACTTGTGATATGCTGAAGGTAAAAGACATCTTGAAGTCTGTGTACAGAGTCATTGAGAGACATCGAGTGCAAGGTGGTTTCAGTGTTATATTGTAGTTCTGCGTCCGGCTAGCAGAAAGTAACTCTGCTGCTACCATGGCCACCGAGCGTGAAGACGCCAGAAAATGGAAAATATATGTATTTTGGCGTGTTCTGTGTAAAACTGCCAGTTCGACTGTTTGTATAGCGGCATGACACATTTCTGAATATATTAGTCGGATTTAGATTAAATTTTAATTGGTGGTCTACACCAAAACTTATGTGACACATCTACTTTTGATATTCACCGATTTAATGTAGCCAGTTAACTGCAGGCAGCTGGAACATAACACAGCACACAATCTGCTGTAGGTTATGAAAAGTTTTTTGATTAAATGCACAAAAAATGTAATTACTCGAAGAACACTACTTCCGGTTGTGAAACCTAAACCTGAATGAATGAACTCCGTTTTAATTAGCACAAAATTCAATACTCTATTTTAAACTGTCAGAAACCGACCGTACATTGTTCCGTCACGTAGAAGAGGCAGGCTTATTTACATTCCACGTATGCAGTGGAAATAAGGTAGTAGGAATCAGATACTCCATCACATAATTAGTATACAGTGATACCTCGGCTAACGAGTGACCCTTCTAACGAATTTTTCGGCTAACGAAGATTTTTTTTGCTGTTTTTCGGACTCGGCTAACGAATATGGATTCGGCTAACGAATGTTTTAGTGGATGCGGGCGCTAACATAAAACAGCAAACATGAACGGTCGGGCCATTCCGTGAGCTTATTTTTTCCGTCTGTATGTGTGTGACAAAAAAATGAGCTACCCACATCACATAGGGGAGACCCACCAACCAGACTGGGTTGTTTACGTTCGAGATAGCGAGAAGTGAGACGGCTGATAACATAACGGGAAATCACGTTTCGGCTAACGAATGCGATTCCGGAACGAATTATCTTCGTTAGCCGAGGTGTCACTGTATTTGCAATTGCAAAACCTTTACGCTAAAATTATACCAACAGATATTCTTATACTAGTATAAATGATGTTGCACGTACTGAATTTTAAATACCGTTCGAGTTACAAGATACAGTGTTCCTGTAAGTCTACACGACACTCAAACTCTGACATCACCCACATGGCGAAGCTGATTCGCGTTTGGTGGCAGCTGTGTGTCCAAACCGTGCTTTTGAGGCTGAGTATTTGAGATCTCGAACCAGAGAAGTTATTGGCAATTAAAAATTGTCAAGTAACGACATTCTGAATACACGTTGACATGAAAAATTAGTCACTCCATGATATGTGCAAATGTGGATGTGAACACCGAGCCTTGCTTTCAGCGACTTTTCTGCAACGTTCAGAAAAGGGATTTATTTGAAGCTGTCCATGACTGAATTTTCCTATTAATAAACTATAATTATTACGTTGAATGACATAAAGAACATTCAATTAAACTTTTACCTGTGGCAGTCCTTGCATTCGAAATCAGGATGACTTCACAGGGTATTTGAGGCATGTGACTACTCCTCCAACTGATTTGGAATAATTTCCGGTAACAGAACATAATATATTTGGTGTCATCAGTAATAGACGAAAGTTCTACAGCATTTAAAATAATGTAATTGGAAAATAATTGTATTGCCTACTGGGTGATAGTTAACTCCGACTACTCCCCACCCGAGTAGGCACTACAAAATGGTTTGCAGCGGTGGGATGCGAATTGAAACCGTTGGAATACTAATTGAAACAACTTAGATACGAACTAAAACCGAAGGAATTTGAATTAGAAGTATGAGCCTATACGTTTATACAGAATATTTGGCAGTATAGTTTACACCAAGTGTGTGTGAAACTTTGTTTTATTACAAATATGTATCTGGAGCTAGACGCGATAGCAAGTACACTCAGCACATGTGAACGCAGGTAGTTGCTTGTGCATTTTTTTATTAACGCTGCAATGATGACACTACAAATGTGTAGAAATGGTAACATTCCTTTTTAAAATGCCCTCATAGAGAAATTTCAGAAATGTTTTGGAAATTTTGTGCGCAGTTTTCCAAATACCATTTTCTTTTATACATACCTGTTGGAGTTGCTGAAGCAGCTATCATTGGGAAGGTACAAGTGATATAAGGGAAGGTACCAATTTTTTTATTGATTTCCACATAGGTCTGTGATTATCTTTTAGTACTCCCTGCCTTTGATCCTTGCATACCGACTATAGCAGTTCAGGGTACTCAACGGATTTTGTGTTCGTTCAGCATCAGTTCTATTTAGCAAATAAGACTAGAGGGTGAATCGCGCTAAACTTTCTGTAGTTACTGGGAGAGAAATCTGGTTGCGAAAAGGAACAGACTACAATACTTTGCGATGGCCAGGTTAGGTTTATTAACTTAATGAGGAGTAAATTTAGCGTGTGTGAAAAGAGTTGTGTTACTGTTATTGGAATTAGATAGATTGATATTTGGGTGGCCAAATTTATATTAAGGAATTATAATGTATAGTTGGTGCAATTAAAATTTGATTGTTGAGTAACACGTAAACATAATTAGCCTTTGTGCGAGTGCTGGTTAGGAGAGACACGGACTGATCACCCATGTTTCCGAACTCCCAAAATTTTCTCGAGGGATGATTGTGTTTTGTTGAATGCAGAGTATTGTAGGAATTTTATAAGTAAAAATTTGGTTTAGACGTAAACATTATAAATTAGGACGTTGGTTTTAATTGAGGGAATGGATGTGTTGCAATTCTAAGTTTTTAGGAGAGAGAATTTTGGAAACCTACTTCCCTCTTAGCCTTCTATGGTGGAATCTTTTCAGATACCGTATATGTGTATCGGTGCACATCGTGTGTTAGGTTGCCCTAGGAGAGGGATACGCGAGATTAGCAAGCTGATGTAGCCACTTCTTTACGTCGTAGTGAGTAGATGACTCGCTTCTTAGGAATCCATATGAATTTTAAGGCCGTTGGAGCTAGTTTGCACACTGGATATTAGTTTTTTTTTATGTTGCTGAAGGTTATGGCATTTGAATTTTTGAAGTACAGAAGTTTTTAGCGAGACGTCAGTTTGTCCGAAACCTGTGTGAAACCAGTAGTTATGAACACTTGGTGGTAGGAAACTTAGCTTTCCTACAGGTTTCTTTGCGTGGAATTATCACAAGTCCCTTTATTAGTATTGGTTAACCTTAATTTTTTTAGGATGACACCTATTAGTACGGAATGATCAGTGTAACAGCTGACTTGAAGGTTAAACAATTAAAGTTAACGTGACAAAATGTATTATGTTTTTAGATGGACTATTGCTACATTTATTAGATTTTCTTCTGCATTTTGCAAATGTCATTTTGCATATGCTTTAATTTTCAACGAGTTATCTTCAGAGTCTGGATTTACGGTACCAGCACTGAGAAACGTATGGACCTAAAATACAGCAAAAACAGCCTACCTGTCCATGGAATGGGATCCTGAGGAACAGCAAGTCAAGTCCCACATAGCAGTCCAACACCAGCCGCCACTTAACTGGATCAGACGTTGGTGGGCGTGAACACAATGAAAATCGGAAGCTGGATCGTATGCTGACAGCACGGATGCAGACAAATGAAGCTTCGACGACAACGTCTAAGGATGACGCACTGAGTTTGAAGTTTTTTTTGTACTGGATGAAAAGAACTTGTGTAACTTTATAAAAATTTAAGATAACGATTGTCGGGAAATTTAATTTTGATTTTGGGTCTAGAACTGGAAAATATTGTATTTAACACGAGCAAAATGTTGTGATTTGAAAATTTTTAAGACACTGAAATAACATTATGAAAATGGTAGTGAAAACAAAATTATTAAAGACGATAAAATTGTTTTAAATAGAAGTAATGACAGTGTAGTGCAGTGCTAGTCAAAGGCTAGTCAAATATTTTTTGTTTAAAAGAACTTTTTGCGGTTTTGGAACATTCAGTTTTACGGAAACGAATATAATTTTGGCACAGTGATGAATTTTGTTTTTTATGATGCTGTGTACTGTATGTAATTTACTTGAATTGTTTATTTTTATGTGTGTAATTTTAGTTTTGTAAACTTAGAATGTTTGGGGAAGAAAGTTGGTTTATGGTTAAATAATAAATTAAGCATTTGACAAATAATGTTGCACATTTGAGAGATTTTTTAAATGTGAACAGAGTGGAATATTTGTGTATGGTGAAATATCTTGATTGGAAATTTTGTTTGATTATGATGAGTTTATGACGTTTTGAAGTTAATGATGTTGTGGTTAACATTGAATTATTTTGATGACTTTGTAAGGACATGTACATTGTTGCTGTAATTTTGTTTTGTTTTGTGTTAAGATTTTTTTCTTTTTTGTATACCTTTTGATGCGTTAAGTACAGAAGATGCGAGGACGCATCATAGTTTAAAGCGGAGAGAGATGTAATGCATGGACGCAGAGGAATTGTTTAACATTTGGTTTGTGTTTGAAATTTTGGAACTTGTAGTGAATTTTGGTAATTTTAAGCGTATAACCTGTACTTGGTAAATTGGCATGATGGAAATTTTAAATTTGCATTTAAGATACAAATTTAGTTGAGTAATTGCACACTACAGCAACAGACAGACTGCGCGTGGAACATTCCTCAGCAACAGCACATTCCTTTTATGTCGGCATATGTTGTTGCTAACTGAACTTTAAAACGCTGTGTTATGGATTTTGTGAATTGGTGTACCCAAATGTAAGACCGAGAGGCAATACATTTGTGATCAAACCTTCAACGCGAAGAGACACAAAAATCACAATGCTCCGGGCAAGGCCTTGAGATGAGCCTTTTACCTCACATTTTTCTATTCATATCAGGTGAGTGGTGTATGGTTCATCCATACCTCAGACGACAAAGAAAATGATGGAGAAGTGTTTTATTAGCTGTTTTGTATTTTCCAAATTTAAATAAAACAAGAAAATTAATTTTACGCGAATGATCTGCCTTTATATTGTTAAATCAATATATAGTGGAAAGGAATTCAGTTACGTAGAATTTGTTTGTTCTTGTATGTAGATACGTAGACTGTTTTAGAGAATATTCATATATATTTTGCTAGAGAGATGTAACCCGTGTCTGTCTGAGATCCGTTGGGATGTAAGCTGTAGCGAAGTACCGGACAAAATCCTATCCCAAGTAATTCCTTGAATGAGTTATTTTATTATGAGAGTATTGATAAAATTTAGCCAGAACTTGACCTACAGAGTGTGTAGACAAATTAATAAGTACTATGGTTTAGCGAATGTGAAATTATGACAACAGTTTGAATAATTATGTTGAGGGAATTATTTTAACGTAATACTTAGACAAGTATATTGTACACTGAGTGTATACAGAAACGGTTTGTCAGAAACTTGGTGGCAGCAAAATTTGAGATCGCGAAGACCGAAACAACGATAGTAGGACCCCCGCGGTCTCTCACTATTTAGTACCTACTCGGGTGGGGAGTAGTGGGAGTTAACTATCACCCGGTAGGCACTACATAATTAAAGCAAGTTTGCATGTATCCACCCAGTGTTTCGAATATGACAAACTAATTATTTTCAGGCTGCCTCATTTTATTCACTACACACAAACGTTACTATCAGGTTTTCATATGTTATTCACTTCATGCCACACTAAAACCACTTAACGACAACAAAATCATTGTCAGAATATCGCATGGTATTACCCACACTACATTAAACCAGTATACATCACCAGCTAGTATATTCAGGATATCTCACGGTATTACCCACACACCACACTGACACCTGGACACAAATTTTAATATATTTTCGTAGATCAAAACGACATCCTCAACCTCATTCGTAAGTCCATATTTTCGTTTTAGAATCAAAGCTGTAGCATTTAGAAGTGTGACAGATGTATGAATGCTACAGTAAGTGTACTGAGTAGAGGTACTTTAAGAAAACTTGCCATTCTGTGTTTGTTCAAGCATGTAGAGTGATCCTGATATTGTAAACTGCTAAGTTAAAATTCAATGGAGAGTGCTAGGCAAAGAAGATGCTTAAAAGCGTCATGGATAAACCAACTTCGCTCAAAGTTAAAATCCGTAAAGAAAAAAAAAATTTAACCCGAAAATAAATGAATTCATATTAAGGAGTACCTGAAGTAAATTTGCTCCTTAAAGATTAAGTTGCATTGCTTGTATTTAGAAACTGAATTTTCTTTTAAAAAATACCTGCACTGGCACGGCAAACGTTTCATAAGACGTGATTTCTTGTTACTACTTTTTTATCCTACAGCCAAATTAAATGCTGTCCACAAAGCGGAAATACAGTGAGATTAAATTGCTACATTTCTTTAACGCCATACCTGGATATTTTTTCTGAAACACTTTTAATTAAGACGTGAAATGGACGTGCGCCTCCCACCTCATAGCTGGCTGGCTGATTACACGAGAAATAAAAAGACATAAGGAGGAATAACATGGCTACCAAAGAAAGAAAACAGTAGTGTAATTACATCGAACATTTGACTTGCAGACAATTTAAAACTCAAAAACGCTGACGACTGAGATTTTAAATTAAAGTAGATTTATAAAGACGCCCTAAACGTTACAAAACCTATACATACATAAATATCATTAATGTAAGATGTAAAATAATGAGGGAATGTTGCACTAGTCAAGAACAGTTGGCAATTACGACGCACACAACCGTTTTCTCATGAGCCATTACAACGCTACTACACTCGAACTCATTGCAATCAGTTACAAGAACCACTTTTTGGCAAATATGTGGGTATGGTAGGGTGATTGGACTTTTACTGAGACTTCAAATGGAACAGAGGAAGTATCGGTGATTTTGTTTTTGCTTTTGGGGCAGCCGAGCAACAGAAAACATTATACTGTAAAGGACCGGCCAGCTAGAAAAGATTTTGTTTTTGAAGGCATAATGATAAAAAAAGCTCCGTTGTCCAATACCGAAAGGTGCTTTTGACTCCAATACACACAAATCTGGGGCTTTTGAAGAACACTGGGAAAGCCATGAGTAAAAGCAGCAGTAAGTTCCCAAATGTCAGTGATGCCAATATTAAACGAGGAGCTTTTGTGGGACCAAAACTTACGAGGGGTATATTTGACGAGAATTTCGAAGTGAATTTGAACTCAACAGAACTGGCTGTGTGGAAATTCTTCGGGTCTTTGGCCTGTGACTTTCTGGGCTAGAAGAGATGAAAAATTACCTGAAAAACACTTAAGTGTGTAACCGAAGTACCAGACGTTATAATGCAGAATGTCATTTAACATACACTTTTTACACTCACACCTCTGTTTTTTTTTTCCGATAACCTACGAGCCGCTGGTGATGAACACGTTAAGCGGTGTCGCCAGGATGTAGCCAGAATAGAATAAGGGTATCAAGGAAAGTGGGATCCAGTTATCTGGGGAATTACTGCTGGTTTATTCGTAGCGGAGAAAAAAAGTCCGCTGAAGAAAGAAAATATGTCTAAGATACATCTTAGCATTTTCAAGTAGCTCCTTTTTCTATGATATTTTAATAAGCTGGAAATATGAAAAAATATGGTTACATTAATTTTAAAATAATTATATTATTAATAATTATTAATTTGTATTCGTTCTATTAGGTTTTGACTGTTTATCTAGCACACGAAATGTATGCTTTGTGCTCTCAAACACTGTACTTTTTGAGCGTAAGATATACAGTAAACAATTTCCATCAATTCACGGCAGATCTCCATTACACAAATCATAATACCATTGACTGATATTGTCCTTATTATCCAACATGAAATAATAACAAAATGCGAGTTCCGTCCATGTTGTGTGACGAATTAGCATATTACCTAACATATGAATGCACACTGCTTCTGTGTTCATAGCAAATGGATTCCCACAGAATGTTTACATCCCCTTCCACAAATGAATTTTTGTGGTCTATTTAACAGTGCTTTTAGCTGTAATGGTACAAATAACGCCGGATAATTCTATCCTAGGCTATAGTGATTTGTAAAATGTGTGTAAGATATCGTTTGTGACACGATGTAAGGCATTTTTTTCACAGGTTCTGAGGAATATCACGAAGAGCCACAGTTATTTTACAAAATGTCCCGGTAGGGATTCGAACCGGTACTTCGTGAATACAAGCCAGAGGCACTAACGTTTGTGAAAAGCTGCTCGCTGGCATTCCTCTTGCTCTATGTTTAGAATCTCACATCGCACCTTAACGCATTAAAAAATTGTTCATCCAAGAAAACGCATAAGGTAGATACTAAAAGATCAGTTGGAATGATTTATATACTCTGAGACTCATATCGCATAACACATAAATACGCATTGTGGTAAAATTATTTACCGCAATGCGTAGTCTGCATTTAATTGTCGCTGAATCGTACCCTTCGAAGTTCAGTGGTTACTATATGTACAACACTACAGAACCTGACTTTCTACCCCCACATTAATTTCGTGTGCTCTTCAGATGCCCACACCAATTAACGGAATGATCTTCGTACTGGCAACGGAACGTACTTGCTGCACAGAAAGGTCTGTGCTGTGGCGGTACCTTGCTGTGGATTCCAACTGAAATACCGTGGCCTGACTGACACGTTAATCCATTACTGACCACCTAATATACTAGCGTATGGAGTGAACGAATCTAAAAATGACATATATATTGCTGACGAATTTTGGCCATTTAATTTCACGTAAAGAGGTACATGTGTGGTATATCATTTCTTACTGGTAGCGTCATGGGCACGTTTTGCTGTGCAAGATTAAAGGATGGAAATGTAGCTGGGCCACCCTTCAGCCCACATGTGCAAAACACTTGCAAGCAAGTTCTGTGTTACATCCGACTCGCTTAGTCTAAGTACCAGTAAAGCGAAGCTAAATTTGTCAAAAAGGCTTACAGGAGGTTTATTAGTGTAGTTACACTTACTCCTAACTTCGGTGAGCGGTCAACTTCACCATCTGGCCATTTTACCCACAGGGAAAACATCCGTGGTAACCTTTGCTAGGAGGATGGGAAGGCCCCGAGCAGGTCTGAACGTGTAGGAGACGAGAAAAATAATTTTCCATTTCCGCAATCAAACCGGCCTTCTCAACGTTCCGTCCGGCTCCGTTTTGTAACGTATGGGCTTCGTTTTATCTAGACATTTGTATCTCCGAAGCACCTAGTAAGCTAAGGTATTGATTACAGACACTACTTGCATATTCAAAGTGTTGTTATGACAACTCGGAAACTGCTACATATCTGGACACTAAACCGCTTTGTACAAGCTGAAGTGTTGACATAATTTCTGAAAACGTTTTTTTGTAAATGGTTCCATCAAAACAAACAGAAGGAAAGAATTGCATCAACGTATCTTTAAATTAGCGATTAACACTTCTGTATCATTCTCCAGAGTGACCGTAACGCAAGATTCCGCAGCCTTATTGACGATAGAAAAATGCAGAAATTAATTTGTAACTGTGTATATAGATTGTGGTTGTCTCTATTATAGTCCACATTCGGATGGAATTCTGTATCAACACTCAACAACTCGAGCGCCTGTGAGACGGGTGAAGTTAACCAGTACGACACAGCTGTCACTGAAGTTGCCAATACCTGACAGCGATTTTGGTTTCTATTCCTGTGGAGCCAAGAGAATCGGACGCAGTTAAAGAATAATTCTCCTTGGACCGTTTGGCCTTGAAGATACAAGCACCAGAACCCTTCGAGGCGTGAGAAACTACTCACCCGATACTGCATCATATTCCACACGGCTAACAAATCAGTTATATCGCTGTGATAATTTCTAATCTAGCAAAAGAATCAACTGTAGATTATTTCGATTTACGACAAGTATTATTTTATTACGCACTGATAGTAGACCGCCTCTGTGGTCTAGTGGTCAGAGTTTCTGGCTACAGATACAGAGGTCCCGGGTTCGATCCCCGGCGCTACCAGATTTTCTGAGTAATAGTGGATCTGGAACGGGGTCCACTCAGCCTCGTGAGCCTCGTGAGGTCAATTGAGGAGCTACTTGAATGAAAAAAGTAGCGGCTTCAGGGCTAGAAAACAGTGATTAACGGCTGTGGGGACCCGTTGCACTGACCACGTGACACCTCTCTATCCGCAAAAGTTGGCACTAACTTCGCCGACCGGCGGCAGCCGCTCTGTCGGTATAGTTCGTGTGCGGACTAAGGCCACGGAGTTTAGTTTTAGTAGAGCCAGCTAAACGTCCTGTTCGTTAGGCTCAAACGGCGCCCTGTCCTTAGCAACATTCTTCAGTGTTATGTTCTCAAACATTACCCGCAACACCCCTTTTCGAAAAGCCTCAGTCTGTAGCCGCCCCTAAATGCATCACACGAAATTTTCCTTCAGTAACAAAGACAGAAGACTGGCTTGTTTCCTACATTTCAATATTTCCGCTTCCATTAGGCGAGTGACAACTTGGAGAAATCCAAGCAAAACTGAGAAGCCTTGTCTATAACTTTGACCAGCAAGGACTTCCGGCCAAATTTCATAAACTTTACGGTGGGTCACGCTCCACAAGTGTGTAACCCAACTGATAAATTATTATTATTGTTATCTTTATCGACAAACTTTCCTATAAACAGACACCGGTAATGCGCCTGCTTAGACACGTTATTAACGCAATACCTCAGTTTCATTAAAATCCAGTTAGTACACTTACACAATATTTTATATTATCTGCAGCATATTTCAGCTCGGATGGAGCCAACTGGCTGGAGATAAAATATAGGGCATCATGCGAGAGCACAAACACACTGCAGATACAGCGGCATTTCACAGTTTTTTTTATTGTTCAGCGTTAATCTCGGTGTGCCAGAGTATATAAAATATCGGTTACTAAAAATCAGAAAATAAAAATATATAAAATATGAAGGTCTTTTTCCTTGCAAATGTGGCGCCGGGCAGAGTTTGTTTCCCTACCCACCGGAAAGCGACACTGTCCACTTCCACCAGGATTGTCGATGCTCCAGTCAGTCACGCGCGTTCAACACAGTAGCAGTGTAAAATGGCGGGTGTTTAAAGCTGGGTCCACACTTGTAACGTTACCGCGTAACGTAACACCGTATCGTGACAGTGTGGAGGGGACTCGTGACCGCGTAACGAATCAGAAGTTGGTTATTTGGTCACGTGGCAGCGTAACCAACTTCTGATACGTTACGTGGTCACGAGTCCCCTCCACACTGTCACGATATGGTGTTAGGTTACGCGGTAACGTTACAAGTGTGGACCCAGCTTAAGACGTACATATAGGCAGAGCGTGGTGACTGAATTTCTGACTGCGGAAGGCTCCAGGCCGATAGAGGTGCTAAACTAAACGTCTGAGAAGCGTGTATGGTGAGGAAGCTCAGATTCTTGGTGCATAAGACACTGTTGACAGATCCCCCACTGGCCGACCAGCTACGGTAGTGACGACTGAGACCAAAGACAAGGCTG
>Ga0123354_10014580_pt1 | contig 12248 bp, 16 predicted proteins | sample TergutLab28metaG_2_FD_97872 | JGI IMG/M metagenome (GOLD analysis project Ga0123354, IMG submission 97872) | Labiotermes labralis P4 segment gut microbial communities from Petit-Saut dam, French Guiana - Lab288 P4 | ecosystem: Host-associated > Arthropoda: Insects > Digestive system > Gut ... | reverse complement strand
GAGGAAAGGAAGCTGAGGGTGTTTGAGAATATGGTGTTGAGGAGAATATTTGGACCTAGGAGGGACGAGGTAACGGGGGAATGGAGGAGACTGCATAACGAGGAGCTAAGTGATCTGTACTCCCCACCCAATATTGTGCAGGTGATAAAATCGAGAAGAATGAGATGGGCAAGTTATGTGTCGCGTATGGGGGAGGAGGGGGGGCATATAGGGTCTTGGTGGGGAAACCGGAGGGAAAGAGACCACTGGGGAGACCTAGGCGTAGATGGATGGATAATATTAGGATGGATCTCCAGGAGGTGGGATGCGGGTATGTGGACTGCATTGGGTTGGCCCAGGATAGGGACAGGTGGCGGACGCTTATAAGTATGGTAATGAACCTTCGGGTTCCATAAAATGCAGGGAATTTCTTGACTAGCTGCATACCAGTTAGCTTCTCAAGAAGGACTCTGCACCATGGAGTAAGTAAGTAAGTAAGTAAGTGTATTATCTACTGTTACACCCAAAAATTTAAAAAAAATAGTCTGTATAACCATTTTATTTTCATGTTCAAAATTTATTTTATTTAAAAATTTATTTTTAGTTATAAATTGCAAATAATATGTTTTATCAAAATTCAACGAAAGAAGGTTTGAGTTAAACCACTTCTTCATTGTCTTAAATACTATATTTAAATTTCTTTCAAAGTTCATGAAACACGGGTCACTAATAATTACACTTGTATCGTCTGCAAACAGCATAATTGAGGAACTTCTTCTTTGGTGGCGCTACAGCCCGGGGTGGGCCTTGACCTCTTTTACAATATGCCTCCAGGCCTCTCGATCCCTTGCTCTGTCTCTCCATTCGTTTATTCCCATCTTTAACAGGTCTGTGGACACGTCATCCAACCATGTCATTTTTGGTCTTCGTCTTCGTCTTGTTGCATACAGCTTTCTGTACAACATATTTTTTTGAAATTGCGGTGTCTTGCATTCTTTCTATGTGACCAAGCCATCATTGGCTATCTCCATCATCTTCCCTGGCTGCAGCATGGTCTGAATGTTCCATGTGCCAAATGTCAAATCCATAGTCCTTTGTCGTTGTCGGGTATTCATTACATTCCGAGGCTTATTGTAAAGTTGCGTAACAATTAGTTTTTACGGGTTGAGGTTGTTAGCCTCATGCCCAACCCCCAACCTGAAGGACCAGGGTATCCCCTTTCATCTGGGCCATCACCTTCGACCTGTCCAGCAAGGGTGGCCCTACCAGTAGCTAATGTTACCGCTGGCATAGCTCTTAGGATCATTTGGCCACGCAAGCCCTCTCACCCGGCGGTAGCCTTCGACAAGCTGGAGATACCATACAGAGGGAATTGAGGAACTGTTATTAGATAATGGACATGGTATTACAGATGGTAAGTCATTAATATAAATCAAAAAGACCTATGGTCCCAAAACTGATCCTTGCGGGGCACCTACATTGATTTTGTTCCATTTTGATAGTTTGTTATTAAATTTCATCCTCTGGTATCTGTTCTGTAAATAGGATTTAATTAAAGTATGCATCACTCCCCTTATACCATAAAATTCCATCTTTGCTAACAGAATATCATGGTTTACACAGTCAAAAGCCTTCTCCAAATCAAAAAATAAACCACGAACTATTTTCTTATTATTTAAGGCTGTCAAAATATCATTAATTTATAAGCAGCTCTATCTGTTGATGACTTCTTTCTAAAACCAAACTGATTGTTTGTAAAAATGTTATTGGATGTGATATGAGATATTACTCTATTATATATAATTTTTTTTAAAGATTTTAGAAAATGATGTTAACAATGAAATTGGTCTATAATTAGACACATTATTTTTGTCACCTTTTTATGTAGTGGAGTTATAATAGAATATTTTAATCTGGCTGGGAAAACACCAGAGTTTAGAGATATGTTAATGATACGGCATAGTGGTGAACTAACAAAAGGTGCGCTAATTTTCAGTATTCTTACTGAAATTTCATCATACCCACATGAATTTTTCCAAGGGAAGGAGTGAATGATTTTTTTTCAATTTCCCCTGTAGATGTATCATGGAAAACAATATTGGTAAATGGAAGATTAAATACCTGAGATAAATAAGGCAGTGAGTATTTAGCACAATTAATAATGTGTTTATGACTACCTGTTATTTTGCAAGAGATGTTTTCAGCTATCCTTAAAAAGTGATTATTGAAATTTTCCACATTAACACTCGTACTGTATTCCTTATCTGTATTTAAAATATTTAATTTATCATACTTAATATTATTTCCTCCAGTTTAACTTATTATGATATTCCATGTTGTTTTGATTTTATTATTAGAATGAATGATTTGATTTGATTATTGAGCTGTAATGTTTTAGCAGTCTTTATTACCTTTGATAAGATCTTGCTGTATCTCATGTAGTATTCCTTTAGTTGCATATCATTATTATTCCTAGTTAACAAATATAGTTCTTTTTTTTTCATTTTCAGGAGTTAATAATGCCTGTAGTTATCCACTGTTTATTTGATGTTAACTTGTTAATTGTTTTTTTGGGAAAACAAGAATAAAAAATCTGTACGTACGTGTTTAAGAAAGAATTGAAAATGCTATCAATATCCTTATTAACATGATCAAAAACATTTTGTCAAAGTTCACTACTCAGTTTATCTATGAATTCATTAATTGAGTTGAAGTTGGTTTTTCTTATAGTTATGGTTTTATAAATATTTCTTTTACTATTTAAATTTACAACACGTAATTCTAAAATCTGGGCATCATGATCCGATAAACCATTTGCTATTGAACCCATTGTATACATTCCAAATTGAGTTGTATCAATGAAAATATTATCTGTTGCAGATCTTAAGTTGTATTTGACTCTTGTAGGAAAGTTTATTACACTTATAAGACTTTAGGAGTTTAGTATGTTATTTAGTTCTTGTTTTTCTTTGGATTCAATGAGATAATTTATATTTATGTCACCACAAATTATTAAATGAATGCCAGGTTTACAATTTTTTAAAATTATATTGTCTAATCCTTTTATAAAATACTGAAAATTACCATTTGGTGATCTATAAACAATAATAATGCAAATTTTAAAAGGTAAGAGGTCTAATTTTAAAGCACAAGCTTCCAACTCATCTTTACAAAATTTTTCTATATTAATTACCGAATATGGAAAATGTTTTTGTATAAACATACAGACCCCCCCTTTATGGAAGGATCATCTACTAAATTCTGCTCCAAGGATATAATCATCTATTGTTAAATGATGAATTTTAAATTGTCTTAAATGGTGTTCAGTTAAGCACATGTGTGGAAAATATGGATAAAGTGTAATTATTAAGTCATTTGTTTGAGAACGTAAACCACAAATATTTCGATGATAAATTCATACCATTTGATTATTATCTTTGTCCATGAATCTTAAATTGTTATTTTTTGTACTGTTCTTGCAAAAATTTGTCTGATTGTGTTTTAGATTTGTAGTGAACTGAGTGAGGTTCTCTTTAGGATTATTTATATCATTCTGATCTAAACTGACCATAAAAAATCAACCAGTTTAGCAGATGGAGGATTTTTTATCCTATTCGATTTACAGATTGTACCAGAACTAGGCATTATATTTACCAAGTTTCTTTATCCTCTTCATCACTTAGGCTATAAGATAAATCCATCTTTGACACAATGCACTTTGCATCTTCATCATCATCATTGCTTTTACGTTGTTCACTTGTTTCTAAAATAGGTAATCCAGGAATTTCTTTTAGGACTTCTTCTTCTCTGTATTCACTACCTACTTCCAGTTCTTAAGCAGTGAGGAAAATTTCTTCCTTTGATAGACTTTATTTCTTTTTTGACATATTCGTTCCTTCCGTAACAAGCTCATTCCCATGTTCCTGTTCATTGTAGTCATTATCACTCTTTTCCATCCAAGAGAGAGGAATAACAGATATTATTCTAGATTTTGATGTAATGGGAGTGATGACAGATACCCATTTATTTACCACCCAGTTTTTCCTTAATGAAATCAAATGAAGACCATGTGAAGTAAAATGGTCTCTATTACAAACATGCATGGGACTAAATGTTTTCATTGTCTTTTGTAATTTCCTACTAAATGACTCCACTTCATTATTAACACATGATGAAGGCACAAATTGAAACGATGAGGAACACACATTACAATCACATTTGGTTTAAAGTAAGCTTGGCAAATCAAATTCAGAAAGAGTTCTTAAAACATCGTTGGCTTCATTCCTGGCTATATCTCTTGTACCACCACAAATAATCACTGCAACTTTTTTTGTGAGTTTTTCATCCTTTAAATTTATGGAGTTAGTAATTTCCTTTATATTCACATTAGATTTTTTGATTCTAACAATATTATATGAACTTCCTAATAAGTCTGATAATTTATCAGAGCAACCACGCACTTGACTATGACCCAAGAGAATAATCCTATGATTGTTTTGAGCACTATTTCTTAATCGTTGCGTCATCTTAAGCTTAGTGTGGACGAAAAAATTGAGGAGGATCCTGTAACTGTTAATTATTTATGGGTTCAAATCTGTTCTTAGTTAAAGGAATATATGAGTTTTGTTGCCCGGCATAATTTAACATTCTCTTTCAATGCACTGTAGAATGTTTATTGCATCAAATTTCCTTCCATGCACTGTTCTTTCCACTAGTAGTGTGATGTTCAACGTAGGATTTATACTCAGCACAGTTTGTTAGGTTATCTTGAATCCCAGAACCAGTAGACACTGTTTTAATTTCCTCTTGTAAAATCTTGATTATTAACTTGGTAGATTTCAGTTCACTTATAAGCACTTCTAAATTATTTTTCATTTTAAAACACTTTTCACACTATTTTCATCACTGTTTTAATACAATATAATGAGGAAGGGGCAGAGCGACGCTTAGTTGTTTGTTCTGCATACCTGCTCTACAATTCTGAGGATCCTCCTCCGTCAAAGGAATTAGAGGAACTCGTGAGTTGTGTGAAAATGAACACCTCTATCTGGTGGTGGGGTGCGACTCCAATGAACATCATAACGCATGGGGCAGCACTAACTGCAACAGCAGAGGAGGGATCCTGGTAGAATTTCTAAATTCTTCAAATTTGGAAGTTATGAATCGGGGAAATAAGCCCACCTTCTGCAGTCGTTGCAGGCTTAAGGTGACTGATATTACCTCAGTTGCATTTAGAGTCATAGGAAGTATTATAGATTGGGAGGTTTAGTTAGAGCCCTCCCTGTCAGATCACAGACATATTTTGTTCACTTTACGGTGCTCCATACCGGTATGCCTAAGTAGAGACTCGGGAGCACCAATTGGGGCTCCTCCAAAGGGGACCTAAGGGATCGGCTGGAAAAGGGCCCCAGGTTGGATATGAAAGATGAAGCTGGATTGGGGCTTGTAATTGACTGGTTTCAGCAGGCCCTTATCTCAGCCTATGAGGATAATTATCCTCTTAAACCTGTTAAGACAGGTAGACAATGGACTGTGGAGCTAGAATCCCTCAGAAGAGGAGTGAGACCGCTCTTTAACCTTTCGGCGCCGGAATAATTTTTTTAAATTTTAGCACATCCTGTATATAAATGTGAATAATACAGAAACCAAATACGTTATAATTATGCAACAAATTGCATTTTGAAGAGAAAAAAAACGGAGAGTATTAACCATGTTTAAAATATTCAGTATCTATATTTGTTGAATGAATATATAAAATGCGACTTTAGAAGTTAGCGGTGCGGTACGACCACTATAGTTGACATTAGGCGTCAAAAGTTTAATAGGTGCCGATCGGACAAGAATCCGCAAAGTTTGGCACTCTATAGAGAGGCTCAGCGGAATTATAGGAAGGAGTTTAGGAAGGCTTCCAAAAATGCTTGGAGGACCTTCTGTAGGTACATTAATGACCTGCCTAGGTCAGCTAGGCTACATAGGGATCTCTCTAGAGACGCTAAAATCAAACAGGGATCTTTGGTGGCTCCATCGGGCAGGCGTACGCAGTCCGAAGGGGAAACCTTAGAGCTCTTGCTAACCACACATTTTCCCAACTCGGGGGTTACACATGAGTCAGCGGTCCCTGCGGCCGCCCTCCTGGCTAGACGTCCTGACTGGAGGTTGGTTATGAGAAGAGTCACCTACAGAAGGGTAGAATGGGCAACTGATTTCTTTGCCCTGTACATAAGTCCAGGAGTGGCTATGTTGCAAAAGGCGCGGGGGGTTATCATACTCCACCTGGTCAGAATAATTCGTGCCTGCCTGTCAGCGGGCTATGTTCCTGTCACATGGCGTCAAGCTAAGCCCGGTAGGAATTCCTACTGTGGGCCTGGAGATTACAAACCAATCAGTCTCACATAGTTTCTTCTCAAAACCACGGAGAGGCTGGTGGATAGACACCAAAGATACGAGGCGTTGGCAATTGTGCCATTACATCCAAATCAACATGCTTACAAGGCTGGAAAATCAGTGAAAACGGCCCTTCATCAGCTCGTTGTACGTGTTTAGAAGGCGCTTGACCAACAAAGACAGTTTTGGGAGGTATTTTTTCTTGGATATAGAAGGGACATTTAACAATACCTGCTATGACGCCATGTGCGATGTTCTTGTCAGGCATGGCAGTGAATACAACATTGTGCGGTGGATTAGGGTCACCCTGGAGGGCCGCGTGGCTGTTGCGACCCTCAATGGCTCTTCCGTGAGGCTTGCGATATCCAGGGTCTGTCCGCAGGGGGTGTGCTATTACCACTTCTCTGGTGCCTGGTGGTAAATGATTTAATTGCCAGGCTTAGTGGAAGTCGTATATTTATCCAAGGATATGCAGATGACTTTTGTCTTCTTTCGGTGGGTAAATTCCCAAACACGGTATCAGGATTCATGCAGTGGGCCCTCTTGACCTAGAGATATGTTGCAGTGAGGTCGGACTGTCGGTTAATCCCGATAAGACTGGGTTCGTTGCTTTTACCAGGGAAAGAAAGCTCCAGGGGTTTTTTGAACCACGATTCTTTGGAGTTAAATTAAGTCTCTCGGGGTAGGTCAAGTACCTGGGGGTTATTCCGGATTCTCGGTTGACCTGGAGAGAGCATTTTGAAGTCAAGGTGAGGAAATCACAGTTTATTGTGGGCTTGTAGGAGGGCGTTCGGGGCGGGGTGGGCCCCGAGACCCAAGGTGGTCCATTGGCTCTATGTCGCCATCGTTCGGCCAACCCTCACGTTTGCTTTCTTAGTATGGTGGCCTGGCTGCCAAACCCCTAGTGCCAAGAAGAAACTAAGCAAAGTCCAAAGATTGGCATGCTTATGGATAACGGGAGCGATTCCTACGACTCCTACTGGCTTGATGGAGGCGCTCATTGGTCTCTCCCCGCTGGAACTGGTGATCCAGGGGAAGGCGAGGTCGGCGGCACATCGCCTCTGGAGTTTGGGGTGCTGGTCTTACCTTCACGCCTAACGAGGACATAGCTGCATATTGACTCGACTTCAGAAGTCTGATCCCATATTTAATAAGAGGGTCGATGTTATGAAGGCAGTCTTTAAGCTGGAACCCAAATATAGGGTTACTATTTTAACTAGAGAGGAATGGACCAGAAACCCCGGGACTCCTCCTGCGGTTAAAGGGCTCATCTGCTACACGGATGTGTCCAGGACTGCGGGGGGGGGGGCGGGGCGGGGCGGGGGTCTATGGACAATCTATTAACAGAAGGCTCAGCATCCCTCTAATCAAAGATGCCACAGTTTCAGACTGAGGTATATGTGATACTTGCCTGCATTAAAGAAACTGAAACTCAGGACCGACCAGAGAAATATGTCAGTATTTGCTCTGATAGTCAGGCAGCTTTGAAGGCGCTTCAGGCTGCCAAAACAACGTCTCCGTTGTTACGACAGTGCCAGCAGGAGTTGAATGACATCTCTGCCCGGCCATGCTGTGGGGCTATATTGGGTCCCTGGGCATGCTGGAGTGCTCTGCTCAGCGGTTCGCTTGACCTGAGCCTTTCTTGGGGGTTCCTAGGCAGAATATAAGAAGAGAGTTGAATTGCTGGATGGGGAAGCAACATCTAACATTGTGGCATGGTCCCTGTAACACGCAGAGACAGACTTGAGAATTGATCTCGGGCCCTGACCTGGCTACAGGCGCCCGAATATTGTCCTTTAACAGGACTCAAACCAAGGTTGTTATTGGCCTGCTTGCTAGACATAACACCTTGAGGAGACATTTATGCATAAGGGGGCTAAGTAATAACCCCATTTGTAGAGGATGTGGTACTGAGGAGGAGACCTCAGTCCACATTTTATGTGAGTGTGAGGCCTTGGCCTCACCCAGGCACACTTACCTGGGCTCTTTTTTCTGGACCTGGGAGATATTAAGAAACTAGTTGTGGGGGCCATCTGGAGGTTTGGCAAAGGCACAGGGCTCCTTTAACTTAGTATAGTATTTGGGGCACAAAGAGCCTGTTTTGAGGCCTAGGTGCATCGCGCCCAGAAGGGCTCGAACCCACATCATTCTATTCTAAGCAAGTAAAAGACGTACAAATATTGTATGCACAGTATCACACCAGCTCACACCACAAAGCACTTACAGCTGTTTATATAGACTGTTCTCCATGTAATCACAATATGAAACAGCTGCAGTTGCAACCTTGCCACATCTAAATGTGCATGACTTTCATCTATTGGCACACATGATAGATAAAATATATGTGCATTTCTGGAATTTGTCAGATGGAAAAGTTGAATGATATTCTTGAAACATCTAAGCATGAAGTTGAATGTGTGTCACAGAATTTGTTACATGACTTCGAAGTTATGTGCAAGCTTGGGATACCTCTTCCCCATGTATGTTATTAGAAACAGCTCGACTACTTCACTCCCACTGTATTCCTGATTTCATGTTGCTAAACCTGCAAACGAGTCCCCATCGTGAACTAGCCACACTCATTAATCCTGAATAGCCATGATGGCACCCTACTTCCCCTAGCATTCAATACCATGCATTGTGGCATTCTACCTGCAGGCTTCTCAAATGTGATGCTGTTTAACATGCATAGGTGTGTACTCCTCATCATACAGACACAGAAGTTACCTCAGGTACAGTCTTTACTGTTCAAAATGTTATTGCCTCCAGATCCTCTTCCTCCTTTACCTCAGGTTCAGTCTTTGTTGTTGGAAATGTAATTGCCTCTGGATGCTCTTCCTAATTTACATCAGGTTCAGTCTTTATTATCGGAAATGTTATAGCCTCTGGATGCTCTGCCTTGTTTATATCAGGTGTCTCTTCAACTTTAATAACTATAGCCTCACTTCCATGAACTGATGACCTCAAGCATGTCACTCAGTGACACAGGGCCACTTCTCAGTGAATCCATAGGAGGTCTGTAAAACCTTCACACTAATGAAACCATAGCTGAGGTCTCTCACTACACTTTAAAACAAGAGTAAAACATAAACTTGAAATGTCACTTTCCACAACAAAATTACATGGAATGAGACCCTGCTCATAACTATAGAAACTAAAAATGGAGTGGAAAATGTGACTAGATATTTAATAGGTAAATTTCCTGTGGGCAGTGATGAAGTACCATACCATGTAAACAAGTATTACATAAACTATACTTAAGAAGCCTTTTGTTCACAATGTATCATTTTCATCAGGCATTTTTCCCACAACAGCTTTCAACAACTAAAGTTACACAACCCAACAAAAAGTGGATTAATATAACATACAGAATTAAATAAATGTTTACAGAAGTAATGTATAAAACAATAAAATATTTTGTATTAAGAGATGAGATTGTAAGGAGGCCTGGAAATATTTCAGACTACAAACTACAACAGATACAGTCATACCTTCACATTCTTGGAAGTACACACAAGTCCACTGATATAGGCACAAATTCACTTGCCATGTTTCTTGATCAAATAAAGACACTTCCTATTACATATCATGGAAACTTATTAGCAAAACTAATTTCTTATGCAGAGGAGGTACAACAAAATTCACGCTGATTTTATATCTATTACACTGAAAAGACTTAATTGATTTGAATTTCTGGTGATACCAAATGTATAGAACATCATTAAATTGCAAAAGCAGGTAAGAAAATTAGTCTCCTGTTAACTTCCACAGGACAAATGCACTAATTTAAACGCTGTGTATGTGAATAAAAATACACATCATTACAAACAGTAATACGATAACAGTCAAACCAATCTTTGCTCTCCTAGTATGTTACACGGAGGTGAGTGGTAGTTAGTTACTGACATTTTGGGACAGTCTATTGGGCCATCTTCTCTCTCCTTGGACTGTTTGACCTTTGAAGAGGAGTCCCTTAGACCATACCAAAATGTTAGTAACTAACTAAAATTCAATGCTTTGTAACATCCCAGAAGAACGAAGATTTACCTTACACTGCAGCAGAAACTGGAAATCACACAGCAGTGAAATTAATCTCATGGTGCACAGAATCCATATTGAGATATTAATAGACAGCCAGCTAGTCAATAAACTTACTGAATTTTACAGAATTCAACATTTCATCACCATAGTTGAAGAATAAAAGACCAACTTGATGTCACTTGACATTTTATTTCACTTCTTATGTGCTCAACATGTTTTGGACATTAATATATCCATCATCAGGAGCTTGCGACTATTCTGTTGAATTATCACATTGGTCATATTGTTCTGTAAAGATGCATTAGCGTAAATTATGGTGTGTAGTAGTCTTTGTTTGATGTGACATGCTTTGTTGCTTTGTTGTAGTTGGTAAGCGTATTTCTGTTGATACTGACTGTTACGGTCTTTTCTGCTTGTGGTTATTGTGTTCTCATATGTGATTTATTCTCATTTATGATACTGAAAGCGCCAACTAGGACAACCTGACACAATACATCAACTCAGTGCACACTGATTTGCAATTTAATCCAAGACAAGAATCTAAGAGCTGCATCAACTTTCTCGATTTAACAATCATCAGAAGAACCTCCCACCTAGAAATTGATATTTACCGAAAACCTACAGCAACAGACACCACTATACATTTTACATCCATCAATCCTACTGAACAAAAATTGGCAGCTTACAAGTATTACATAGAAAGAATGCTCAACCGACCACTTAATGCAGATCACCAAAAAAGAGAATGGTGAACAATTCTTCACATAGCCTGGCAAAACTTTTTCCCACCTGCAATAATACAAACACTAAGACACCAGATAAAACATAAAACAAACACACCACACCATACACAAACATGAACAAAAACAAAAGATGGGTAACATTCACCTACATTTCCCCACAAATACGCAAGGTCACAAACATATTGAGAAACACAAATGTTAAGATAGCATTCAGATGCTGAAATACCATAACCAACCTGATCAAACCTTCAAAAGACCACAACATTCCTCCCCACAATAAATGGGGAATTTATTAACTGACATGCAACACATGCAACCTGGCATACATAGGTCAAACAAGCCATGGCCTGAACATATATTTCCAAGAACATATAAGATACATTAGGAACAACAATCCCCAACCAGCATATTCTACAAAACCAGCATGAATACAGCCAAATGAATAGTGCAATGACCTTGCTAAAACCCCTAAATAACCCAAGCTTGCTCATTCCTTATGAGCAATACTACATCCAAACCCTTTACCGAGAAGGCAAACCCATTCTGGAGCAAAGCCCAGGAGAAATAAACCCCCTATTTCAAACGGTCATTAACCCCCAGCCCCCACACTCCACATGAACAGACCAGTTGTGCTTCACCCTGCAACATGGATACCACTCCAACCCAACAATACCGAAACTCCAACACACATCAAACTAAGGTATGTGCAATCTCAGATTCACAATAACAAAGTATATTAATAATGCATTACCAATCAACCAATAAAACATACTACACATATGAGAACACAATAATCACAAAGCAGAAAAGACTGTAACAATCAGTGTCAACAGAAATACACTTACCAACTACAACAAGGAGACAAAGCACATCATATCAAACACACACCACTACACACCATAATTTACACTAATGAGTCTTAACAGAACAATACGACTAATGTGGTAATTGAACAGAATAGTCACAAGCTCCTGATGTTGGATATATTAATGTCCGAAACATGTTGAGCACATAAGAAGTGAAATAAAATAGCAAGTGACATCAAGTTGGTCTTTTATTCTTCAACTATCACAATGATGCACGGTCCAATAAACATAAGAT
>Ga0123354_10014579_pt1 | contig 12249 bp, 7 predicted proteins | sample TergutLab28metaG_2_FD_97872 | JGI IMG/M metagenome (GOLD analysis project Ga0123354, IMG submission 97872) | Labiotermes labralis P4 segment gut microbial communities from Petit-Saut dam, French Guiana - Lab288 P4 | ecosystem: Host-associated > Arthropoda: Insects > Digestive system > Gut ... | reverse complement strand
TTCTCCTCAACACCATGTTCTCAAACACCCTCAGCTTTCTTTCCTCCCGCAATGTCAACGACCAAGTTTCACACCCATACAAAACAACAGGCAAAATTATAGTTCTATATATCTTGATCTTTAAATTTTTGGATTGCAACTTGGAAGACAAAAGGTTCTGCACCGAATGATAGCAAGCATTTCCTGAACTCAGTCTGCTCTTAATTTTTTCCGCAAAAGAATTTTGATTTGTTAAAGTTGTTTCCAAATATTTAAACTCTTCCACCCTCTCGAAGGTAACGAGATGCACTAACTTCTCCATTTATTTTTGGAATAGAATTGTATATGTTTCGTACAGGTTTTCTGTCAGTCATCAGGAGTCTAGTACTGTACACACAGCAATAAGTATATGTCATACAGGTTTTGCTGACTGCTTGCTAAAGGAATCAGTTTGGTTTTATTGTAAGAACATTTAGTGAAGTCGGCCACTGCGATCACCTGTTTGTACGTATGTAACAAGTAGTAAACTATTATTGTCTAACGAATTATAGTTGTTTCAGACAGTCTATTGCTTTATGTTTTATCTCTCTCCCAATAAAATGGATTGTCCCATCTATAAGCTTGAAATTGTATGTAGGAAACGTTTAACAAAATTGTTGATCAAGCTATACTTACAAAGGCCTGAAGAGGCTCTTAGGGCTCCGGGGTTCGAGGGTTGCAGGTTTCCTAGACAATTGGCACATGAAGGTGGCCTGGTCATCCTTATGCACCGACCGCCTTTATCACCCAGTAGATATCTCTGGCACTCATTTCTGTTGGAAGACAAATCGAGCTCAGAGCCATAGTGATTCCGGAAGGATTGATTCAAAGAAAAATGGAATGAACTCATCGAGGATGGGAAGCCGTGGCCTTGCGATTTGTAACCTCAAGCTGCTCCGCCACCGCGTGCACAACAAACGTTGAGGAGTCATTTTAGTTTTGGTCAAAATCGGGCAGGTGTAACAGATACGGTACACGAATATTTGTATGCAGTGTCGGCATATCCTTCTGCACACAATCATTCCGGTAATCCCATGAGAAGCTTAAAACGCAGTCATATTAATCTTAGCATTTATATTGCACTGGGGGGTATTTTTTAAACTTAACTGTCTCTTTAAATAAGACTTCCAATTTTCATTCATGGCTGTTATAGTTACACACACACACACACACACACACACACACACACACACACAAAGAAACAACAGTTTTTCTACTTATTCTAGCAAGAGCGCTAAAATGAGACGTGATCATTGTAAATCTCCCAATACGAAGAGCAGAACACTTACAATGTGTTGTGTAAAAAGTGAACAGACACGCGACCTTTTGCCGCCATTCACAAAATGAACTCCAGAGACAGTACCAGAGGCAAAGTGCCAGAAATGTTACTATATGGGCGTATTTCCCAACTTGCTTTTTTGCGCGGTGCGTGCTCTCGGTTCTGTGGACCGCCTATTAACTCTATTTTCTTCGTCGGTCCTTTGTGTGCCGGTAACAGGAACAGCTCTGCAAGAGATATCACTTTGTCTACCGGGGACTTTTACGACAAATTATCTATCTATATCAGTTCTCATCTTGAGCGGACAGTGTTAGCGACCACTTTACGTGAAGCTGTCACAGCATTTCTGAGCGCCTAACCAGGCTGAGTCATTTAAATCCTGAGTGCCAGAATGGACAAATAGTGCTCCAGATAGGTCTAGTTTGTCTTTTCCGCGTTGTAGAGGCAACTGTACCACCGAGCGTAATGGAAACTGCGACGTGCGTCAGATGTAGCGCTGTTACTAGGACTAGATATGATATTTATTTACTGCAATTGGAATTCCACCCGGTGGCAGTGGTCAGTAAACTTTTACATAATTGGTAAAGGATATCTGTATCCATATGGAGAAACAATACAAAAAGCAATACAAAAACACAGAATGCAAAAAATAGAAAACAAAAACACAAAAGAGAAGAAAAATATAAAAATAATATTAAAATTATAAGTCGAGTAATTAGAAAATAAAAAAGAGGAGCAATAATGACACAATGTACTGTACCGAGCCTACATAAAGTTACGTAACTATAAATCAATGATAATACATTTCACCAAAGATATTCACTTCACTTCACTACACTTCACTCCCCATTTTTCACTTCCCTGCACTTTTGGAAGTTTCGTCATCACCACGCTTCGAAAACACTTCACTTCTCACAATTACTTCCCTAACCCTCTTTCAAAATGTATGATTTACAGTGACAGACGCCAGCTCCTCTGCAGGCAATTGGTATCACAGTTTGAATGTCCCATTGACAAAGAAGTATTTATCGACCTGTTCTTTGTTATCTGACCCTAATTTTACGACCGTGAATTGTGTTGTTCTATATATTGTTTATGTGTAAATGTGTATCGTACTATTGCCACCGGGTTTCAACCCAGTTGCAGTTAAACATGTCATATCATACCCCTGTTCAAGTGGCATGATCCTTGTAACCTGTCCCCTGTAACTTTCCACGCCCGCTCTCCTGTGTATGATTTGAAGGGGACGCAAATGTGAGATATCATCCTTCGCTGCGCCAAGGTTCCTCAGACTGAAACGTTCGTATGACTTGCAAATTTAGCCGCTTTCTTTTGCACAAGGTCTAACGCGTTTATCTGACATTCGCTGTAAAGATCCCAGAACGAAGCCCCATATTCAAGAATTGGACGCTCTAGTGACGTGTAGGCTAAACTTTCCTTATTACTTCTTCCCTTTTTAAGAACACGCAGTACGACATGATGTGTCTTCCAGACTTTTCATACTCTGTAATTAACCTGATCAGCCCAGCTTAAATCGCTGCAAAATATTATTCCTAAACATTTAGAGCTTTTAGACCCCAGAATTATTTGATCCCCCGAAAATAATTTCGAAGATACTTTACCCGAGATCTTGTAAAGCTTACAGCTTTACTTTAACCTAGAATTATTTTTATCGCATTCTCTTCCGCCCATCCCCCAGTCTGTCCAGATCTAGCTGCAACGTTTCAATGTCGCTACCATTCATGATTTTCCTATATCTTTTAGTCATCTGCGAAAAAATTAATAGTTGACTACAAGTTCCTCCAAACATCATTTAAGTACTCGAGGAACAGAAGTGGACCCAATACGTTCCCTTGCAGTACTCCTGACCTTCCTCCTACTTCCTCAGATAATTACTCTCCTACTCTAACTCTCTGCGAACGACCTAAGAGGAATTCTCCTACCCATATGACTACCCACGGATCCACTTCCGAGGCCGCAATTTTTGAAAGCAGCCGATCATACGGAACTAAATTCAAAGATTTTTAAAAATTATTCATTAACGCGTATGTCCTTGCTCCCTCATCAAGGGAATCAGCTATGTCCTGGCAAACTGTGAATATTTGCTTTCACAAGCGTATCCCGGTCTAACTCCATGTTGGCCCTCGTAAAACCATTTCCCCTTATCCCTAACTTGCCTCATGTATCCTGTTATGACGTGTTCCATTTGTTTGCAGACCGCTGATGTTAAGCTGAATGGTCTGTATTTTGTGGCTACCGATCGATTTCCACCCGTGTAAATAGTAACAACTATGACTGTTTTCCAAACACTTGTGACGGTAGCGTTTTTAATTGTTGTGTCCAGAAACAGCGAAGGTATGGACTCATGGCTTTCCCGCCGAGTTTTACAATTTCGCCATCAGACGCGCTACAGTCCTCATCTAGGTTTTTGTTTTCCTTCATTTCATCTCTCTGTTTTTTATTCTTATCGTCTTATTTCTCTTCTTGTTCTTCCTCTTCTTTTTCTTTTTCTTATTGTAGGAGCCTCCATTTTATTTTGTTCCTTCTTCTTTTCTGTCAGATGCAAAAAAAGCAATTCTATTTAGGAATCCATATTGTGGACGTTAATTACGTTCATATAAGAGATATTAATGCAACCGCAAAGAATAGTCGTGTCTTACTCTAGACATTCATTTATGTACATAATTCACTTTCTGAACTTTATATTTACTTAGTGAACTACCTTGAAAGTCAGCCAAGTCAGTGCATTACTCTGACTTACGTATAAATCAAGCTGGATTACTTTAATTCCGGTGATGCTGAGCACTGTAGTTTGTCTACGCTGCAATATTTATTATTCATGGGCACTCATTTGCGCTATGTTGTTAACCACTGTTATGCTAAATTGAGTGTTAATATTAGAAGACCTTCAGTTCACATCACTGTCTGCAGTCAATCATATATTCAGCATGTGGGTGAGAAGTGGTTGCATTACGTCACAAAAGACCGAACAAAATTTGCGCTACATCGAAGGGGATTGTATCATACAGCGTTTATAACCGTCGTCTTTGGCACAATGTGCGTTTCAGTAATTACGGTACAGGATATTACGAATTGAAGTGGGTCTTAGGGCGCCTAGATTACTGAAGTGTACAACAACCTGTGTGTTAAATTTATCTACTTTTTGTGTGTGGATTAGACAGGCACAGAACACAGGGAGCCTCCTTGCAGCGTATATTTAGACAGTTCTCTCTTCTAGATCAGTAATTAAAATTGCGAAACACCTTCTTCCACCATTATATTAATATCTCCTTATTTAATGAACACTGCAGCCGTTTTATATAACTTTCAATTTCTCACTTTGCAATAATGAGATTCATCAAAACCACATATGAATCTTCATCTCACTTCTTACGGAGCAGAGACTGCACATTTGTTATAAACACCATACTGCAAGTGTTGTTTAGGAAAGTAATGAACCTTGTGTAAAGATCATAATATTAAAAGTAGGCTTTCATAATTTAGGGGCAGATAGCATCATTTGCACATTCAGTCCCACTCCCATCTACCACCGTCTTGTGTTTCAGTGACATGAACAATATTTTGTATGGACGTTATTTCAAATAGTCTATCCTGAACCTTTGTTACTGCCCTGAACTGCGTGTAAATTATTCCACTTACTTAATTTGTTGCCGTTTATTTAATAAATAATCCCTTGTCTTTTAAAGGCGAGTCACTTCGCTGTTTAAATATTATTTCTACATACATTTTCCGTTTGTTAAAAAATGGTATTCTTTTTTTCTAATTATAGAGATGTTGCTGTGAATTTTTTCTTTTTTCACTTTCAAGAAATAATGATTATGATTTTAACCCCTTAAACGCCTAATTAAATCCCATCTGTCATTTGCTGACATTATTAGGAGCTCACCATATTCTCCACGTTAGCAGGATAAGGGTTAAACAAGAATGCCCGAACTGTAAGGACAGTTTCGTTCCTCCTCTCCTCACCACTTACTCCACGCCCATTTGCTGTGCTGGTCATTAATTAAGTCATGTTTGTCTGTCTGTCCAGGTGAGTACTGAGAGGACATTGTAGCGTCGTACAAGATTTCACTTCCTCTTGCTTGGTGCTCGCGGCTAACTTCTGTTTGTTGACCACGTGAAAGCGTAGGCATGACGGTGGGATTTATATCGACCATCTCGGAGTAGTCTTAATGTTCTACATTTGTATTCATAAGGTACGTGGTTTGAATTTTTGTCAAGTTCAAAAACTAGTTTAGTTTGGCCTTGGTTCTCTACTGGTGCATAACCAAATAATAAATTGAAATAGGCTAGATCCTTCCCACTTTGTATAGTTACAATCTGCTGTTCATTATGGCATTCCCACTTTGTGTGATGTGACAAATTCGACGAGTAAAAAAATGTGCACGAAAATTATCGTAATATTAGGAAAACCAAAACAAGTTCCACTTCATATACCAATATATCACAAACGTAGTCGGAAGAGTGACTAAGCTGTAGGCTGAAGGGTACTGGGTGGGGGGGGGGTGATCCCGGCAAGAACAAGATCTTCTTAAACACACTCTTAAACACTCTGGGGTCAACGCAGAGTTTCAAATTAAGATTTCAGTTGCCTGTTTTTCTCGTCCTTCCTATCTTGTAAATTCAAATACTTTCTATATCGTGCGCTGCTCTTAGACATCTTAAATTTTAATCTTTGTTTAGACAGCAGAAAAAGATGTGCACTCCTATAAAGTAGAAGAAGGAAGACCAAAAAAAAAAAAACTCCGAATCATAAAAGGCCCCTTAATTTGATTTGTTGCTAATTTACTTGTGGATGAAATTTTGAACTTTATTACATTTATCGTTCATTATTTTATCCTGTTTCCTGCAGTCTAATGACGAGACGTGACGGCACACCTACATCAGTTTCACGTCCTTATTTCATATTTCCAATAACATATTTAAAAAGAAGCTGGCAAGCAATTTCCATAAAGCGTCTTATTTCAATCTATTCTTGCATTGTAAGATTCTTCTTAAAAAGGGAGTTGTACTAGGATTTATCATATTACAAGACACATCAAGCCAAGGATTATTAATACCAGAAACTTTAAACACAGTTATAAAATGTGCAAAGGGCAAGTACACGTCACAGAATTGGACGAACTTTGCCTTGTGGAATAATTTAGTACATCAACTTCACATAAAAGCGACGACTTCGGTTGCGCTGTGTGTCTACACTTCAGAAATTATCTACAGCATATAATCTGCTACCCACTGTAAATAAGTAATTCAGTTTACTTATTCTTTAGCAAAAACTTTCTACTCCCCTGTCACGACATTAGCTCAAGCTCGATGATGTTTTCTTTTTACAACATTTCTTGTGTACTCTGGAACGTGGTTTCATTTTTCAAACCCAAAAGTTATTAATTACCTACGTGTATTTCGTTGCGTTCTTTGTCGGTTGAAGTTATATGACCTGAATGGCTTAATAGAGCGGTGCTGATAACCGCTGACATATGTGCATTACCATGGCAGATGGTTCCCATCAACAATGTTGAAAGGCAAGTGCTGAGACCGTGAATGGGATTGTCATTAATCTACCGCTCTTTGTTGATGGTACACCCACGACTTGTGCAGCAGTGTGCTATACAGGACTATCTTAGAATGACGGGTAGAGGCTAACGTTATTGCTGCCTGTCTGTGGGCTCTCTGTTCCGAATATCCGTCTGCAGACAGGATAACATTAGCCTGAGCTTCCTCACGGTCGCCGGAGCGACGCTTAGGACCCAAAGACGGCAAAGTGTTTTAGATTATAAACTTTCTATGACCCACGATCCGTGCATTAACCGAATATATATGTATATATATATAATACATACATGCATATATATATATATATAAAATACTGCAATACTGACACCAACAAATTCACACGCGTATACTAAAATTCGTTTATACATACAATGAACTGCTACATGTTTCGGCCAAATATGTGGCCATCATCAGGGATGTAAAATAGAGAGTTTAGATGCATTAATAGTAAAAAAGTGCAATTATAAAATTGTGAAAGTTAGAAAAATATAAAAAATATCAGAACCAACGGAATGAAGTGATTAAAATCGGAAGAGCCAATAGATTAAAAATTACATAAATACGAGTTATTTGTGTAAGAATATGTTGTTATTGAATCTTATGTTTATTGGGCCGTGCATCATCTTGATAGTTGAATGAAGAGAGACCAACTTGATGTCACTTGCTTTTTAATTTCATTATTTAATGCTCAACATGTTTCGGATGTTAATACATCCATCCTCAGGAGCTTTCGACTTATTTGTTGAGTTATTTCATGGGTTGTATTGCTCTGGTTCGATGCGTGTTGGTGTTACGGTGTGGTTTGGCTGGGGTGGTGTGGTATCCGTATGCAGGCTGAAGCATTACTGGTCTGTTCATGTGGAACATGTTGAACATTAAATAATGAAATAAAAAACAAGTGACATCAAGTTGGTCTCTCTTTATCCAACTATGTTGATATTGGTTTGGTGTACGTAGAAGTTTCAGTTAGCGATTCACCGTTCGAGAGGAAGTGTTATGTTATTCATTGTATGGTACATCACATGTGCCACAGTGTGTTGTGGACTGCTTGGGACTCTACAAAAATTGAAAGTCTCAAGGAACCGTGTTTTATGGTGACTGAAATTGCTGAAGACGTTTGCATCTTGAGAACATCAGTATGTATTAAACGGATAGTGCCAGGCAATAAATTGTTCAGATAAGTATCTCCATTTAATCTCTTAAGAGTAAACGAACCACCGCAGGGCAGCAATACGTTCAGGAGTGTTTGTTTGGAAATGCGTGTACAGTTGAGTCTTTTGTGTGCTTCAGACCCATCCACAGTGCAATGAACTGCTGAGATGGTTAGATTTTTAGTGTGATTTACGCGTTCCTTCTGTTTCTTGTTCGACTTGTTTAGATGTTGGCAAATTAGGCTGATTGATGTGCACGTAAGCTGTTGCGTAAAACTTATGGAATACTCCATACTGTGTGCCAGCAAAGCACTACAACTGGGTCTGCCACACTCGAAATTAAGCGAATTTTTCTATATGATAAAAAATACGCTTAATTGGTTAAGAAATCAATTTTGCTAGTTCTTACTATGACCGTGAATTCTTTATAGCGTGCTCCATCCTTATATATAGCGATATTTTACACATGCAGCTGACGTAAAACGAAAACCGTTTAAAGAATTCATTCGAGTTTTCCGATCATTTAAAGTCACTTTCAGTGAATGGAAAGATGGAAAAAATTTGGTATGGCAATAGAATGCTGAAGGGAATTCATATTGTCCGTGTTGTTCACTTCGCAACAGAGAGCAGCGACATGTTCTCGTATTCCTATTGAAACTGGTGTGCTAGCGACGTTAACACAAACACAAACATGAATTAAAATGGAACTGTAAAATTGAAACACTCGTGACATAACAGCGACGAAAGCAATTAGGCTAAAATAGAGTTATGTATTTTTTATCTTCCTCATTTTTCTTTTTTTTTTCCCCTTTTCCGTCTGACTTTTATGTCCACATATTTCACTTTAGTTCTCTTACTACTCTCCGTACCCCTTTTCAGTTCTTAATATTTGCAAAGTTTCATTTTTTTTGCGTAATTACCCCCAGTGGGCCAGGACCTCTTCTAGGTTTCTAGAACACAGACAACGACGCACCACAGTCGGTAGGACTCCTCTGGACGAGTGATCAGCTCGTCGCAGAGACCGCTATCTGACAACACACAACACTAACAACAGACAAACACCCATGTCCCCGGTGGGATTTGAACCCACAATCTCAGAAGGCGAACGGCCGCAGACCTACGCCTTAGACCGCGCGACCACTGGGACCGGCAATATATGCAAAGTAGACTCTCAAAAAGTGACTGTGAACACAAAGACATTAAAATTAACTGGTAAGATTGAGGTCAAAACCGAGGCTTTTCTAATAAAAGACTTACGTTAACATAATCTGCATTTTGATTTCCGAAGATTTTAGAGACATTTGTGTTATACGAAATAAGAAGACCGTATCTTGTAGTTGACAAGTTTATATCTGTCAGGGAAGAGTGACACTATTGAAGGTTAAAACTCCTGCAGACAGAGAGAAGTCCTGAAATTTTACCAACGGCGAGCAAATAAATTTACAATGAATATCTTAACGTGATTCATCTCCGTTCTGTTTTATTCAGATGTCATATAAAGACACACATATAACCTAACAAGTCTTGCAGGTTACTAGTTTCGACTTTGTTGACAGGCCATCATCAGACCTTTAATTTATTAAGAGCCGTCATTGAAATAACCTTGGGTACAGGACTGAGATTTCACTTCTTTGCTAAATTCTTCGTAAAATTACTGAAATATGTATGAAATATACATAAAATTATGGATTATGTAATGGTTTTCGGCGCTATGGCTTGAAAAATAAATAAAAATAAATACGAATAAAGTGATAGGCTTTGCATCTAATATTTTGAAGCACACTTCTATGTTTTTCTTCCAAAGAACTGTGGATATCTGATTTTATAGAAGAAAGGTTGTAGACAGTTGTATCTACCGTCATACACATACCAAACTTCGATATCTGAATGTTTACGGAACATTGACCTTCCAAAGGCACATAACATGAAGTGTCAAACACCAGCATTGCATAAACACAGCTCAATGGTTATAATTACGAACGAAAAACATAAGGTCTGATTATGGCCTGTTAACAAAGCCGAAACTAGTAAACTGGAAGACATGTAGCCTATATATATTGTGTAAGACTGTGTTGTAATATAGCATTTCAACGTATATGTTTTGTGTTCTCTATTTTCCATGCTAATACTGTAATAACAAACTTTTGTTGTTCTGATATTCCACTGCTGTTTTACTTAGTCCACTTCAGGACTGAATCCTCTATCATATCTCAAAAGCTTTTCTTTTTCTTGTTGATAGAATTTCTTGTCCTGTAGGATTCTCCAAACAAAATCTCGCAACAGCATCGGTTTCTACTTTTGACATTGCTTATTTACCAGATGAAGATTTTGAAGATATAGCAGCTTCTAGAAATCCTAGAAGGCAGTAAACATTTTGTTCTGTTTATCTCAGTATTTAACCAACCAACTTGATGCACAAAATTTGTTTCACAATAACTTCTATTTCATGCCTCTACATGTTTCGAGCATATGTGCTCATCATCAGGAGGTCGAAATTGTACTATACAGCATCTGGTATCATCACACCTGTAGGTGGCCGTCCCGTGCATAGGTTGAGAGGGGACTCTCTCAACCCGTGCACGAGACGGCCACCTACAGGTGTGATGATACCAGAGGCTGTGTAATGCAATTTTGACCTCCTGGTGATGAGCACATATGCTCGAAACATGTAGAGGCATGAAACAAAACTTATTGTGAAAAAAATTTTGTGCATCAAGTTGGTTAAATACTGAGATAAATATACTGAGATGCACGGTCAACAAAACGTCAAAACTGTGTTCTGTGCTTCATCGGTTGTAGAGTTCTGCAAATATGTTTTATTTCTTGTTGTGTTTTGTCTTTATAACAAACATTACGTTTTCTAGGTACCTATCGTCAAAATTAGCTGATCGGCACATTACACTCTAATTATGTCGGGTCAATGACATATTTCTGTTCTAAATAATAACATTACTTTAAAAATTCTTATCTGATAATGGGAACAGCAGATAATTCTGGAACGTCGCTACATATCTACCGCACTACATGCAGTTACTGTCCAAAGGAAGAAAGTTTTGTAGTCACAGCCTTCAAGAACTTTCTTTTCACTCTAACTAATAGAGCTCGCGTTACCGTGTTCATGCCCTCACAATAAAACTCACATGAACATATAACCTATGCAGCATAGGCGCATCCTGAATTTTTTTTGTGCGGAGAGGGGGGGTTGCTGACCCTGAGGCTATCATAAATTATGTTAGATTTTTAAAAAACTGTGTTCTGTGTTTTGAACTTCATGTTAAAACCTCCAAGCCGACATCTGGTCAAGTTACAGGGAAAATTAAAACCAAACAAGAAGAAATGTCTACATATTCATAAGTTTCTATTATACTTTCAGCATGCCAAACTCTTAGTCATCATCTCATTTCAGTGGCTTATTTAGACTGTGGTGTAAATCAAGTGAAACTTTATATCGTCTTGTCTACAAAATCTGTATTTTTTAAAATTTCGCTTTAGAGGGCGGCTTCAGGCCGGCAGCCCCACCTGCCGCTTGGGTGCGCCAATGTACTGCAGGGGTAGGGGGTAATGAGAATTTGGAAGCAAAGCAGCTATATTTGGAAATTTGTTAAATACATGCAAGTCAGTTTAATTGACTCCATATAACCGTGAATATACACCATTAAGCAGTCCATGCAGCCTTAATAGAAAGAGGCAATTGCAGAATTTTTATCATGTTGTAATTAATTCCGTATTTCTATACCGATACGTTCCGTGTTTTGTTCAAGTGGGTTCCATTGAGACGTTGAACAAACATAGGCGCTCGTTCTCTATTGCGCTTCGTGTAAATTAATTGTTTTGATTGTATTTCATTGCGCTGTATATACTTGGTGCAGGTAGAAACAGTTGCTTTATGTAATGTTTTTACAATTGCAATTTTCCGTATGCAAATTTAGGCTAGTTCTAAATCTGATTCACTGTGTCACCGTACGCCACAAGTTGTGCACTCAAATTATGGTGGTAGCGGTGGTGGTGGTGATGATGATGATGATGTTAGTAACAGTAGACTTCCGGTCATTAATTATACTTGTTTTAGTGATGATGATGATGATGATGATGATGATGATGTTAGTTACAGTAGACTTCCGATCATTAATTATACTTGTTTTAGTGATGATGATGATGTTAGTTACAGTAGACTTCCGGTCATTAATTATACTTGTTTTAGTGATGATGATGATGATGATGATGATG
>Ga0123354_10014575_pt1 | contig 12250 bp, 7 predicted proteins | sample TergutLab28metaG_2_FD_97872 | JGI IMG/M metagenome (GOLD analysis project Ga0123354, IMG submission 97872) | Labiotermes labralis P4 segment gut microbial communities from Petit-Saut dam, French Guiana - Lab288 P4 | ecosystem: Host-associated > Arthropoda: Insects > Digestive system > Gut ... | reverse complement strand
CGATTGTCTGACGTTGCTCACGTTGGTCATCTGTTAGCAAACGCGGCACAGACTTCGCCCACACACGTTTCATGTGCAGATTGTTGGTTAAAATTGCATCGCATGAGCCCACGGAGATCCCACAGTCATCCGCTATCTCTCGTACTGTCAATCTCCTCTTATTGCGAACGATTGTTCTGACTTTAGCAATCATTTCCTCGTTTCTCGATGTTGACGGTCGTCCCGAGCGGGGGTCGCTTTCAAAGGAGGTTCTACCCTCTTTAAATCGACGGAACCAGTCAAACACTTGTGTACGACCCATTGCATCTTCACCGTATGTTTGCCGCAATAATTGATATGTTTCCATTGCGGGTTTCCGATTTCAAAACAAAACTTAATGGAAATGCGTTGTTCGGTACTTTCACACATAGTACAAATCGCTATGACATAAACGCACGTGTTATTTCCGCGACGTACTACAGCCAACTGAGCAAACGCAGCCATTTTCAACTTGTGTCATGAGTTGCTAAGATGTGTACGAACATGTCAAGACTGGTTGCAAACACGTCCCACCCAGTGAACAACCACTACAATTCCAATCCGGACACTATTTGAACAAACCTCGTATATGTGTGTGTGTGTGTTCTGTCAGTGACTGCTGCTGAGTGTCCACTCTTTTAGAAAGAACAGAATATGTAACATTTGCTCCAAATTTTTATTTCCCTTTGTTCTTCTTTTCAGACGGATGACTGATTCCGGTAACTTCTGTTGCCAGTTGTCATCACAGTACTCAGCAAGGACAGCAAGTCTTCTAAATGTTGATTCATTCTGTTCGCGGAGTATCAAGACGACATTTGCAGTTGAAATCGTAAATGTATTAGGCCGAACTGTAATTACTGATTTCATTAGTTCATATTTGTCCATTTCATAAGAACACAGCAATTATCAGAGTCTCTCAGCTTAATCGAAGTCCTATATTTATTATTTGAACATCAAATTTGTCTGCCAGTTTGCTGTATAAAAATATAAAGTTACAGTACACAGACCTAAAATTTTGCCTGTTGTTTTATATGAGTGTCACTTGGCGTGTCACTTAAAGAAAATGGTTTTCGAGAAGAGGATGCTGATAAAGGTATTCGGGTCTAAGAGGATGAAGTAATAGGAGGTTGCAGACAACTGCTTAATCAGGAGCTGTATGACTTGAATTCATTAACAAATATTATCCGAGTGATTAAATTGAAGATAATGAGATGGGCGGGACATATATCTTGTATGGGGAACAGGACAGGTGGATATAGGGTTTTGTGGGAAAACCTGAGGGAAAGTGACCGTTTGAAATACATAGGCTTAGTGGGCGGTATTCTTGTAACGGATTTTAAAGAAATTGTTTGGGAGGGTCTGGACTGGTTTGATCTGGTTCATGGCAGGGACAAGTGACGGGCTGTTTTAAAATGGCAATGGACATATGTGTTTCGTAAAATTCAGGAAGTTTTTGACTAGCCGAGGAACCGTTTGCTTCTCAAGAAGGACTGTACTTCTTGGAGTTAGTTGAGCATCAAATTTTTCCAACAAGAAGAAACATCGCAGTTCTGTTTCCCCCCAGTTACTCTGAAGTTTTGGTTTCAGTTTGTCATATCGTAACACTTCCATGTGAAGGATGTAATAAGCGGGAGAGTAATAAGTTTCTGTCAGCACTGCTGTCGAAACAGTCCCACAACTTACCGACATTACATACCACAGATATCGCAAGTGTGAACTGGCGCTTGTCTTTCCCACTGTCTCCTAGAGAGATGTAGTGGCGTGTTGAGCTAACTGAACATAAGTCAACATTGCCTCCAGTAACATGTGCATGGTGTTCACAGTTTCAGGGTTTGAAAGGTTACGGTTTTTTATTTGAATACGTCTGTTTTTCTTAAACTACCCGCAGGGTATCGTATTCAGAAACTCGGTATTCGGAGATCAAATAATAAATGCAGTACAAAAACCTGTTTCAGAGTAATAAGTAACATTCTTTTTTAATCCAACAAGAAAGGAATGTCGACGCGCGTAAATGATTGCAATTTTGGAAGATATTTTATCTACTGGATAACGTATCTTTTGTATTGTCACTGAAGTTATTTCCTGTGGGAAGAGAAGTGCTAAATCAGTCGTCATACATTAGTGCAAGTGCTTTTAAGTAGATTTTGCCTGTCCTTAGATTATCGCGGCCTGTACCCCGTGCACAATTTTCGGCGTCTGAGAATTTCACTCTGAAATTCGTGGCTACGATGTGCTTTGAAACGTGACAGCTTCAATGCACGACATATCTGCACCGCAACACATGAGGTTACACATTAGAGCTGTTGTACTTTGTGAAAAATTTTAAGAATAAAGGGCCGAACTTTGTGACATTTCAGCGAAATCGGCTCTTTCATTAAAATAAGCTTCACCCAGTGTATGAGATTCTAGCGATGTAATCCAAGAACTTAGACAATTCATTACACTTGACTTACAGTTACGGATCTTAAAGACATGGAACGGTTGTGACGAAACATTTGTGGGAAGCGACGCTTCAGTAGTCCGGCAATTCTTTTGTTTAACGACGTTGTCAGTAATACAGCGTCGATTGGTTGAATGACAGTGAATTATGAATTGGAAGAGACTTGGCAGGAAGGGGTAGTAAGCTTGTTTAAGACATTGAGAAGAACCACGAGAACCCTCACGATAGTCGATATTTTTTCCGAGATTCGAACCCCGTGTATCCCGAAGCGTTACGACTGGTCGGTAATTTCGGTACTCAATTAAGAACATGTCAGTAGTCAACGGTCCGCAACAACGACATTCAACTAACTGCATATATGTCAACCGGAAAGATCCATGGATAACTTATTTCGCATAATGTGGTCCTCGTGCCAGCACGCAACAAATGCCTTTAGCTGTTGGCACGAATCTCCAGTCACAATAACTGATCGTTAGGCAGACTCCCTATCAGGTTGCTGTGTTTTACTGGCATGACTGCTTGTTTGCTCTGCGTAACGATCTCTCTCATCACCGTTCGATTGCTCATTTTGCTAGGCATGAATCCGCAAAACATGATCACATGAACCTCATCGGATAAGTGAAGGGTCTTGTGTTTGAATTCCGGCAGGGCATTTGTTGTTTCCATTACACCATCATGCTGAGATAGCCTGTACAGTATCATGACGCCGATCGCGCACCCCATCGTTGCTGAAATCCAGGATGCAATGAAATTCGCCTACGCATGTGTGCACTACACATTATGTACCACTATGTAACCTCAGTCGTTGATACAACTTCGCGTAGAAAACTGATAGTGCTATTTCTGTTCAGTTTTAGGCGCGTTCGGACTGCATCTCTAAATACACTGCACAATAGTCTTGGTCTTCAAAGGGGTCATCAAGCTACGCAGTCCTTCGGCAGACCGTGAGTGGGATAAGAGGAAAACCTTTACACAAAAGGTGAATTCCGTGTCGCATTGATAGTGACCGCTTTAGGAATGTTTGCAGGGCTTCAAAACCAGCTGTTTGTGCATCTCATTTCACGAATCAGTACTTAATTAGTGTTAATAATGCCACTTTGTGTCTACATGTTCCAGTGTAGAGAAACACATGAAACCGCACACAATTTCGCTCCGCTTTGCCACCTTCTTTTATAATCATGTATAATTGTATAGGGTGGCAAGGTACTAACACAGCAGAGGTTATTGTAGTTCTGTAATGTAATTAACACAATAACTGTATTGTGTTACTTTGTATAAGTAACGAGAGGCGAAAATAAAAGTAATCAAAGGTACGAAATATTACGTATATAGAATGTTCGAGACGATTTTTTTTTTTGCATACGTCATACTATTGTTACGACACACTCATTTGTTCGGTGTGTTTTGTAAAGGGACGTGGCTGTGGTTAGCACGTTTATTTCATTATATTACTATTATATTTCACATGTACCACTATCTCACGTATAACAATATGCGACGATTTTGTTCGTTTCTTTTGGGCGCGTTCGCAAATTGCAAAAAGTCTCTCTGCAAGGAACATGTCGGCTCCCAAGGGATGGAATTTCATGAAATTTGATATTTGAGTATTTATCGAAAATCTGTCGAGAAAATTCAAGTTTCATTAAAATGTGACATGTATAACGTGAACTTTACATAAAGACCTATGTACATTTATGATAATATCTTGCTCATTTCTTCTTAGAATAAAACTTTTCGGACAAAAGTTGTAGGCAAAATCAAAACAGACATTTCATGTTCAGTAACTTTCTTCCGAAAATCGTGCCGTTTATGTGATAATGTGGAACACGTGGCAGCGCTGGACAGGCCGCACGTGGCGTTACAATAGAGCACATTCATTTTGCTTGGTAGATAACTAAGGCTACATACACACGCCATACGTATTGCTTTTCCACGGTAACAATGGTTACTTGAGCGTGTCTCATTGTTACTTTATACGTACATTACCTGCCTTGATGTACTGTCGTGAGGCCAAGTCGGTCTTACGATACTCTCCAAGCCGGAGTTCATCTCTAAAAGGTTGGGACAGTGGTTGTTTCATTGTACTAACATCACATTTGACAACGACTACTGTCTTATATATATATATATATATATATATATATATCTCGGAAAAACGTGGGAGTTTGAATCTGTTTTTTTTTTTGCTTCCGTAGTACTCCAATGTCGTAAGCCAAGGTTTCACGAAACGTATTGATGATTGCTGTAATATGAGACAACCAATTTAAAGAATTCAGAAACAGAAGATTCGAGTCTTCTGCAGTGTTACACCATATAAATTGGTAAATAGTTACTGACTGTTTGAAGGAATTCAAAGTCTGCATCGTCAGTATCCAACATTAAGTGCACCCACAATAAAAGACAGTACTGTCCTTCGAAACGCCTGTAACTGTGTACCAGTCAACATGGCGTAGCATCATAATATGCTTTAACCTTCAGCTCACCGCTGCGAGAGCCTGAAATCTCGGATCTGTGAAGACTTTTAAACAAAGAAGGGATATTGAGAACTAAACGTCTGTTAGGAATATATTCGATATGCTTATGTCGATTAGTCCATTATGTGAAGCAACTTAAAATCAAGGGGTTTTTTTTGGCCGTGCTTTTCCTTTTAAACCCAGTTTTGAAGGGCGTATGGGCAAGGCAGCAACAGATTGTATCAAGACCCGCAGATTTGCACACCGCAGACAAGCAGACTGAGATTTCGGAACGTACTAACACATAAATATGCATTACATCCCCCAGTAGCTAAGTATTTTTTATTCAGTCACTTTTATGAAAGAAAACTGTGTAATGGACTCCATGGATTGTAAGTTGTGGTTTCAGCAGGGTTAAACATGTGCCGCATAAAAATCCATTTGGAAATACGCTTAGTAATGAAATCTCTTGGACAACTTAGTAGATGGAGACATGGAAAGGGAGGGTTTTAATATAGCTTATCGCGAGGAAATAAATTGTGATGATGTAAGTGTGATTTAACGCCATAGTGTTAATGTAATATGTGGTTACCTTTTAGCTATTAGACATGAGTATCGTCTTCTAAGGCACATTTAATTTTCTTTTGTGTGTTCTTTCAGAGTTTAATAACATCTTATGTACCGTTAGGTATAGATACATTACATTGCAAGAACACATGTCTTCCAATAAATCAAATAATTTATATAGTATTACAGTTAGAGTCTGTTTTGTTGTGTATACGTAGAGGTATAGCTGAATATGAGGCATATACTGCTAGTGGTTGATATTTAAGAATTCGAGGAACGGCTTAGTGCAAACGAATAGGATTAATTAATTTGTATCTCTTTTAAAGTAATGAGCAAAAAATTGTTTGCGCGAACAGAGCAGAAATCAGGAATGATCGCATTTTGCATAAGTAGGGCTACAGGAAGAATCACAAACAGCGTCAAGAGCCAGGAAAATGAACCCCGTAACTTACTTCAGTAATACTCATGAAATGTTGCAATCATTAACACATAAAGCCATTGTTAAAACAATAAAAGACCTACCCAATGTCATGGTGTGACATTCCACGGAATTATATGCGAATAACGCTTAGGTTTGACATTTTTCCATGTCTGGCTTCGTTGTAGGGCAAGACCCAGTATAGAGCCATCTATGGAGAAATCATAAACCTAACAGTGGAAATCACTTCTAATATTACGGAAAATTTAGAGTGTAAAAGGTAAAGTGATCCCGTTACAGGCCTGGTGTGGCCCAGAGGGTGTGTAAAGTTATAGCTCTACTCTTCCATGACTGCAGCATTAGAAGGGGGTGAGTGGTCAGCAGCACGCCCCGGCCGCACTTTACCCCCCGGAAGGACCCGGTACCCATTATACAGGAGACTGGGTGGGCCCCAGAGCCGGTCTGGACGGGCGGAAAATCTCGTCCCCCACCGGGATTCGATAGCGAACCGTCCAGCTCGTAGTCATTCGCTATACCGACTGAGCTACCCGACCCAAATTTAGAGTGTAGTCTCATGAAATATGATAGGTTCACTGTGTAGTTCCGAGATAGCGTAGTTAGTGGATGGCTAGTCTGTGGGTTGGACGTTCGAGGAATGGTGGTTCGATTCTTGAGAGGTACACATTTTTGTTTCTTCGTAGAAGCGTCCATATCGCCTCTGATACCTACCCACCTTCTCTGTTAGTGAATAATGGGCGCTTTTTATAATATAGTGCCGACTTTAAGAATGCATAAAGCTGTACCTCCACTCTCCCATACGCCATCATTGCACGCGAGTAGAAAAATTGGCATTTCGGGCCTTAGTAATTCCTGCCAGAGAGTGATAGTGCTTGGCTTTCATTGACGGAAAAAATAAATTATCATTACTCCCTGCTTTTCACAGTTTGTCTGGCTGAAAACTGCCCCGAAATGTTTTTGATAACTGTACCATGCCCTGATTAATTAACTAACACTGAATCCATGGTTAATGTGTCAGTATACTGTCTTTATCAAACATACCAGCTACAAAGGCTTAATTCTATACGCAATAAACTCTAAGCGACACGCTGTAAATCACTCACGATTCGTAAATCAAACCATGTTATTGTTTTCTTATATCTCCTAGGTTCGTATTTTTTATTCCTATAGTATATGTCGCGCTGCAGTTATGGTCGTTTAAGCCTTACGCGTGCGATCTGGGAGCAGCATGACCACATCAAGAATGGATGTTGGTCGCTTAAATTTGTGCGCTGCCCGCACTTCTTTCCCGCGAAGATACCTTATATCTTGGTATTATCCATTGTAACACGTACGCGTTTCAGTTCCACATATTGTCTGTAGTGCCTTCTTGTACAGATCTCATTCAGCCACAAGCTTACTGTCACACAAACGTCTTTTCTTATTACCCCATTTACTGGATGGTGCAAAATGACTTGTTTAGCAGTGCGTCCGTAGTCGCGAAAAGCGCCCATTAGCTTCTTCATGTCCGTCTGCCTGTCAGCTCTTCTGTAGCTATCAGCGCGGCTCCTCCTGGCTGGATTGCCGTGAAATCTGATATTAATGACTTTTTATGAAAATCTGTCAACAAACTCCAAATTTGGATAAAATGGGACAAAAATATCGGGCTGTTTACATAAAGGCTTAAGTACGTTTTACTGATGTCGGCTACAAATGAGCCACGAAAGCTTTTTTGTGCTGCAGTCATTAGTTTGACGTTGTTGACGCGACATGTAACTCAACAATACACAGAAGGCATTTCCGCGTTTGCATTGCAACAGTGTTCACGGGAACGTGCCACAGTGGTACGTTCTGCGCACGTTGCTTATCTTGTTGCAATCTGAAACATTTCTGTCGCTACTGGCTTAGTAATTCTCGACTGACAATAAAAATTCAACGCATGTTATATGGACAACGAGAGATCTGCCTCCGTACCAAATTTTATTTGTTAGATGAACTAGTAAACGAATTATCGGTACAAACTAATAACCGATACAAATGTACCCGCGGCTGCCATGTTGTTTTACGTTCTAGGAAAGTAGCCTATTTCCTCAACAAAAGTTTTATATTTTTCCTGTGTCCCTTTACGTAATTCCTCTCAGGACCCCAAATTAAATAGCGCTAGTGTAAATCTCATTTCACAACTTTGTGTTTTTGTCGTGTATTGTTACTGTGTTACGCCGTTAAAATATACGGTGTTAGAGTGTAACACCGTGGCATCATTTTTACACTAATATTTATGGATGAGGTTTGAGATGGGGACAGGAATTCTGTCACTGCCCAGTTACTTCACAAGCCTACTGTTTTCTATCGTCCGAAGAATATAGGTCGAAACATCTATTTCTATTATTCGAAATGGAAACTTTGTGTGTGTGTGTGTGTGTGTGTGTAAGCAATCAGTACTGCATAAATCTTTATGTACGCACAGCTGAGTACGTTATACATCACTGTTCTTCCACCCATTCAAGTTTCTGACAGTACTTATTTTGAAAAACACTGCAGACTGCTGGACAGTAAGCCTCCCTATTGACAAACTGAGCTTCGTTGCGTCACAAATAGAGCATACGTTGAAACAGAATAGTGATGCAACACCAAAAAGTTTTTAAAGTGTATATAGTTCTAAGGAAAATTTTAGAGATTCGCCAATAACAGTCATTTTCTTCTAATATTTTGCGAATCAGTCAAAGAAATAGGTACACGGAACAGTAGCGGTTGGCGACCGTCGGTTTGTTAATCACAGCTTTATGCGACACGCGAGTTTCACTTACATCTCCGTAGTCGTGCATTTCCACCACGCTTAAATTGTCTCACGTTTTACAAAACTGAATTGTAAATTCTTTCTCGTTTCTTAACAAGTGAAATTCTAAAGACAAAAATTAATTAAAAACATTACAGTTAATTTCTACAGACAAAATATTGTCTTAGATTTTTTACCTTAATTTCTTACGTTATTGTTTTCTAGTTTCTTTGTTCCTGCTATTAATTTGTCTTGATATTGAATATAACTTAAAATAATTTAAGATTTACTTCCTTCTTCGATTTTTGACGGAACATAATCCTTCAAGTCATTTTGTAAGCCCGATGTTTACAGATGTATTTATCGTTTCGAATGTCTTGTGATTAGATCTCGGTGGCCGCGCGGTCGAAGGTGTGGTGTGAGGCCGCTCGTTTGCTGGGATTGCGGGTTTTAATCCTGCTGGAGGCATGGCTGTCTGACCCTTGTGGGTGTTGTTCTATGTCAGGTAGAGTTCTCTGCGACGGGCTGACCCCTCGTCCAGAGGAGTCCTACTGAAGGTATGTGTCATTGACTGCAATCAGTTACAACTGTAAACTTCAGCACCTAAAATGTATGGGTATAAAGAGGTCAGAATAAGAAAGAATGGTTTGTATTAATCCTTCAGTCCCACCACACAAATACACTTACGAATTGTTCATTCTGGGTTTACTCTTTTTCAGTTGTAAATCTTCAGTTTAAGATTCTTGACTGTGAAACACTACACGTGTTAAATTATTTCACCCAGACGTATTTTTAAAGTGATGAGATGTAAATTTTGAAATAGTATATTTCAAAGATTAACATGCTTAATATTTTGACTCTTTTGTAGCCAAGGGATTTTTCACGTGAATGAAGATTTGCAGGAAGAGTGCTCCTGGAAGAGACACATGAAATAACTTAATTCATCCCCAAGGGCGGACGATACACTGCCTGTTCAAAGAACTGTCTCAGCAGATTATAAATCACATAACACGTATCATGAAAGTCTCTTTGACACAAGTTTCCTTTTTTTCCGTCAGCGTTGCCCAAACAAAGGCACTCAGAATATTGACCTGTGTTAATCCACACAAGCACTGCATGATAATTTGGTTTGTTTAACGGAGAAATGTATCGTTGCAAGGATAATTTTCTGGTGGTGGGCGGTAGACCTGCAGTGTCCAAACTTTTATTTACGTGCGTAAAATTTTTGAATGTCAGTAGCTTTATGAGAATGATTACTGCAGAGTTCGTGTAAACACACACAGTATTTAATGACAAAGAACGTTATTGAAGTTACATAATACTACCAATTTGTGTATACGCGCCTGCATGCCCACTGAACAAATCCACCCCTCCTGCAATTCAAGCTAATTCGCTGAATACCAAAATATATTCGGGTTCGGAAGATAGTAGCAGGGGTTGTTGTTGTTGTTGTTTTGCTTGTTTTGTTGTTGCCAATGATGGTGGCGCTTTTGACGATTATTTTAAAATGCTCCATTTAAGGACGCTCTCAATTGCTAAGATTATGCAAGGTGTAGCGTTAGCGATGGATGGCTGGCTGGATCATTGGATGCTTGAATGAATGAATGAATGAGAGAATTAATGAATATGGAGCATTTGTGGAATAATACTGACAGGGGAAAGAACCGAGGAACTTGGAGAAAAACCTGTCCCAGTGACACTTTTCCACCACAAATTCCACATGGACTGGTCTGGGGTGAAGCCAGGACCCCGCGGTGAGAGGCCGGCGACTAACCGCCGTAGGTGGTGGTGGTAACGGTAGTAGTAGTATCAGTAGCAGTAGTAGTAGTGGTAGTAGTAGTAGTTTTTGTTGTTGTTTTTGTTGTTTTAGAGTTCTGTTGTTGCACTACGAGTAATAAACATACTTCAAATTTAATTGTTCGTAAACATGAAGGTTATTCCGAAAACCGAAATGATACATTGTAAAAAATAGGAAGGCTAACTAGACTGGTCACATTTTGTGTAGGGGCTGCCTTCTAAACTACGTTATAGCAGGAATGATAGAGGGAAGTTTAGAAGAGAGGGGAGGACGAAGAAGAAGAAGTAAGCAGCTACTGGATGGCCTTAAGGAAAAGAGAGGATACTGTAAATTGAAAGAGGAAGCAGTAAACTGCAATGTGTGGAGATTCGACTTTGGAAAAGGCTGCCCTGTCGTAAGACAGACTGCGGAATAAATGAAAGTTATATCAATGTGCCGCACTCATTCAGTCCTCATGATCACAGCGCAGTAAGTGATAAAGTGGCTCGTGCAGGTGGTTAGCTTACAAAGCTTAACAAACGTGCATGACATTTAAGGTGATAATGCCGTGGCTCTTGTCAGCATTCTTTGAATATCGCTGGAATGAACGTGGTGCGTAAGAGTCGCTGTGAAACAGACTGTCTTACAGATCCTTTCCAGGTCAATCGCCTTACAATGCAAATAAAAAAAATATAGGTTGTTTGAGAGACGGTAAGAAAAGGCGCCTGTTACACGGCGAAGGGAAGGGGACTTTACAGAGTAGGAGTATGTGGACGGACCTCTTGTGGTCCTGTAAGTAGACGATCACACTAACAGGATACAAGTTGGGAGGAATGCGACTTAAGTCAGAAGAAATGCGTTTAGTTATTCGACGAGGAAGGGTAGGAGAGACGACTGCTGGTGCTTGTGACTTGCCAAGCGCTTTTCAGTGCCGGGAGTCTTAGACGAAACGATTTGAAAGTTCGAATAAGTTCCTAATCTACGTCGATTGGACGAATTACCTGGAATTATAAGCTACCTTCGTCGTTCATATTGCATTAGCCGTTTAAAACCTAGTGGTTACAATGTTCACCACCAGCGAACAGCTACTGTTAACTTCGTCATGCCCGTCTGTCTGTCCGTATGGAACAGCTCGGCTGCCACTGGACGGTTTTTTTAAATGACAATTTGATATTTGACGTTTTTCGAATATCTGGCGAAAAAAGTTTGAGTTTAATTGAAATCTGACAAGTATAACTGGTACTTTACGTGAAGACTTATGTGCATTTATGATGATGTCTCGCTCAGTTCTTAGAATGGGAAATGTTTCACAATATTTCACACAGAAGCTGTAGAGAAAATCAAAATACGTATTTTATTTTCAATAACTTTTTTTTTCCAAACTCTTTAATGAGATAATGCGAAAAAACATGGCATCGACAGGCAGACCACAGATGACAATATGGCGCATGCGCTTGACAACTGGATAACTAAGGTTACAAACACACACACTCAGAATATGTAATACTTTTTGCTTATCCACGGCAACTGTGGTTACACGAACGCGCCTGAAAGTCACATTAACCTTTTGGCGCCGGAATTATTTTTTAAATTTTAGCACACCTGTATATAAAATGTGAATAATACAGGAACCAAATATGTTAGAATTATGATACAAAGTGCATTTTGAAGAGAAAAAAACGGACAGTATATACCATGTTAAAAATATTCAGTACCTATATTTGTTGAATAAATATATAAAATGAAATTTTAGAGGTTAGCGGTGCGGTACGACCACTATAGTTGACATTAGGCGTCAAAAGGT
>Ga0123354_10014574_pt1 | contig 12251 bp, 6 predicted proteins | sample TergutLab28metaG_2_FD_97872 | JGI IMG/M metagenome (GOLD analysis project Ga0123354, IMG submission 97872) | Labiotermes labralis P4 segment gut microbial communities from Petit-Saut dam, French Guiana - Lab288 P4 | ecosystem: Host-associated > Arthropoda: Insects > Digestive system > Gut ... | reverse complement strand
CGCTGGCGAGAGGGCTGCACTACAGTGGACAGCCTCACACAGAGTGTATCGCTGGCGAGAGGGCTGCACTACAGTGGACAGCCTCACACAGAGTGTATCGCTGGCGAGAGGGCTGCACTACAGCCATAGACGGCATACTGTAACTCCAAATTATCCTCCCTAATAGTTAAGGTGCGTGACGCACACACGATCGAACAAATGCACCTGCAGGCAAACGGATTTCAGAAACAATAATTTCCCCCCTCCCCCAAAAAATATTGCAATAATTTGGAGGACAATACTCAATGTACTGGTTCCTTCTTAAGTAAAAGTAAAGGTAGATCAGTCCCGTTACAGGCCCGTAGGGGCCAAGTGGGTTCTAGGAAGTTAACCTTTATCCTAAATAGGATAGTTTCCATCCCGTTGTGTATGCGTAAACAATATATGAATTAAAAACCGTCTTTACACAACAATATAAATGACAGTTGCAAATTATTACAACTATTCAACTAAGCAACATGTTTCGGCCTCACTCGGCCATCATCAGGCTTACAAAACCGTGGAGTTAGTAAAGGTACATTCGGTAGTTTTTACCTATGGGATCCCACGGTTTACAATATAACTACCAAACATTTCTCGAAATACGGTATTGTTTAAATACATTATAATACAATAAAATCAAATATTAAAATGATGTGTTTGCTCTAAGAGTGGGTGTTAGTGCGTGATACACTGTGGATACATCAGTAATGTAGTTGTAGGGGTGTACACGGGACGGTTGTTCGTGTGTTTTTTTCGCGGGCTTGATACATTGTTGAGGTTCCCAGATTTCGTGACAACGGCACAGGATGGTGGTAAGTTGTCAGCCTTACGCACCGACCGCCTTTACCCCCAGGAAATACTCCTGGTACTCATTTCTGTTAGAGGCTGAGTCGACCCCAGGACCTCTTAAAACACCCCCTCTTTTTAGTATTAAAAGTAATTTTTCCACCAATTACTCAGTCCTGTTTTCCATCAATTACTCAGTCCTGTTTTCCATCAATTACTCAGTCCTGTTTTCTTCCGATTTTCAAAGCACAACAACCATAAACTTGCCATCAAATTTTAAAATCCACACTGACTTAACCTTATTAACAACAATGACGAAATTTACTAAGATTCTTCGGAAATTCTGTGAAGTATAAATTTAATCCTATTGTTTTAAGCAGTAATAACGCCAATTTATTAATATATATATATATATATATATATATATTGCCGTCAACACAACTATAATAGAATATAATACTAATGCAACATGTTTCGACTTACAATAGTCATCTTCAGGCTACGCTAAGAACCGTTATTGCTATTACAGGGTGGTTGTGCGCATTTGGGATCCCATATGGCTTACAGTGTTTTGCTGAGGTTTTTTAAATACACAATGTGACTTATAATTACTATGCTAGTATAAGTAGGGTTAAGTGTGTGGTGTGTGCAGAACTACTTGTGTCCGTTGTTCTTCTGCTTTTGGAGCTATCCGTTGGAATGGAGTTGGGGGTGGGGGGTTTTTTGTCCACTTGTAATTCCGTATGTTTCTGCTTTCTGTTTATGGGGCGGTTGCAAGGCGCAACCGCCCCATAAACAGAAAGCAGAAATATACAGAAGTACAAGTGGACAAAAAACCCCCCACCCCCACTCCACTCCAACGGATAGCTCCAAAAGCAGAAGAACAACGGACACAAGTAGTTCTGCACACACCACACACTTAACCCTACTTATACTAGCGTAGTAAATATAAGTCACATTGCCATATGAAATCCCAAATGCGCACAACCACCCTGTAAAGCAATAACGGTTCTTAGCGTAGCCTGAAGATGACTATTGTAAGTCGAAATATGTTGCATTAGTATTATATTCTATTATAGTTGTGTTGACGGCAATATATAGTAATAAAGTGAATATATATAGCCACACAACGGGAAGGCGTCATTCAAAAAGTAATAACGTCGTCTATATAAAAATGTTTGCTGAATTTCTTTCACTGAAGTATACAAGATTTTGGTGGGGAAACCCGAAAGAAAGAGACCACTCGGAAGATCAAGACGTAGATAACAAGGAAATATTAAAAACGCTCTTAAATAAATAAAATTTAAAATTGACTGAATCTGGCTCGGAGATAAAATATATCGTGCTGTGATTGATCATCATCACCATCATCAAATCCTTTTACTCCTTGTGGAGCACAGGGTGTCCTTGAAGATCTTCCAGGCATTGCGGTCTCCAGCTATCCCCTTGACCTCGTTCCATGATCTTCTTGTTCTTTTTATCTCTTCCTCTATTGCCCTTCGCCACGTTCTCTTCGGCCTGCCTCTCCTTCTATACCCCTGAGGATTCCAATCTAATGCAGTTTCCTCTATTGCTCCTGTTTCTTTACGCAATGTGTGTCCAATCCAATTTCATTTTCTTCCTTTTATCTGATTTTATATTGACTTCTGATGGGTGATTCTCCACAGTTCTTCATTCATAATCTTATCGGTCCATTTTATATTCATTATTCGTCTTAAACATTTATTTACAAATATCTGTAGTCTTCTTGTTATCTGGTTGGTAGTTTTCCAAGTTTCACAAACATATAATAATACTGATTTTGCATTTGTATTGAACTGCTGTGATTAGGGTAATGAATTTTCGGATTCTCGGTAAATCAGGGTATTTGACTAACTGAGAAACTGTTAGCTTTTCAATACGGACCCTGTAATCTTCAAAGCACAGTGGTAGCTAAGTTTACAGTCAGGTTTACAATAAATCTAAGGCGTAGTTCTGCGGACGATTGCTTGCTGTAAACGCTTGTTCGAATCCCGCCTGGGGCATAGATGTCTGTCCCTAGTGAATATTATGGGTTGTGCAGGTAGACAGTTCTCTGCAAAGGGCTGATCACTCGTCCAGAAGTGGTGAGTGCTACCGACTGATGTGTGTGTGTGTGTGTGTGTGTGTGTGTGTGCAACCCCAGCCATAACGTATCCGCATACCTACCGGAACAGGCTAGCGTTGAATTTAGAAAAAAAGAAATACAGGGGTTCTGACAAGTCCTTAGCCCGACCACGAAGGAAACAAGCTAATGTTTCTGTCAGAATGGCGTGAATTTTCTTCGGCGTCTTGTCTTGCAGGAAAAAAAAAAACTTGACAGCTCGCGTCTCGATGTTGTTGAAATCGCGCGCGTCTCTGTCATGCTTCGGAGTTTGTTTCCTTCCTGGTCGGGCTAAGGAATTATCAGCACCCCGATACTGGCCTAAATCATCGACGGAATGATACTGACAGAGGAAAAAAAACAGAATTTTTCACAGAAAACAGTGCCCACTACGCAACTCACATAGAAGGACGTGTTACGGTAAACGAGCCGTCGAGGAAGGATGCTTGCGTCTGGGCACGTTCCGCAACAGCTGTTGGTCGGTCATAAATTGACTTTTTTTTCGAAGGTCTGAGACGCAAAGTAATTACCTCTCCACCTTACTACTTCATGTATGTCAGCTTCGTAAAATGACACTTCGTAGAGGCCGAGAGCTACAGAACGTTTCTCAGAACCAACCACGAGGGTATTTGTGAAGCGTAGAGTTTCCTGGACCCTGTCTACTGCTCCCTAGTGGGTAATCTGTATGCGGAAACCGAATGCTTCAAGAAACAGGCCCTAGGGAACAAACACGCCTGGATCTTCGCATATATTACAGCGAATTTGCTCCTCAGAAACACGCAACAGAATGATCTGTGTGGGGGGAGGGGAGGTGGGGAGGGGGGAATCCTCTGCCAAAACTGCCTGTAACTTGCCAGCAGAACATGCTTTTGGCTTTTCATGAAAATTAGAAGAACTTTTAATCGAGTTGGTCATGTCAATTTGCTGATTGCACTTGCTACGTTATTTTTTTTTTTCAAAATTTAAAAAGAAAACTGGACCACTTGTACCAGTGCGAATAATTCGATTAATCTTAATAAACATTTAACACTTTACTTACTAATGCCTCATGGCTCGGTAATTTCTTACGGAGTTCGACTGATCTCAAAAATATAATTTCGGTAGTTCAGTAGATCATGGCGTCGCTAACAGACGTTGACTTACTTGCTATAAAACCAACTAGATGCACTAATTTTTCAAATTTATTTTAGGAATACAACTCTCCATATTTTTTCTGCCCATCATCATGAGTCTAGTACTGTATACACAACAACAGGTATACATCATACAGGTTTTGTTGACTGCTTGCTAGCGGGATCAGGATGGAAGTCCATCCTGATCCCGCTAGCAAACAGTCAACAAAACCTGTATGTTGTATACCTGTTGTTGTGTATACAGTAGTAGACTCATGATCAGTCCCATTACAGGACCGAGGTGCCCAGAGGGTTGCAGGAAGTTAAGGTTCCCAGATTACGTGACAATGGCACAGGATGGTGGTAAGGTTGTCATCCTTAAGCACCGGCCGTTTTTATCCACAAAATACTCCTGGTACTCATTTCTGTTAGAGGCTGAGTCGACCCCAGGCCCATAGTGCGAACGGAAGGATTATGTCAATAAAAAATTCCAATTACATCATCTGGAATCGAACCAACAACCTTCCGATTTGTAGCACAGCACAGCACCCACTAGACTCCTGATGATGGGCATAAAACCTGTCCGAAACATGGAGAGTTCTATTCCAAAAATAAATTTGAGGAACTAGTGCATCTCGTTGATTTTATTATAAGAATATATCACGATGCACGGTCCTCAGGATGCCAAAGACGTTAACACATTAATACATATGACGATTAAACGGTAGATAAGAGGCCTTTCCAGCATTAAACACCGAGAAACTCGAGCTTATGTTTACGTGTCATCGCTGGAGTACAAATCGTAGTACTCTTAGGTGGATGCAGATACGGCAGAGCTATTTTGAATTTCACATCTATTCTAAAGCTGTCACCAGCAGGAACAGACATCGTCAATCTTCATCATCGGCATAAACATTAGCAGTCTGAATCCTCAGAGAAGAGAACACGACAGGCCTGCTTATGTTATTTTCTGTGTAACAGATTGTACGTACATGGCACAAAGCTTAGAGTAGGATTGTACTGTTTAATTAAATTGGCTATGGCTAAAGAACTTGGGTGTCCGATATTGGAAGAACACAGCTCAATCGCAAAATGAGATAAAACTTGATTTTAAATACAGTTAAATTTTTAATTGCAAATACAGTTCTTTACAAGACAGGGATTGTACGTAGAAACAGCACAATGAAAACATGTAAATACAGGGTTATTCGAAATGATAGTCGGGGTTTTAACAACTTGTCATACACAATGCACTTGAGATAGGAGTATATGTTTTTTTTATTTAATAGAACAACACTCCAAGTTTTTGTTACATAACTTACAGGTGCTCTATATGTGCACCATTTGTGATTCTACAAACATCAACACGATAATGAAATGTAAGCACACAAAACAACTTCTGACTGCCGTTCGCCGCCATCTTAGTAAACTGCGCTCCAAGCGGAGAAATGCATAACTACTGCACACCGCGCATCATAAAAGAAAACTATGAGAATTTCTAGATCCATCGGTGCAAATACATACACCTTTTTCAAGTTCATTGTGTATGACAAGTTGTTAAAACCCGACAATCATTTCGAATAATCCTGTAGAATGCCTCGAAATAGATTACCCAGGGTAATGAAACAATACTCCCCAAAGGGCAGAAGGAAACATGGTAGACCTTTGAAGAGACTTCTGGATACGTGAGACCGGAACGGGTCAACAAGTGGCCCAACTCCATGACAGATATATGATGATGATGATGATGATGACGTAACATTGAGGTGCGTTCGCATAACCATTTACGCGGTGGGAAAGCAATAATTATTACATATAATGACTGTGTGTCTACATTCTTTCCTTAGTTATCCGGAATGCAAAGCGCATGCGCCTATTATATTGACATCTGGAGTTTGTCAGACTGTACCATGTTTATCCACATTATCTAATAAAGGGCATAATTTTCGGGCGGAGGGGGGATTTTATTGAACATAAAATGAGTGTTTTAATTTTTTCTACTAATTTTGACCGAAAAATATACCATTATAAGAAGAGCTGAGCCGGATACTGCCACAAATATTCATAGGTCTGAATGCAAATTGCTGCTATTCTTGACAGATTTTAATTAAACTTTAATTTTCCCGGCACATTTTCTAAAAATCCACAAATATAAAAGTTTATTAAAATTCTTACATTGGGTGTCGATTTCTTTCATGCGGACGGACAAACAGACATGACGAAGCTAGTAGTCGCTTTTCGCAATTTTGCGAACGCGCCTAAAGACACGACCAGAGTTATAACTGGTCGTGTTTAAGATAAATTACAAATATTGACTACCGGTACTAATTTTCAAAAAAAAAAAAAAAAAGGTTACTATATCCGTAAAGCGGACCATGCAAAAATTTTTTTTAAACTGACCTGAAGACAAGGCAGTTTTACATATAAATATTTAGGTATATTATTATTCGTTAAGATAAAATTTTTTTTCGGAAAACAAATAGAAGTTTGGAAATATTTTAAAATTTTGGTTTGCCTAAGAGCAAGGGGATATTCTGAATATTTTATCTACAACTGACAGTATGAGGAATGTCTCTTATTACTCAGTGTTGTTAATTAAGAAAGTACGGTCATGTCCACATATCTACAACATTCAGCACGCAATAATTTATGTGAAAATACGCTGAATTTGAAATTAGCTTTCGGCCAGGGAATTTGTCGTCTTCGCAGATGTACCGGAACACACGTCACACAAGACTATGAATATGATTTTTTATTTCCAGTCAAAAAGATGCAACTATTCCTGAATTATTTATTCCTGAGTTAATTATTTATGAATGTACAGTTATGTGCTGCTGATGATGGGCGGAGGAACCGCCCGAAACATGTAGAGCCTCTTAGAAATAAATAATCAAAAATAGCTGCATATTTTTGACTGTAATGAAAAAATCATACTAACGATGCATGGACCCATGAATATAAAAGAAAGATGTATGAATACTTTCATATACAATAAGGTTTGCAATTCATTAGTCATACTCCGTCGTTAAATAACCTAGAACCTACCTAACGATAGATGTATGACTATGCAGTTCCTTCTTACCTTATGAAATGTCTGATTTCTCTAATGAATTGGCTAAAATTTGTGTCCCGTAACTTTAGATTTCGCACGCTTTGATTCCCGAATTACGTACTTTTCATTGTTTATACTTGGTATAATTTTAATACTGTACGAGTCAAGAGATCTGCAGCTGGCAGCGTGCTGAATGAATTTCCCGTGTAGAATAAGCATCGCGCTAATTATGAACTGAATTTATGTCTGAGTTACGGAGCTGGCATCCATGTGGAAGTACATGCTAAAACTGAAACCACATTAAAATTAGACTAATTAAATGTAACATGGAACACTCGTCTAACGAAATTACGTCTCAATTTAGACTGCTTGAATGTACAGCAAGAGCAAAGTGTCAGAAACAGCAAAGCGTTAGACACAACAAAGTGTAGACACAGCAAAGTGTCAGACACAGCACAGTGTCAGGCACAGAAAAGTGTCAGACACAGTACAGTGTCAGAAACAGCAAAGTGTCAGACACAACAAAGAGTAGACACAGCAAAGTGTCAGACACAACAAAGTGTAGACACAGCAAAGTGTCAGACACAACAAAGAGTAGACACAGCAAAGTGTCAGACACAACAAAGTGTAGACACAGCAAAGTGTCAGGCACAGCGAATTGTCAGACACAACAAAGAGTAGACACAGCAAAGCGACAGACACAGCACAGTGTCAGGCACAGAAAAGTGTCAGACACATCACAGTGTCAGAAACAGCAAAGTGTCAGGCGCAGCAAAGTGTCAGACACAACAAAGTGTAGACACAGCAAAGTGTCAGACACAACAAAGTGTAGACACAGCAAAGTGTCAGGCATAGCAAAGTGTCAGACACAACAAAGAGTAGACACAACAAAGTGTCAGACACAGCACAGTGTCAGACACAGAAAAGTGTCAGGCACAGCACAGTGTCAGACACAGAAAAGTGTCAGGCACAGCAAAGTGTCAGCAACAGCAAAGTGTCAGACACAACAAAGTGTCAGACACGGCAAAGTGTCAGAAACAGCAAAGTGTCAGGCACGGCAAAGTGTCAGAAACGGCAAAGTGTCAGACAAAACAAAGTGTCAGACACAGCAAAGTACCAGACACAACCAAAAGTTCACATGACTTTTTATCACAATAAAGGGAAAAAAGAGCAGCCAGATTTCACGTACATTTAGAAAAATACTGCGTCAACTTTGCCTACTGTCTGCAGCAGTTTCTATTTTATATTAAATGTGACAGTGGACGTGGCCACTTTTTAATTAAAAAATTCGTGAGGCCCACATAATTACATTAATTATTTATCATATGGCTTAGCATTACAAAAACTGTACGCCTTGTTCTAAAGTGTAATTAATTTAATTTGTACGCCTTTGTTGAGTAGGACTTTGTCCACGATGAGGTACGGTTGATGTAACATATATACCAGCATTACGCTGCAGAATATCCACCCTCCGCAGTTAGGTACGGCGGAAGTAATGTACTTATCGCAATTAAGCTAAAAACTGTTCATTTGCTGACTCTCATTTGAGGTATTACGAATAAATATACTGTAGTTTAGTATGTTTCAACTTCCGTAAACTAACCAGACCGAAAAATAAAATAAAAAAAAACCCCAACAAAATGCAATTTAATATTATGATGTATTTTATTCACAACATTTTCACCAAAATGTTTCGGCCGGTGTTCCTGCCATCTTCAGAATGATATTATTATAACATGAATACAGTTGTGATTATTAGGGAGTGATGGTGACACAGTAAACCACGACCATATTCTTGTATTCTTATAATAAAACCAACTAAATGAAATAATTTCTGAAATTTATTTTTGGAATAAAACTCTACATGTTTCGGACAGTTTCTTTGTCCATCATCAGGACTTTATCACTGTACATACAGCAATGATATATATCATACAAGTTTGCTGACAGCTTGCGAGCAGGATAAGGACATCCGTCCTGATCCTGCTCGCAAGCTGTATGACATATACCATTGCTGTGTGTACAGTGAAAAACTCCTGATGATGGACATTGGAACTGTCCGAAACATGTAGAATTTTATTCCAAAAATAAATTTGAGAAATTATTGCATCTAGTTGGTTTTATTATAAAAATTTATCACGATGCACGGTCACATGAACGTCAGATTTGTATTTTTGTAATAAGAACCTCACCCTGAAGATGGCAAGAATACCGGCCGAAACATGGTGTTGAGAATATTGCGAATAAAATATAATATTAAAGTGCATTTCTTGGTTATTTGTATATTTTTGAAAGATAATGCTGCGCATTGTGTAAGGCCTATTCCATATAATATTACAAAACGCTGGATATTAACCACTTTAGTAGGTACAGCAGCTATCATGCCTGTTCGTCAAACATGGAATAATGCTCCATTAAATTCTGACATCGACCTTTGTTATCAAAGACTAAAGTGTTAAGTCCTCTTGTGAACCGCGCTTTTGGTTTTAAAGCCAGAGAAATAAGACTGACAAATGTTAGGTACTTGATTTGACGTTCGACATTGTGTCATGAATATCAGTACAGTACTTCACACCGTCCTGAATTCTGCGCTTCAAAAGGTGGGATCCTACATATTTTTGTTGTACGCGAACGACAATTTTGTTTTAAGCAAAGACAAAAATATTTAGGAAAAATTACTGACTTAATTACTCCATGGAGCAGAGCCCTTCTTGAGAAGCTAACCAGTTTGCACTTAATCAAGAAATTCCCCGCATTTTATAGTAACCTAAGCTTTATTACCGCAGTCACAAGTGCCCGCAATCTGTCCCTATCCTGAGCCAGATCAATCCAGTCCATTCCCCCACATCCCACTTCCTGAAGATCCATTTTAATATTATCCTTCCATCAACGCCTGGGTTTCTAAGTGTTCTCTTAGGAAACATCACACATTAAATTCATTACCTTGGTTATTCTATTTTTTTAAAAATTTAATCACGATTTAAACGATACAAATTATCGTATTAAATGATTACTTGATGAGGCTTTGGCAATTTACACTATTCCGTTCCTAAATCTTGTTTTACACCGTTATAGATTTAGAAGCCTTGCAGTAGGGTTAATGAAGCCAACAACGCTCTCTCCAGAAACTATTCCTATTTGCTGAGGAGCCCCTGATGAGAAGACTGTAAAAGTGTTGCACTAAAACACGATACACAGACATCACAGCAGGCGTAACACTGTGCTTATAACTTGTTACACGGGGAACTGCATCCGAGATTATGGTTGATGACTGTGAAGCACACGAGCTAACAGCTTAGGCGCGGATCACTTGTGCAGCGAAATCACGTGGCAGTTCGCGCTAAAGTGACTCAAGGTACCGCGTTCTAGGCTTCACGTCACAAACTCGGAACCTTCCGCTAATGGACAGTATAGACTGCACGTTTTCAATAATACAAACAGCCAACTAGATGCAACAATAATAATTTTATTAATAATTTCAATCAGCTCAACATGTTTCGGGCGATAGTATCGCCCATCCTCAGGAGCACCAGACTGTGTTTACAGCTTGTGGTATACAGCACCGTAAGGACGGTTTATATAATTGCTTACTCCGTTGTGCAGAGTCCTTATTGAGAAGCTAACTGGTTTGCAGCTAGTCAAGAAATTCCCCGCATTTCACGGAACCCGAAGATTCATTACCGCTCTCACAACCTTCCGCCAACTGTCTCTATCCTGGGCCAGCCCAATCCAGTCCGTATACCCACATCCCACCTCCTGGAGATCCACCCTAATATTATCCACCCATCTACGCCTAAGTCTCCCCAGTGGTCTCTTTCCCTCCGGTTTCTCCACCAAGACCCTATACACCCCCTCTCCTCTCCCATACGCGCCACATGCCCAGCCCATCTCATTCTTCTCGATTTTATCACCCGCACAGTATTGGGTGAGGAGTACAAATCATTTAGCTCCTCGTTATGCAATCTTCTCCATTCCCCCGTTACCTCGTCACTCCTAGGTCCAAATATTCTCCCCAACACCATGTTCTCAAACACCCTCAGCTTCCTTTCCTCCCGCAATGTCAGCGACCAAGCTTCACACCCATACAAAACAAAATTATAGTTCTATATATATCTTCATCTTTAAATTTCTGGATAGCAACACGGTTTATATAATCAGTAGTACAAAGGGAAGTGAGCAGTAGTCATAATACAAATGGTTAAAGTAGTAATAATTATCAATTATAACAATTTAAGTGACATAAAAATCTTGACGTGGTGATAAAAACAATTTGTATTATGACTACTGCTCACTTGTTTTTATGCTACTAATTATATAATCCGTCCTTACGGTGCTGTATACCACAAGCTGTAAACACAGTCTGGTGCTCCTGAGGATGGGCGATACTATCGCCCAAAACATGTTGAGCTGATTGAAATTATCAATAAAATTATTATTGCTGCATCTAGTTGGCTCTTTGTATTATTGTATCAATGACGCACGGTTACACAGATATATAAATGTTTTCAGTATCAAGTGCAGGAAAAATATCGGCTAGGAGGATGGAAGTTTTGAGCAGGGGTTTCATCCGGTGTACAGATAAATGGCAAATAAGATTTATATTATCTAAAATGGCAGGGATTTGGACAGATGAAATAAATTATTGCTGGACGGTTTGGAACAAAAACAAAAACAGCAAAAGTTCCATGGACCAACGCACAACAGGACAGACTACCAGCTGACCAACCCGTCACAGGATCCTCTGTGTTCTGCAGAACCAGAATATTCGCTACCCAGCTGAATAAAGATAGACCAACTTGATGTCACTTGATTTTTTATTTCATTATTTAATGCTCAACATGTTTCGGATGTTAATACATCCATCCTCAGGAGCTTGCGACTTACTTGTTGAGTTATTTCATGGGTTGTATTGCTCTAGTACGATGTGTGTTGGTGTTACGTTGTGGTTCGGCTGGGGTGGTGTGGTAACCTTATATAGGCTGAAGCACTAGTGCTTCAGCCTGCATCCGGATACCACACCACCCCAGCCGAACCACAACGTAACACCAACACACATCGTACTAGAGCAATACAACCCATGAAATAACTCAACAAATAAGTCGCAAGCTCCTGAGGATGGATGTATTAACATCCGAAACATGTTGAGCATTAAATAATG
>Ga0123354_10014573_pt1 | contig 12251 bp, 7 predicted proteins | sample TergutLab28metaG_2_FD_97872 | JGI IMG/M metagenome (GOLD analysis project Ga0123354, IMG submission 97872) | Labiotermes labralis P4 segment gut microbial communities from Petit-Saut dam, French Guiana - Lab288 P4 | ecosystem: Host-associated > Arthropoda: Insects > Digestive system > Gut ... | reverse complement strand
CTCTAACCCTCCGTTTTTTTTTTTTATCTATTCTTCCACCAAAAATTTTTTTTTTCTTTTTTTTTTTCCCCCCCCCCGCGGGCGGGGGGGGGGGGGGGGGGGGGGCAGGCGGGACAAGTTCCACGCCCTCCCAATATTTTTCCTGTCCAAGAATAATTTTATTTGCTACTGACTTTAACGGAGGCAAATAAAAGAATTGGGGTGACAGTGCGGAAAAAGGGTATGATTATGTGTAAGGACTGGGTGAAACCAATTATCCCCTCTTGCTAACTTGACTCCTTGACTTGACTCCTAATACCCATGGCCGATTTTTGCCCCCACCCCCCAAGATTATTAACCAAGCTACTCCTATGCTCTCTCCGACCTACACAGAACCAATTAAATGTTAAACCAAATAGACAGTGCACTAAAAACGTAACATTGTGCGCCCGTTCGCGTAACCCCTGTTGCAATGGAGACGCAACAGTGCGATCCGTGTATTATTGAGTTGCGTGTCACTGTCAACAACATAAAAATATTTATCGCTGCACAAAAAATTGCTTGAAATGGCGCCGGGCAAAAATAAAACAACATTTTTGCTCAGTTTTAACCAAATTTTAAGTTTCTTGGTATGTTTGATACAAAAAAAAAAAGTCCTCAGTACAAAATTTTACGAAAATCCTTCCAGTGGGAAGCCCACTGATACGTGCTGACATGCGCTTTTCGCGAGAATGCGAACGCGCCCCAAACAATGCGCAGTCTGTCACAAAACGTTCTGCTTGCTAAACGTCATACCCCAAATGCAGTGTATTGCACAGTCTGTTGCAGACAACAAAAACGTACAAATACAGGTCTGTCGTACTGATGTCTTGGACGCACACTGGAAGGATAATATTAAAACAGATAGAAATTTGAAACTTTCACCGCGGTATGCAGATGTCTTCACTCTTCTGGGATGTTACGGAGCGTAGCTGTAAAGTTGGTTACCGACGTAAGCCTATAACGGGGTAGGCTGGCTTTGAGCGTCTCGAGACAGGGACCAGACGCGAGCTTTTGTGAAAATGGCAGTGAACCTCCAGATTCATCACAGGAGGGGATTTTGTTTACCAGGTTCGCGACTGTCAAGATGCGGTGGTCAGTCGCGTGGAAATTGAGTCAGCATCCGACGTTTCGGTAGTTCTGAATCATTAATCCCTGAAGATGGACCGCCTTCGAAAACTGTCACAAAATCTAACTTCATTAAGGAACTGCTTATATATAAAATCTTTGTGCGTGTAATATTTATAGTTGAGGCAGCTGACATTATTGAATACACACGCACATATTGTGAAGGTTTTTTTGCTAATTATTTAAGATTGTCCCAACGATTGAGTTGGTTTGGACACATAAACAGAATGCCCGAAACTAGCATAGTAAAAAGAATACACAAATGAAAACCATTCACAGGAAGACCAGCTGGAAGACCCAAGTCTCGATGGGAAGATGATGTCAGGAATGGTCTGAAGAAGATGAAACGTATGAAGTGGGCAGAACAAGTACAGGACCGCCTTAAATGGAAGGATATTGTTGAGAGGGCCAAGACTATCAGAGTTGTAGCGCCATAGAAGATTTAAAGATTGTAGTTTATTTTAATTAGTTATCTGAACTAAAACTGAAAATTAAACTCTAAAACTATTGATTTGCGAACAAAAAATTACTCGTCGCACAAATCACTTCATATGAAGGCAGGCAGGGTAGCGCTCGCTGCTTTTCCAATTTGCCGTGACACGCATTTTATTTCAATTCTCTGCTGTTATTATTATTATTATTATTATATTTAATCACCTCATTTGAGAAAGGCCTCTAACAGCAATGAGTAAGAGGGATAACTCTGGCAGTAAAGGCGGCCGGTGTGTAGGGCTGACAACTTTGCCACCTTCATGTGCCCATGGTCTACAAATTCTGGAAGCCTCAACCTTCTGCAGCACTAACGGCCTGTCGAGGTCTGTACAGGGATTGCTTTACATTCGAAGAAGGTGCTGTAAATATTTTCCTCCGGTTCGCAGACACACGCCACGTCTGACAAACACTTGTTTATTTCACGTCAAAATTGTATTAGTCAAGCGACCCGACACTAAGTGATTAACAACGGCTGTCAGTTAAAATAATGTCTCTGGAGAATATGGATTGATGTCAACTTCTGTTATTTTCCTTTAAAAGCGTGCAATTATCTCCCTGATTATGGTCTTTTACCGAAACGTGTCGGAATGTTAACGAAAAGGGTATCATTTACAGGCATTAGCAGCCTTTCATAGTTATATTTCAAACACAGGGACTAAAACGCCGGACATAAACTCCACATTCTGCTAATCATTTATATACACCTACACAGCAAAGTACTCTTTTCTACGAGCAAAACCACAGGCCTCCTTTTATGCCTATTATCCCAGACAGGCGCACCAGAATGAATAATATTAAATCCACATTTCTACGACTCTTGCTCAAGATACTTAGTTTGTTATCAGCGAGTTAGCTTCTTAAGTGTATTTGTACTTCTGGTAGCATTTCTTCCAGTGCTGTCCAATGAATACAATCATCTGGCCAGTAACTACCCGCGACATGAGGGTGTATTTAATTAGAACGCGAAAATGGAATAAATTGAGTTAATATATGCAGGCTTCAGTTCGCACCTGCTGAGTAAATTGTACCGGCAAGTTGCTACTGATGATTCAGGCACTTGTCTGTCAATTTCCGACCCGGAAGTGGTGGTTCATTAGCGGCCCGCCAGGTGGCGCGGAGGGTGCCCTATGTTCCGCATACATTTCACGGTCCGTCACTGCAACAGATACAATCACACTGTGCCACATGTTATGATTCCTGGGCACTGGTCCTTTGCAAAGTATATCTTGTCAGTGAAAATTTCTGTATTGCCACTCCTTTCCTTTCTGCATCTCATCCATTTCTCTTATTTTGTTTAATTTTTATTTCTGTTATTTATCTCATTTTTCCTTTTGTCTCTTAATTTCCCATATTTTCTCCTTTATATTCTCTTTTATTTCTTCATCCCCACTTATCTTTTATCGCGCTGTTCTATCATTTATATCGGTCTTTTGTAGAGCATTGACGTGCTTTATTTCTATATACTTTACTTTTCCTTCTTCCTCCCACCTGCTTTTCCTTTATCGGTCCTTACACTTTGCAGTTCCGTCCTTACCCTCCCTCTTTCTCTATCATTAATTTCTGATAATTTTTTCTTTATTGTGTCCTGTTCTTTACCTTTTCTACCCTTTCAAGTTTTCATTCCTTCGTTTCTTTCTATTATATGTTTTTTTATTCTTTCTGGAATATTCTTCTCTCACATTTTCATCGCCGTCTCTTCTATCCCTTCCGTTTCTTCGTTTCGCATTTATATTTATCCTTGCTCTCCTTTTTTTTTTTTTCGTTTTCTGCTTTTAAATTTTACATTTCGAAATCCCGTTCTTCCTATCATCCTTTCTGTGTTACTGGCCATAATCCTCTCTGTCTCTGTCTCTGTCTGTCTGTCTGTCTCTCTCTCTCTCTCTCTCAGAACCCTCCTTACCTTCGACTGTCGATCTACGTCTTGACCTTAAAGTCGTCAACCAGCCAGTCGTCGGCTTCCCAAGACGGAGTCCCAGGTTCATTACCAGGACGGAGCTTATGGTATCTGTGGTGCAGAGAGTGGTTCTGGGACAGATTTTACCCTAAGTACTTCGCCTTCCCCTCTCAATTACCTTTCCACCGAAGCTCCATATTCATTCGGGGAAGGAAAACTGGGCTCGTTACAGTCCCCGGTTCCGCAAAAGGTAGAGACTCACCCTACAGTCAGCACAAAAACAGCGCTGCAGATGACACCACAACACCCACTGCTGTTCTCACTCTCAGTAAACAGTCTGTGGAAACGAGCAGTGAAATGAGGCAAGTGCCGCTTTTGCATGCAGTTGATAATTGGTGAGCAAGACGGCTGTGACCCGCCACACAAAAGATGCACCAGACATACACCAACATGTAAATACATACAGACAACCTACGCGCACGGTGCTGCTATACATTCCTGCTCGGAAAATTATTTCTGAGGAAACTTTTGAAAAAACCGCACTTCTAGCTAGAGATTCCATAGGTCATTTTTTCGATTAATCAACCCATACATTATAAGCACTGAGGCGCAGTTCGTTTTCACACTTTCACTGAACATGCATGGTGTTCGTTTGTCATGTTGTGGATCACTGCTTGATGGAACAAATGGTGCTGCAGCCTATTGGGAACTTATCTCTGCACGTCGAGATATAAATATATACCTACACTGCGAACTGGGCTCTTCTGGGTTGTTACGCAGCTAGTAGCGGTAATTTCAAGAATCCAAAAGTTTGGATTCTCGAAACCTGAAGATGGGACCGATAGGCTGTCCCGAAACGTCGGTACGAAACTACCGCTACTCGCTGCGTAATAACCCAGAAGAACGCAGTTGTCATCTACTTAGCTGGGGAAGCCTGAAATCAGGCAAGTACCTGCAGTATCTTATGGTCCTAAATGTAACTATCAGCAAGTTCTGCAACAGAGTGACAGACTAACACCACCCTGCCTACTAGCAACCCTTGTTATCAGAGATAGGCATAACAGCTCAACAAGCATCGCCCACTGAAGGAGGCAAGTGACATCTTTTGATACGCACTTCATTGTGAAGCCAGGTCAACGGACTGAACACGTGGCCTGCTTGCTTCTACACTGTGGTCACGCACGTTCTTTTGTCTGATTGATTTATTCTCTTCCCCTCTTTCTTTTCTCCCCTTTCTATTCTTTCGTCTGTATCCCCATTTTCTTTTCCTCATCCTGCTCTTAATACTTTTCCTTTTTCCGGTTCTCCTATTTGTTTCTTACTCTTCGTCTTGTCCTTCGTTTATTTTCTTCTTGTTCTTCTCTTCTCATTTTCATTCCTTCTTCCGCATCTTCATCTCAATTTATGAGCCTCTTCTCATTCTTCGCCTTTTCTCCCCTATTTCCTCCTTTCCGCCCGTTCTTCCTTTTCTCCTCCTACTCACTATCCCAATTCTCTTCCATCATCTTCACCATGCACCACTTTCCCCTCTTTGTGGCTATTTCAGTTGTTGTAAACAAAACGCTCATTTCTTGAGATTTCAAGTTCTCGCAGTAACAACAATAAGATTAAATATCTTGGGATGTGACACCGTGTAGTCTGGTACACAAGTACCAAATTTTAGGAAAAAAAGCGCTCCGTCTATCTTCAAGATTTCTGCAGTCTTCTACCCTGAAGATTTCTTCATCAGATTCCTCCGAAACGTTGATACATACATGTCACATACACGACGTCACCTCCCAGAACGTACTAATTTTTACGCTCAGGTCCCGCGACTTACCCCCAAACATCCGTCTGGTTGTGACAACATAAACCTGGAACAAATAAATGTCATGTTCACTTAATGTCGCCGGTTCATACAAACTTTACTTTTACGTAATTCTAAAATGAGCCATCCCCGTTGTGTGTATATAAACAATAGGTGTGGGTATCAGTCAATAACACAACAGTATCTAAAAAAAAGATGTTTAATAAAGGATGAAGTAAGCTACATGTTTCGGCCTAATGTGGCCATAATCAGGTTTTCATCCGAAAGTATGGTGGTAGTGCTTTACAGGATTGGTATGGGTATGTCACGATGGTGAGATCTCAGCATCTGTGATGTTTGTTGTATGCTATTTATAAGGGGCACAGGGGGGGGGGATCTGTGATGTGCGCTACTTTTACGTTTTCCACTAATTAACAAACGAATTCTACAAACCGAGTAACGTATGGTCGGGTGTAGCGGAAATACCGTTTTCAAATTTTACAATAAGCCTGTTACATATCTCTATTTGAATGTTTAAAATGACTTGGATTTAGTCTCAAATTACGTAAGAAGTTCTGTGTCAACAAGACAGCTTACAGTTTCCTGTATTCCTGCTTCGTTTCGACCTTTCTTTGCGGTGTGCTAGAAGAACATACGTTTACAGTTAGAATGCATAAAGCGATCAAAGTCCACCGATGTTTCATCTCTAGACAACCAATCGAAGAATGCGAACGGAAGAAGCCTCATTTGAACAGATGCGTCACTGCCAACCTGAAGGCACACTCCCACTACTTGGCAGATAATACTAAAACACGTCAGGATGGCAGGTCGACAGGTCAAAATTCGAACCAGGGGATTCACGAATGCAAATGAAGAGCCTTGCCCTTTGGTCAGTCTCATTAGAGATTTGTGTATAATATTTTGACAGTTGAGCCGTCTTTAAATCCATTTATCAGTGACTAATCCTCGATGAATTTACTGGACCCGAGATTTCTGCTGTTGATTACTCGCGCCGCCTCTAGGATGAGGCAGCACAAAACAAAACACACTCGTTCTCTCGCTGCCAGGCAATCCATCATATGACGAAGCTATGTGGACTTCAACAGACACAACGGTCGACAAACACACAAAAAGTCGCCTGTCGGTTTTTATCTCCGCTGGGTGAACAGCTTTCTGTACTTTTACAGAATCTCCAGCTTATTCTTCTCGCCCCTTCCCTTCCTTAACAACCCTGCACTTCCTAACACTCCAGAACACATCTTTTTTTGTTTGTGAAGATGGTGAGGTGTACATTTTACATCAAGCTGGGTAATGCTGGCTATTACTTGAACAAGATTAGCCGTGATATATCAGTCAGTATAGTGACTTGAGTATCAATTGAATGATGGGGGTATCGGATTTTGAATTCCAGCAGTGAAAGGAGTTTATTTCCAGTCACCGCGTCCAAACCGCCCTCTTGCCCGCTGAGCTCCTAACTGATGTGTACCATGCGCTCTTACCTCGGTAGTAAAACGGTCGGGCAGTGAACCTAACCATTCGTTTCTATCTAGTGGCGAGTTTAAGAATGCGTGGAGCTATAAGTCTACTCCTACATACGTCTTCGTGGCATCATGCCCAATTACGCATAGAAAGAAGTTTAATTTGCGAGATTTGAGGCTCTCACAGCTGTATCCCGGAATGTTACCTAATTGCCAAACGCTGCGGTGTAACATAGCAGAAGACCTGAAACTTAATCCCTGGCTGCTTTGATTGAAGAGCGTAATAGTATGCGGTTAAACGACAATGCACCAACTAAGTATTATTAAATGTCTGCATTCTTCACAAGACACTATATTGTGATCTCATCCACAAAATGTTTATATTATCGGACGTTTGTTGTTGCGTTTCTAAGCGCTTCGGACATTTGTTTACGAAATATGATATGACTGCCTACTCACAGCACCTTACCCACTCATTCTGTTCGGTTCCTGAAAGACCAAAAAAAGAGGTTAAACACTTTTCAACGCAACGCTCCTCCATTTCTGAAAGTACACTGCTTTTTGAAAGGTTCCCAGGCTTTGCTCGTTTGTAATTCTGTTTAAGAGCAACATGTAGATGAAGACGAGTATGGGGCATTGGTGGAGTTTCACTACCAGGAAAACCGAAGTACGCGGACAAAGACCTCTCCCAGGGCCACTTCGCCCACCACCACCATCAGATGGGCACAGCCAGGTTCCAACCGGGGCGTCTGCGGTGAGAGACCGGCGACTAACCACCTGGGCCATGGCACCTCCTTAAAGACGAAAATTAACCTGAATTACATTTAAAGATCCAGTCCGTACCGCGCAGTAAACACTCTCCGTCTCGCTGATAAAAACCAGTCACTTCATGCAGTATAGGGAAATAATCGCTGTTTGTTCTGAGATCCGTAAAAAACGGATAAATACACTGTGTGGGTGGAATATAGAATTTCTGAACGTTAAATTTGGTTGTACATTAAGTAACCACTGGGCTTTAAAGGATTAATCTACAGGCGTAACGAAATAACGTCATTGAACTACAACGAATCAATCAGCAGCTGCGCGGCCACGCCACAACGTTTCAACTGAGCGGAGGAACGTAAATTACCAAACACTCTCTTAAGTTCCTCGGTAATGGAACCTACACACAATAAACACGACTTCTCCACTTTGAATTTCAATTCGGTTATTTGGTCCAAACACTCCGCAACGTACTGCTGCAGTATTAACACTGCGATGGATAAGCTGATGTAAGTTATCACACGATTAGTAATGCTATTGTTACAACAGCAACCAAGACAACAACAACAACAACAACAACAACTACTACTACTACTACTACTACTACTACTACTACTACTTCTACTACTACTACTACTACTACTACTACTTCTACTTCTGCGCTACAACTCTGGTAGAATATTGGCATTCTCAACAATATCCTTCAATTTAAGGCGATCCTGGACTTGTTCTTCCCATCTTATATGTTTCATCTTTCTCAGGTCGTTCCTGACGTCGTCTTCCCATCGGGACTTAGGCCTTCCCACTGGTCTACTTGTAGATGGTTTCCATTTGTGCATTCTCCTTACAATGCTGTATTCAGGCGTTCTATTTATGTGTCCAAACCAACTCAATCTTTGGGCTTTAACATTATTTATTATGTTCCGATGATTTATTAACTCATCCAGTTCCTTGTTTGTACTACTACTACTACTACTACTATTACTACTACCACTACCGTTACTCCTACTAGCCTACTACTGGGTCTGCTATTGCTTTCACCTTCATAACAGTACATAATAAATCTTCAAGAGATAATTTTCTATTGATTCACCATTTTGACCTCCTATTTTGCAGTCAAATAGCCGCCATTTTATTTGAGGAGTTTCTGAACCCTTCACACTTCAGTGGTTAATGCACGTTCCACCACGCCTAACACTATAAATGCTACATTATACCCACACAGTGCATTTGTGTGTTTTGGATGATTCTTCCAATAAACAGAGATTATTTTCCTCTACAGCGTTAACTGATTGATCATGCTAATGGAAGCACGCTGTGTTCTCTGTGAGGTACGAAACGTATCTTTTTATGTAATACAAATTAATTCAATTCTTCAAAGGGTAGTTAATACAAGTTGCATAGCAGTCGTTATGGTAACTAGCTACGGAATGGTCGGTCCGGGTATCGAATCCCGGTGGAGGTGAGATTTTCCGAACCTGTCCAGACCTGTCCTGTGGCCCACCTAGCCTTCAATACAATGGGTACCGGATCTTACCGGGGGTAAGGCGGCCGGAGCGTTGCGTTGACCGCCCTCTCCCATCTAACGCCGAGGTTAAAAAAAAGTGTACGACTGTACGTCTAGTCCCCCTCTGGGCCTTCGTAGCCTGTTACAGGGCGAGCTTTACTTTTACTTTACCTTCTGCACATTTTTTCTAAGTTCCGTCGCGATGAAGAATTCTGAATCACAAGTTCTGGCATGTCACGACCGCACCCACGACAGTCGTATCAGCATCACTGACGGAAGAAACTTAAATATAACCAAAATATAGATAAATTCTGTAGCAAGACGTTCGCGGCAAAGTTTGCGAATATTGGGCGTTTAATGTCTACAGGTATGGGCCGGGTAGCGTAGTCGGTATAGCGACTGGCTACGGGCTGGACGGTCCGGGGATCGAATCCCGGTGGGGGAGAGATTTTCCGCACCTGTCCATACCGGCCCTGGGGCCCACGCAGCTTCCTGTACAATGGGTACCGGGTCTTTTCCGGGGTAAAAAGTGGCTAGGGCGTGACGCTGACCCCTCACCCCCTTCTAGTTCCGTGGTCAAGGAAGAGTAGAGCTATACCTCTACTTCCCCTTTATGGGCCGTACGGCCCTGTACAGAGTCTCAGTGCCTGTACAAGGGTGCACTTTACCTTTTACTTTTTAATGTCTACAGCAATGTCCTCCATATTGGACTGGTAAGGCGGAGGGACATCCATACACGACTTCATCGTGGAGTTTCTAACTAAATATGGCTTGCATAGGAAAAGAAGGAAATGTGTATAATTTTCGAGGAGAGTTCGGAACACGCTCCTGTGTTTCATGCGGTATCAACTTGTTGATCAGGCTGTTGCACGCAATTTGTCAGGATTCCTGTCAGTGCTTGTGATGGATCACGGAACTAGTTGCATTTAGCTTCTGAATAGCCGAGCATTCTAACGTCTGAAGACTGAGCCTTCAGGGTTTGGATGCAGAGCGGTGTAAGGCAACGAACGTAGAATATTTGGGACAAGGGCGCGTTAGCAGCAATATTGCAAACTGTGTAGGCTACTGATCTACAGTAAACAAGACTTTCCAGGGCGTTATTTGTTTTCGAAATACAATTTCATTTACGCCTCTAAATAAAGAAAGTCTGTGACTGCGCCGATTTCCACAAAAACTCTTAAAAAATTAAACAAATTGTTTTCGACACCTTCTTTAACGAATAAATAAAATATTCAGAAAACATAGGCAACATTTCATAAACCCCCCCTTTAAGGTCTATAGGCTTAAATGTACCTCCTTGCACAACACTGGACACGTGCGCACCGGGATTACATGGTGATCCTCTGTACAAAATTTCATCCAGATCAGTCAAGAAATTCATCTTGCTCCTTAAGTAAACTATTACAGTCACTAACGCGATTCTTACGCGACTCACACTCGTTCGACAACATTTAACCCTTATCCTGCTAACGTGGAAAATATGGTGAGCTCCTTATAATGCCAGCAGATGGCAGATGGGATTTAACTAAGCGTTTAATCGGTTAAAAGCCATCCTATTACAGACCTGGATGGGCCGTTGGGGCTCCAGGAGATAGAGGCTCCCTGAATTTCTAGACACGAAGCCCTACGCACCGGCCGCCTTTACCCGTTAGGAGTTATTCCTGATAAGCTACTCATTTCTGTTAAGAGGCTGAGTCGATACCGGGGTCATATTGAGTCCGGAAGGATTAATTCAATGAAAAATCGCAATGACACCATCGGGAATTAAACCCGCGACCTTCCGCACACTGCCTCAACCAACTGCACCACAGCGTACCCCAGCCATTTTTAAAGAACTCCCTGAAAGTGTGCGAATGATCCGACCAGCAAGAACGTTTCCTTCCCATTTATTCCTACATCTAACAAATGTTTTCTTTCCTTCACAGTTTCCGAATAAAATGTAATGTCTTTCTCATCTTAGACACCTACAAATGTTTGTGCATGAGTTCATATTATCATCATCATCACCACCACCACCACCACCATCACCACCACCCCCATCATCATGAACTATGAAGGGTTAGTTTTCCTTAACCCTCAATGTGCAGTTGGTCCTTCCATCTTTTCCTCAGACTTCCTATGTTTCTCCTCCTTTTAAGATTATATTGCAATGCTGCTTGGCTGCCCTGTTTGTGTCCATTCACAATTTATCTACCGCCAATTCAGCACCTTCAATTAGGCTACTATATTATCTTCAAAATGGTTTGCTGAAAAACTAACATCCTTATCTATTCCTCAGGATTGTGGTGTACAGGCCTACGAAGGGAGTAGAGGTAAGCTCCATACATTCACCAAGCCACGAAGTAGAGGTAATGATCAGATTCAGGCTCCAAAATTTTGCTCCAGTGCTAAAGCCTCCGGTACCTACAGGTCAGAAGGCCAACTGCACCCAAGGGTTTTATATAGTTACGGTGAAGAGAAACATTTCCGACCCAGCTGGAATCAAACCCCGTGCTACCAGCCTACAGACTTGCCCTAATGAATCATAAACCCAGGCTCGTGATGAAGACAAAAACGCCTGTCCGTGCCGGGAGTCGAATTCCTGTAGCCTTAGTCAGCATTGTATGGACCCGTCTTGCTGGCGAGCAGTGAACCCCTTGCTCCAGTCCTAACCCTCACCAGCGCCCCCTCAGTGTCGCAAACCGCCTCATCCATCTCCTTGCTCATTACAATTATCATCGGTCGACAGACCGATTAGTTAGTTGATCTGCAAGGCAAATGTAGCGGAGACTGAGGCAGGCCTTGGTCTAACTTTCAGGACTGTACGAGTGGTTGCACTTCATCCACTACAAATCTGGCTGCACCCACTAAGAATTTGAAAAATATCAGAGACAAACCTGCTGATCAGAAGTGAGCTCCGTGATAACAATATCACGAAGCCGATCCATGCAAGAAAAAACACCCCTGCGATTGGCAGGAAGCGCGAGCAGTGAGCGAGAGATATGTAACAGGTTCACAAGTAAGTAATGCCGTGTTCACCCTAAACAGGCCGCGAAGACCCAGAGGGGGAGTACATTTATAGTTCTACTTGAATAAAGGTTGACCAACTAGATGACACTTGCTTTATTATATATTGCTCAACATGTTTCAGACGTTAATACGTCCATCTTCAGGAGCTAGCGAGTACTTGTTGTGTTGTGTAGGCTG
>Ga0123354_10014571_pt1 | contig 12252 bp, 9 predicted proteins | sample TergutLab28metaG_2_FD_97872 | JGI IMG/M metagenome (GOLD analysis project Ga0123354, IMG submission 97872) | Labiotermes labralis P4 segment gut microbial communities from Petit-Saut dam, French Guiana - Lab288 P4 | ecosystem: Host-associated > Arthropoda: Insects > Digestive system > Gut ... | reverse complement strand
CTTTGGACCGAAGTTCTACTTCAAAAGATATTAATTGCTCATATTTTCCAATTCGAAGGGATTCAAGTGTTATAACTTTTCTCAAAGTACCTTTTCTCCGCGACAGTTCTCTCTTGGGCAGGATGAATCAGGTCCACAATATCAGAGTATATTTTATTAAGATTAATTTTAATTGAAATCGATCGAGGAGGGGGTGGTACACTTACAGTCGTCGACGTTATAGTTCAGGCCGCACTGTGGTAGAACTCTGGCCAGTTCGCAATCACTGTAAACAGTGCCGGCTGCAGGTCCGATGATTGTTACCAGAGCCGCCGCCAGTATCGTGATTTGTAGCTTCATTTTTTTCTGTCCGAGAAGAGTAATCTGTGAACAAGGAAATATATAGATAACAGGGTACAAGTCGAAACATTGATTTGATATATTTTGGTAACAAAGAATTATGTTTCTTCGACAAATACCTTCGGTAAACTTTCCCAGCAAACTTGTTCTGATATAGGCCTGTCATTCACGTACATTCGACATTACCTAATTTTAGTTCCAAAGGGAAGTATCTTTATTTCAAGTTCTAAAATTTCTCAACTTGTCAAAAAATTGCCATCTTATGTAAATCTTGAAATGGCATTCTGAAATATTCCATCTTGCACGAGCATATAATATTTGACTAATTTACATCTGTGAAAACTTTTCTTGAGGCATTGCGATTGGAGATCTTTGTCCGTTTCTCATTCCCATTCCCTAACGTGTTACATACCTTTATTTCATAGTCCTTCATTTAATAATCCTAAGTCCTTGATTTGATAACCTAATATTCCTGATGAACAATAAGAGCTAGGAATTATCGATTGATCATCATCTACATAATCATCGTTACTCATCATCCTATTCAGAAAGTCACTTTTAATTGATGCTATTTTGTGCGACTTAACAGAACACATTGGGAAGTAAATGGAAATGGATTGATCAATTTTATACGATCTACAGCGAACAAGCTGTCTCTACGGTCTTGATGATTAATACTTTGTAATTAAACTCTTGTTGGAATTCAGTCAAACATTCAGAACTGTCAGCGTGGCGACTTAAGGTACTAAAAATATTAGACGGGGAATTATAAAGAAAATAAGGGCGTTGTGTTCTTTGCGTTTTTGGAATTCTTGTAATCTTCCCTTTCACATGATCCGAACTTGAATCTCTTACAACATTGCTATGTCCTTCTGTCTTTATTTGTTCAATTGTTACATCTTTCTAAAACCCATTTACAGAATCCTAAGGCTGTATCTTTTAAAGCTAGGTTTGCTTAATTCGTGTTGCAGGTCATTTCTCTCAGACCCAACCCTTCATCAAATGCCCATATCTGCCACCCGCTTTGAGACTGCATTGTGTAGTAAGGTGTTACCTATATCTCAGGTACCAGAGTAACTGAACCCTGATGTAGATGCAGGGATTGAGTTAATATGAGAGAGAAATGGAAGTAATTGATGTGGAACATGATAAGGAATAGAAACTCTCAAACGCATAGGAACTAATTCAAGTAATAATAAAACGGTTACTATTTTCTTTGACGATGTACGATGCCGTTAGTTTATTAAGAGGTTGGCAGTATAGAATCTCGTATTACTAAGCTCTGCAATAAATGATCTTGTCGGTCAGTCTCAAGTCCCGTCCGCTTTACTCATGGATAAAGAGCTTAAATAACTGATGGGAGGCACGTGAACTGCTCTCTTACCATACTTCACGATGTGGCTACAATATGTTCTGCGACTGTCATAATTGTTTTTCTTTTTTACCCTAAAATTATTCACGGGCAAAATACCATACCGCTGAATTCTTTACTTGTGTGTCGACTAAAGAGGCTACCGGATATAATGGCGAGGTAGGATCAACTGCATTCCTAATTGGCACACCTAACATAATATTTAGTCTCTTCGAACATTGCAAGTGAGATGCGACACGGCAAGCAGCTGTGTCTAATTTGTGATAATCAGCGCGAATGAATGGAAGAAAAAGAGTAAGCCAATCTAGTATTCTACATTTATTTTAATATCAACAAAACATTAAAAATCATACGGAAATTGTGGTATTGCTTTTGATTGTTATTTTAGTACTGCCATGCTCTAATCTTTATCGAAATACTGGATATTCTAAGTGTATAAGAAATTATCCCACAAACTGGCCATGACAGTGAATGTATAGTTGATACAGACCTCGTTTATTTATTTCTCACTTCTTCCAGTTCAAAATGAGCCGCTGTCTTTCTTAGTCATGGATTTTGATTATTCTGCTTAGAAGTAGTAACAGACAATTAATGGACAGACTTCAAGCGATCGCCATTTTCAAAAATGTACTTTGAGAAATAATGTAAGAAATTATATGATCCATCCTCACTGATTTTAGTAGATATTTTATTACATGTATCAGCAAATAGCTGATTACTTGCCAGAGAGTAAAGTAATTCAATTACATCTGCAAGTATTCTGAGGCTTTCGGACTGAAAATTAATCAACTTTACCTTGTGTGTGCGTGAACTGACCTTTCTTATCAGCCTGTCTTCACGTTTGCTGTCTGTATTTCAGTATTATCGATACACAGAGCTTGTCCAAGTAAAAATTCGAAGGCTAGTGTAAAAGCAAACATCTTCTTCATTGTACTTCACAGTTTTCATGAAGTTGTCAGTAATTCACAAGAAGAAATTACTTGATACATAATATAGCAATATGTTCCGTTTCATATTACTATGAGACTCTTAAACAGCTATAGAATAGACTTATACCCTAGACCTTATATTTTACAGATTTAGATCATGAAAACCAAATAACTGCATTGCATCGAATAAGAACTTCACTTAGGCTTTTGTGCCACTGTCTGTTTATTTGTCATTTAAAACAATTCTACGGACAGAAGAATATTATTAGGCAAAAAAATAACTGAAACACTAGTAGATACCAAACTGTCCGGTATAGCTTAAGTTGAAACACAAGTTCATAGCCTCACTCGAGTTAACACTCATGAATTTTCTTGTATGAAGAAAACCGAAGAATATAATAGAGGATATGTCTCCTGTCTGGGGTCGATCTGATTGACATTTTAGCACGAAGCATGGTTATGACTCATCAACAAACGACATCTTTGGAGGAAAATCTGATTCAATTTAACATTTCCACGTAATATCCACGGCTTTCGGAACGTTGTGCTTTTGTGGAAAATCGACTATTGGAAAAATCAACAAAAGGAGAATGTTCCAGAATATTCACCATGCCTTAGCCATAATGAATTGAATTTTGTGTGTTACGTTTAAAGTTTGAAGCCGGTTATTTCATAACATAAGTTATGAATTTCTGGATTAAAATTTATTTCCCTTTAAGTTATGTAATGATTGATCCCGGGGACTTTGCTTTGTCAGGCGCAGTGTGGGTGTTCTTGCTTACTGGTATTGCGGGTTATATTCCAACCGGAGGCTTGGCCGTGTGCTTCTTGTGTTTTGCGCTATAAGTTACAGGTCTCTATGATGGTCCGATCCCTAGTTTAGAAGAGTCCTACAGTCCGTGTGTATTAGTGTGTATGTCAGACTACTAAAGAACGAAAGATGTACAATGATATATAAAAGTACACAACGACTTTCACTATTTACTCCGTACAATAACGAAACCACTCCAGCGAGGCATTAAGTGTGCTACCATTCAAAACATAAACAAGTTATTATATATAACAACGATACGGACTGCGATATGGCTTATAATTTGGATCTAGTCTACACGTTAACTGTTTATTTCATAGTTATTCATAATCATCAGTCCCATTACAGGCCCGAGGTGCCCAGAGAGTTCCAGGAAGTTAAAGTCTCCTGATTACGTAACAATGGCCCAGGATGGTGGTAAGGCTGTCAGCTTCATGCACCGGCCGCTTTTTACCCCAGGAAACACTCCTGGTACTCATTTCTTTTGGAGGTTAAGTCGACTCCAGGGCCATAGTGCGATCGGAACGATTATGTCAATGAAAAATAATGACAACATCTGGAATTTTTTCGTAAAACTGTGTCTTTATTGGTACTTACACGTTACAGATTTAAAAGGTAGGCTCATGATCCTTACTGGTCTCTTTGTGCCATGCTCTACATAGTGTCACCGCCAGCCGTGGTGATTCCTTGAGGGGATGGGAGGTGTTTGCTGTCCAAAGATATACGGTGCCATACTATCACCTTTTAGTCTGGCTTTAAACGAATCTGGTGCTGATGGGGAGGGTGGACTATAGCACATCCAGGCACCTTCCTACTGTAGGTTTCTTGGGTGCTCGATGGAACTCTCTACAGCGGGCTCGTTGCAGGAAGTCCATGTAGTCTATAAGAGAAAGGCGTCGTTGTGTCTGGAGACGGTATGCTACTAGATGGGCAACGATTCATATTATCGCCGCCTGCTTTTGGAGGGCCAGTGACGGAAAGTTGGGCGTAGGGTCAACTACCCTGGTATGTGTTTGGGGTGTATGCGTAGTATTGCCGCTATCCTGGTTTTTGTCTAAGTACATATCACTGGTCCTTCCTCGTAGGCAATTAGTCGATGCAGTAGTGTATCTGTTGCCCCGCATCGCACGCAGGACGTTGTAGTGGTGAGATGAATTCCAGCCAAACGTTCGTTGGTCGCTATTATTTCGTTTATGGCAGCATACCACGTTGATTTTATGGGGTCGGAAAGTCCGGTGGTGTTTACGTTCGTCCATACTCGCTGCCATGCGATTCCTGGGTATTTGCGGGCAATTCTCAGCTCGCTGGTACCCTTGTCCGTTGTGGCCATTGTTAGCAGCACTCCATAGAGATGATTTTTAAATTTTTGCATGGTTTCTTGCGGGTCTGGTGGGGCAACATATGCCATGCCCAAGGCATAGTGACGGATAAAGGATATCCCGGTTGGGAGGCCGTGTACATTAGAGGGGTTCGTAATGGGTCCAGTGAGTCTCCGCTTTTTCATCAGTGTTGTTGTAATAGAGCTGTTCTTCCTACATAAAAACCATAGTCGGGCGTAGAGGAGTGTCTTACATTTAGCATCGGTGTTCGCCTTGTTCTTTAGGAAGTTGTAGGGTGGACACAGGTACCCGAAAGATTGCACTTTGCAAGTGAACCAGGTGCACACAGTTGTAATTTGTTGCACGTGCTCCTTGGTGGGTGGGAGAATTTGTGCCAGATACCAAATTTTCGAGAGAAGACATAGGTGTACATATTTTATTCGTTAGGCGAGGCGGAGGGTTCGAGCATAGGCTTTTCGTGCTTGTGCACGTACCGACTGTAAGACTCCTGCCCAGCTTTCTTTCACCGATTTTGCAATACGGGTTCCATATGTGATCCCCAAGATCGTGACTTGTTCGTGAGAATCAATTCTGAGTGACGTCGCTGGCTGCGACCACCCGCAGTGGGAAGGGCCTTCTATTTCTGTGAGTTAAGCTTTGCTTCGGTGACTTTTTTGTAGCATCGCACGGCCTCGTGGATGATGGCGAAATCGCCAGGTTGGGTTACAAGTACGGTTACATCGTCAGCGTGCGCGACGACTGGGGGCTCTGCGTTCTTCGGCCTAGTCTGATGCCCGGCAGGTTGTCTTCTAGTGTGCGAAGAAGGGGTGCAGGCAAAGTGCATATAGGATCATACTTAAAGGACAACCTTGCCGCACTACAATTTGGATGGGTACGGGCCCCGCCAAAGTCCCGTTAATTTGAACTGAGGCCGTGGGTTTTCGTATAGGGCGTGTAGCCTCTCGATGAACCATTCGCTGATGCCATATCGGTGTAAGAATTGAAAGAGGTACTGATGGGAGATACGATCAAAAGCGTGCAGGAAATCGAGGTTAAGTACACAAAGGAGTGATCCTGATGACTCTGAGTAGGCAGTGACATCTTGTACTAGTGATGCCGCTTCCAATATGGAGTTTCCAAGAACGCCGCAAAACTGACTCTTGTGAAGATGATCCTTTAGAATATGGCGCAGACGACGTGCCATTATCCGAGCCAAAAGTTTATATTCTGTTGTCAGGAGGGAGATGGGGCGGTATCCATTCGGTGTCCGGTCGCCGTTGGATTTTGGAAGACAGACTATGGTGCCATGTTTCTGTTGAGGAGTGATATTTTGTGTAGGAACATCGGATTCATTAGCTCAAGTAGGTCCTGTTTTATAGTGTCCGAGTTAGAGATGTAAAACTCCAGGCTAAAGCCGTCGATGCCTGGCGTTTTGTGCTTGGCTCCTGACTGCAATGCGGATAAGAGTTTCTCGGTGGTAATATGTTGCTGAAACAGGTCGGCATACTTCGTTTGACAGGTGAGTGACCTGGTGACACATGTTTGGTCTATCTCTATAGGTTGATATTTCCGGCGAAGATGTGTTACAAAGGTGTTAAGGACGTTGAGGTGGCCGGAGACATTGTTGGCCTGCATATCTATTATTTGACGGATGACTCTTGTCTCACGTCGCTTGACCATTTTGAGAATATGGAAGAAGGAGGTTTCCTCATCTTCCATTTTGTCTTGAGAATTGTCCTGCATGGCCATCTCCATTCGCCTCGTGTGTAATCGTACTATTTTGGCTTTATAGCGTTGGAGTACGGGTAGTTTTGCGGTATCTGGGATGTCACTTAGTAGGATGTCATATTGCATTGATAGAGGTGATTTTCCATCAGTTTATAGTCTTTGTTAAGTTCGTACCGTTCTTTTTCGAATGAGGATAGGAAGGCATCTTTTACACACTGCTCCCACCACGTGATTATATCGGGATAGTGTCGTTTATGAGTCTGCCATTTTACCCACTCAGAGCTTATCCTTTTTTGAGATGTAAACTATTATCAGTATTGGGTCCATCTTCCATCTGCCTCATGCTCTCTGCAAGTCGGTGTCTTGTACAGTAATGCGCAGCGCAACAGCGTAGTGGTCCGTGAAGGCGGCAGGAATAATTTTTATTCCCATTTTTCTGCGCCGCATTTCCGAGGTTATGTAGAAACGGTCTAGTCTCGTGGCTCCATGGGGGGGAGTGGTATGTGTATGTATGTCTTTCGGGGTTCTGTTTCCAAGCATCGTGAAGTACTAATCCGCGGATTATCTCCGTGAGGGTCCTGCTAGTTTGAAAGTGTCCTGTGGTGTTACTGGGGTGTAATACGCAGTTGAAATCACCCCCAATAAGCAGATTGGTAGGGCCGTCGTAAACAAATATGACAGTTCGGTGGTAGAGAATTGTTCTCTGTATGCCCGCCTTGCTGTTCCTGAAGGTGCGTAAAGGTTTATGAAACGTATTCCCTTATAGTCTGCCGCTATCGCTCGTCCTGAGGGCAAAGTGATTATGTTTGAGAGATGCAACGTGCTCCTCGCTGGAATGGCCGTTCCGCGTATGGAATCTCCGATGTTTAGATGTGTGTTATAACCACGAACATTCAAAACCTCCGTCCTCGTCACTTCTTGGGCAAAGATTATATGAAAGCCATATTGTCGTTTATAGTCAGCCAGCATCCCACTCTCGTCCACGCCGTTATGCCATTGATATTTAGCGTGGCAATTTTGATGGTGCTCATTGGGACGGTTGGTGGAGTGGGGGGGGGGATTCTTGTGTTGGGATGGGATGTCATGTCTTCCTGTCTTTGTGGATTGTCCGTCGCGTGCTGCTGCGAGAGCGTTCGTTCTGTGTTTCTTCCGTCTTCTGCACTTTCATTTTCTTGGGTCTTTTCGGGCTGATCCTCATATCGTCTTGAGCTCCTTTCTTATCCTGCTGCGGTAACTCAGTGTCCATTCCTTCTATTGTCTTGTCTCCCTTGTCGCTGCATTTGTCCGTGCAGTCTCTCTGTTCTATTTGTTCATGTTTATGTAACTTGCTGTGGTGTCGAAGCTCTCTATTCTCTCGTGTAGCTGTTGCATTGTGTACTGCGTCCTCCATTATGATAACGGTGTGTTGCTCCATTTGATTTTGTTGCTGTTGTTGATGTGCCGTCTCACTATGTGTATCACTGTGTATGCGGTGCGATTCTGGTTCCACGGTAGGTGGATGGTCTGTGTCTTCTATGCAAGCGTCTTCCTCATGGCGTAGCACGTCCATGTTAGGTGGCGTATGATCCACAGGGTTTTCTGCATTGTTGCTCAGTATGACATATGTTGCCTTCTCCATTTTTGTGGGCGGTGTTGATGTGCTGGGTGCTACGACAGTTGCGTACGTTATGTGTTGTTGGTCGCGAGGCACCGATCCTTTGACAAGACGCTTGGGGCACGTCGGATAGAGATGACCGATGTCTCCACATCCATAGCATATGGCTGGCTATCCTTCATAAGACAGTAGTGCCCTGTGCCCATCCACCGTTAGTTGAGAGGGAATATGTTGAGTCAATGTTATCGTGACTTGACGTAGTCCATTCGGTACTATATATATAAACGTCTTCGGCCACATTTCCTCTATTACAGCCAGTACTGTTCCAAAGGGGGTGAGCGCGGTTCGCATGGCGTGTTCTTTTACTTCAGGCGGTATGTTGGCGATACGGACGCGTTTAGTGCCCATCCCAGCCATTGCTATGTTGACTATCGATAGTACTCCGTTGTGATGCTTGTATTCGGCTTGTCCATTTGTTTCCTTAAGTAGGGTTTGCATGTATACGTTATCTATCAAGTTTATACAAACTTTCCTCTTTGTCCCTTCAATTTGAATCATGCTGACAATGTGTTCTGGAATCCGTAGGACGTGATGAATCCACTCGTGGATGTCATATGCCGTGATACACGGACTGGTTGGGTCGAATGTACACACTATTATATTGAGACGTTCGGCCATTGTGTACTAACACTACTCTTCTGTTATCACTCTCAACTTACGTACGCCACTCGACCTTACTCACTATACTGCCTTTCACTTTCGACTCGAAGGTTATTCACTCCGCGCACAACCTTACCGGTCAGAAACTATGAGCAGACTGGAATCGAATCAGCGACTTTCCGATTTGTAGCACAGCACCTTAATCGCTGTGCTACCGCGGTCCCCGTTATTCATAATAGGACCCAAATAATTTGCGTCATGGCTATTCTAACTAATCGAAACTTCAACCACGTATTAACATACATTACAGACATGAAGCTAGGCGAAACCAACAAATGAAGATTCATTCGAAACTTAACGTCATGTTTGTTCAGACTTCCTGTGGGAAAGGACCGCGCCCGTTATTGTGGGACAGACTGTGGATAGCACATAAAAAAATAACAATAAGAAATACACCTAACCGAATAAATTATTGTGTAATTTATGATACATAAGAAATTTAAAAATGTGGCCGCAAGCATAAAGTAACCAGCCCGGCCGCGGACTATGGACCGTACAATATGTATGTCATTCAGTGAGGAACAGAAGCCGGTTTAAAGCAGTGAGCTGAGAATCGCATCGACTTGGTAACTATATGTTTCACGTAGTAAAGGCCCGGAGACATGTTAAGCGTAGTTACCATTCGACACCTTAAATAGAAATTAAATACAATAACGTCCCAAAGTGGCTGAAAGTATTGTATTGTGTGTCACACTGTGGCTGGGCTTCCACCAAATTTTGTCTAAGACAAATACTGCAGATAAGGGTTCGTGTACTGTTTCAGTCGGTACTTTTACACTGCCACCAATTAAGTCACATATCTAATAACAAGAACTCAAAGACGAGATAGAAGAATAATCTAGCTATTACTATATATTCTAATTTACTATATTCAGGTATTTACAGGGGAGTTAATAATTTAAGTCACAAATAATTTTTAGTTACCAAATAGCTAACTTGCCTTTATATATATAAACCAAAGTACGCAAACTTTAGAATTTAGAGCATTTAAGTCTGGATTAAGTCCGAATTTACCGACTTAATTAAATTAAAATTTCAATAAAACCAGCACGGCTTAGCTTGTAATAACAGAAAACAGAAGAATATTGCGAATTTTACAGCCAATTTATAACATTGTTTCGTCTATAATCTTCTTCAGTAACTGCGGATACCTAACTGCTGAGGACCAACGTGAGTGTGCATATACGTTGCGTTTAAGGTCAATTACCGGTGCGTGTTGGGTTATATAATGGCAAAGTATTTAGTCAGGCATTCCATTAATTTTAGCGAACTGTCACGTCACTCTTAGGTGTAGAAACGTTCCTAAGTACAATTAACTGCTAAATTATTGCTGAATTAATAAAATTGAGTGACTGTCGCTTCCTGCATGTAATGTAACAAACAAGTTCATGTAATTTTTTTTGGCGATATATTTATCTAAGTATTTAACCAACTTGATGCACAAAATTTGTTTCACAATAAGTTTTATTTCGTGCCTCTACATGTTTCGAGCACATGTGCTCATCATCTGGAGGTCAAAATTGCATTACACAGCCTCTGGTATCATCACACCTATAGGCGTGATGATACCAGAGGCTGTACAATACAATTTTTACTTCCTGATGATGAGCACATTTGCTCGAAATATGTAGAGGCATGAAATAAACTTATAGTAAAACAAAACTTCGTGCATCAAGTTGGTTAATTACTAAGATAAATAAAATAAGTTCATGAAAGTAACTTTCTAATCTGAGTTACAAATTTCAAATCCTAAATTATTAGTTTAAACGTAGCATTCATTAAATCATTGAGTGACACATTACAAGTCACAACATGGAATGGCGAACCGTTCCATGTTGTGACTAGTTATTTCATAGAATAAAGTTCCGTGTTATGGAGAGTAAAGAATTGCCTGACACATGTCAGGGAACACAAAGAGGAATATTTGACAATTCAAATAGTTACTCCTTAGGACAGCTGCTTGTTTCGTAGAAATAAGTCCCGACTTCAGAGCCTATAATACCCCGCCACCAGTTACAGCAGACAGTGTGGAACCATTCCACACTTTAACTATTAATTACATACGATGAAGTCCCGACCACTGTTGGAACATAAATTAAAAAAAATATTCCTCACTTAAAGTAGTTATTTCATACAATGAAGAACTGACGTCGATTATATCTTAATCTGACCTTACAACCCTAACCTAACCTATCCAAATCTATCCTGCTTCATTCCGTCGAAAAATTTTACTTCAGACGCATCCGCAATTTTTACATTGTTAACGGTTGAAGGTGTAGTGCAGTGTTTGTAAGTTGTGCATAAGGTAGTTTGTGAAATTAAAAATGTCACGATGACTAATTATACAGTAGCCCCGAGGAGGTGTAGTTCCAGTCATTCATAAGGTATCTACTCACCAACATAATGGAGTCGAGTCAAGTCGAGTAGAATCGGACTTTATATTCGGATTTTGTGGGGGGGGGGGGGGGGGGGGGGGGGGGGGGGTGGACATTTATGCGCATGCATGAATTTTTTCCCACCTATAGGAAGCGTCAGTAGCCGGCAGTCGGTCGATGACTGTGTAAGTGTTGTGAATGCTCGTCGGATTGTCAGTTATTGCAAAATGACGGAATGACTCGAACAGTGGTATTGCATCAAATTTTGCCAAAAGCTTGGCGATACCCAAGTGGAAACTATTCGAAAGATTCAACAGGCCTTCGGGGATGATGCCATGAGTATCACATGAATAAAAGAGTGGTACAACTGCTTCAAAGATGGCAGCACATCAGTGGACAGCGAACCACGTCACGGTAGGCCCTCAACTAGCCGAAATGACAATGTCATCAACCAAGTGCGGACTTTGGTTATGCAGGACCGTCGTATCACGGTCCGAGAACTGGCAGGCGAGGTAGGGGTAAGCACTGGATCGGTACATACCATTTTGACTGCGGATTTGGGCTTGAGGACAGTGTCCGCGAAATTCGTGCCGAAGCTGCTAACGATGGAGCAGAAGCAGCTTTGCCTGGAAATTGCACAAGACATGCTGGACTGCGTAGAAAGTGATTCCAACTTCCTGAACACTGTGATCACTGGTGATGAGTCGTGGGTTTACAGGTACGACCCAGAAACAAAGGCGCAGTCCTCACAATGGGAACATTCATCATCCCTGAGGCCAAAGAAAGCACGGCAGGTCCGCAGCAACGTCAAGGTTTTGTTGACCGTTTTTCTCGATTCCCGTGGGGTGGTGCATCACGAATACGCACCACAAGGCCAAACCGTCACAAAAGAGTACTACGAGTGGGTACTTTGTCGCCTTCGTAATGCTGTGCGGTACTAATGACCGGACCTGTGGGCAGCAGAAACTTGGCAGCTCCATCACGACAATGCACCCGCCCATTCTTCGCATCTGATTCAAAGTTTTTTGGCTAAACACAACATTCCCCTGATTCGTCAGGCTCCCT
>Ga0123354_10014570_pt1 | contig 12252 bp, 7 predicted proteins | sample TergutLab28metaG_2_FD_97872 | JGI IMG/M metagenome (GOLD analysis project Ga0123354, IMG submission 97872) | Labiotermes labralis P4 segment gut microbial communities from Petit-Saut dam, French Guiana - Lab288 P4 | ecosystem: Host-associated > Arthropoda: Insects > Digestive system > Gut ... | reverse complement strand
TCCGCGTGGAAAAGCCCGCGAAAACCAGGGTCTGCACGGCCCCCACTTTGGCCGCGGCCAGCATGGTGATGACCGTTTCCGGCAGGAGGGGGAGATAGATGAGGACGAGATCGCCCTTTTTGACGCCCAGGCGGCGCAGGGCGTTGGCCAGGCGGCAGACCTCCCGGAAGAGCTCGTAGTAGGTGTATTTGCGGCATTCGCCGGACTCGCCCTCCCAGATGATGGCCAGCTTGTTCTTGTTGGCGGAGAGGATATGGCGGTCCAGGGCGTTGTGGACCAGATTGCACGTGCCGCCCTCGAACCATTTGTAGAAGGGCGCGTTGGAATCATTCAACACCTGGGTCCATTTCTCGAACCAGTCCAATTCCGCGGCCTGTTCCTCCCAGAAGAGGCGGTAATCCTTTTGGGCGAGCGCGAGGGCCGCCGTCAGTTCAGGCTGGCCCATATTGGCTTCGCGCACCACCTGGGGCAGGGGGCGCAATACCCGTTCCTCCCGCAGGAGGCTGTCAACCAGACCGTTTTCCATTTTTTCCCTCATAATCCCAGGACGTGCTTTAGTTCGCTTATGCGTCTGCGGCTGATCGGCAGCTCGATGCGGGTCTTGCCCTGGGTGCGGAGCATGGACTGGCCCCCCGGAAGGGTTGCTATTTCCGTGACCGCCTCCAGATTCACCAGAAACTTGCGGTGCACCCGGAAAAAGCCGTGCGCGGCCAGGCGCTCCTCCAGATTCTTCAGGCGGTAGCTGGTGAGATATTTGCGCTGGACGGTGTGGACAAAGGAATAGTCCTCGTCGGCTTCCACAAAAAGGATCTGCGGATAGGGCAGAAGGAGCGTGCGTCCGTCCATGCTGATGGGCAGCTTTTCGATGTCCAGGGGCTCGCGTTTGTGCGTCAGATCCCAGGCGTCTTTCAGCGCGGAGATGAGAGGGCCTTCCTCTTCCTCGGCGATGGGCAGGGAGAGCGTCTCCTGGTCGTCCTGGGCCGATGCGCTTCGCTCCCCGGGCCAGGCCCCGGCGGGCTCCGCCCTTCTAAATCCCGGGGACAGGGCTCTAAGTTTTGCCACCGTCATCTCCAGGCGCTCTGGGGAAACCGGCCAGACCAGATAATCGGCCGCGCCCAGGTCAAAGGCCTGGCAGGCGCGGGTTTCGTCGGGAGCAACAAAGACCAGGGCCGGGCGGGCGCGCCGCTGGCCGAGCATCCCGGCCAGCTCCATGCCTGAAGTTGGGCCCGGAAGCTCCGGGGAGAGAAAAAACACGCCGTAGGCGATGGCGTCCAGCATTTCCAGGGCCTCAAAGGCCGTGGCCGCGCTTCCCAGCACGCGTAAGGAATCCACGCCCGCCAGAAGCTGGCGCAGCCCCGCGCGCACGGCGGGGTCGGCATGGACGATGAGGGTCTTCATCTGCATGGGCGGCCTTTCGTTTCCCTGTCTGGTAGCGGGATTAAGACGCGAGGGCAACAGCGGCTAACGCCGTTCACCGGGCCGGTTACGCCGTTGGCCAAAAAGTTCTGGGAAAACGGAGGCGTCCCGTTTAAAACGTGTTTCCGACATCGAAACCAAAGGAGCCGCGCATGACCGACAACGCCGCAACAACGCCCCAGGAAGACCGGGTCTTCACGCCGCCCGCCGGACCGCATCACGACCGGGCCTATATCAAGAGCCTCGAGGAATACCGCGCCATCTACAAACGGTCCGTGGACGATCCCGAAGGCTATTGGGGCGAGCGGGCCCGTGAGCTTCTGACCTGGTTTGGCCCCTTCGGCAAGGTCATGGACGCGGACTTCGCCAAGCCGTCCTTCAAGTGGTTCGCGGGCGGAACGCTGAACGCCGCCTACAACTGCCTGGACCGCCACCTGACCACTCCCCGCCGCAACAAGGCGGCCATCATCTGGCAGGGGGACCGGGTGGAGGACGTGCGCGTGCTCACCTACCAGATGCTCCACGATGAGGTCTGCAAGTTCGCCAATGTGCTGAAAAAGCTCGGAGTCGGCAAGGGCGACCGGGTTTCCCTGTATCTCGGCATGGTGCCGGAACTGGCCATCGCCATGCTGGCCTGCGCCCGCATCGGCGCGGTGCACTCCATCGTCTTCGCGGGCTTTTCCGCCAACTCCCTGCGCGACCGCATAAACGACTGCCAGGCCAAAGTGGTGGTGTGCGGCGACGCCGTGCGGCGCGCCGGAAAGGCCATCAATCTGAAAAACAACGTGGACGGGGCCCTCAAGGAATGTCCCAGCGTCACGCACGTCGTTGTGCATAAATCCGCAGGGACCGAGGTGAACATTGCGGAGGGCCGGGACATCTGGTGGGACGAGGCCATGGCCGCCCCGGATGTGAAAGGTCCGTGCCCCTGTGAGCCCATGGACGCGGAAGACGCGCTGTTCATCCTCTACACGTCGGGCTCCACCGGCAAGCCCAAGGGCGTGTTCCACTCCACGGGCGGCTATCTGACCTATGTGGCCCATACCACCCAACTGGTCTTCGACCTCCACGAGGAGGACATCCACTGGTGCACCGCGGACATCGGCTGGGTCACGGGCCACAGCTACATCGTCTATGGTCCCCTGGCCCTGGGGGCCACCTCGCTCATGTTCGAGGGCGTGCCCACCTGGCCCTCCCCCGACCGCTTCTGGGCCACGGTGGAAAAGTTCCGGGTGAACGTCTTCTACACCGCGCCCACGGCCGTGCGCTCGCTCATGCGCGAAGGCCCCCAGTGGACGAAGAATCACGATCTCTCCTCGCTTCGCATCCTGGGCAGCGTGGGCGAACCCATAAATCCCGAAGCCTGGATGTGGTACCATGAGCACATCGGCAACGGAAAACTGCCCATCGTGGATACCTGGTGGCAGACCGAATCCGGCGGCCTCATGATTTCGGCCCTGCCCTACGCCACGCCGCAAAAGCCCGGGTCGGCGGCTCTGCCCCTGCCCGGCATCGTGCCCAAGGTGGTGGACAAGGACGGCAAAGAGGCCGCCCCCGGCGAGGACGGCTTCTTCATCCAGACCAGGGCCTGGCCCGGCATACTGCGCGGCGTGTGGGGCGACCCGGAACGCTTCAAGACGCAGTATTTTTCCGCCTTCCCCGGCGCCTTTGAGACCGGCGACGGCGCGCGCGTGGACAAGGACGGCTATATCTGGATCACGGGCCGCATAGACGACGTGGTGAACGTGTCCGGGCACCGCATGGGCACGGCCGAGATCGAATCCGCCCTGGTGGCGCACCCGGACGTGGCCGAGGCCGCCGTGGTGGGCATGCCCCACGACCTTAAAGGCCAGGCCATCTACGCCTACGTGACGCTGAAAGAGGGCGTGGAGCCCACCCAGGAACTCCTGGCGGCGCTTCGAAAGCACGTGCGCGCCGAAATCGGGCCCATCGCGGCCCCGGAGGTCATCCAGTTCGCCCAGGGGCTTCCCAAGACGCGCTCGGGCAAGATCATGCGCCGCATCCTGCGCAAGATCGCCGAGGGCGAAACCAGCCAGCTGGGCGACACCTCCACCCTGGCCGATCCCGGCGTGGTCACCGACCTGATCGAGGGCAAGGAAAAGCTGTTCGGTTAAAGAGCTGGGGCGCTGCCCCAACCCCGCCGGGGGGAGAAGCCTCCCCCCGGACCCCGGCAATAAGCTTTGCGGGCGCCGCCGGTGACGCCCGCGAAGTTGTTGCGCGTTTCGGAGGCCGGCCATGACAGCCACGCGCTTTGACCTGTCGCATCCCCCGTTTGATCTTTTGACCCTGGCGGAGGCCTCCGCGTTGTCGGCCTGCGCGGATATCGCGTTTTTCAGCGGCGGCCAGGAAATACTCCCCTCCGGCGGCGCGGCCGATTCCCTCTATCTGGTGATGAAAGGGCTTGTGCGCGAGATGGCGGATGAGGATGTTGTCGGGGTCTATCGTGAGCACGAGACGTTCGATTGCCGCGCGCTGGCCACGGGCAAGACGATCCACCGGTTCGTGTCCCACGAGGAGACGCTCGTCTGCGTTTTTTCGGGACACGACGTTCTCGCGCTGACCCAGAAGAATCCGGCGTTCGGCGCGTATTTCTTCGCGACCGTGTCCGACAAGTTCGGGCAGTTGGCGCAAAAGCGGGACCGCCGGGAATGGCAGAGCCTTTTTTCGGCGAAAATACGCGACGCGGGCTTTCGGCCGCCGGTGTTCATTGACGCGGAGGCGCCGCTGGCCGACGCGGCGCGGCTTATGAAACAGGAGCGCCGCCGGTCCCTCTTTGTGCGGGACGGCCTGCGCACGGGGCTCATCACCACGGGCGATTTCCGCGACATCGTGGCCAGCGGCGTTTCCAGCCTGACGCCGGTGCGGGAATACGCGCAGTTTTCGCTTTCCGGCTGCGAAGAGGACGACCATCTTTTCAATGCGCTTCTTTTGATGACCAGCCGCAATATCCACCGCGTCGTGGTCACGCGGGAGGGCGCGCCCGTGGGCGTTTTGGCGCAGGCCGACCTCCTCTCCTATTTCTCCAACCATTCGCTTTCGATCGCGCGGCAGTTGGAAGTGGCCGCGACGGTTGACGATCTTGCCCGGGCCATGCGGGATATGGAGACGCTGGTGACGGTTCTGGCGGGGCAGGGGATGAAAATGCCGCAGTTGGCGCGCCTGGTCCAGGCCTTGAACACGCAGCTTATGGCCCGGCTCTGGCGGATGGTTTGCCCCCCGGATGTTTTCGCGGGCAGCGCGCTTCTGGCCCTGGGATCCGAGGGGCGCGGGGAGCAGATTTTGAAGACGGACCAGGACAACGCGCTGATCCTGGCCGAAGGATTGGATGAAAAAGAGGTTGTGCGGGCGGCGGACGATTTCACGCGGCATCTGCTTGGGCTAGGGTATCCGCCCTGTCCGGGGGGCGTTATGGTGAGCCGGCCGCTCTGGCGGCATACGGTTCCGGGCTGGGGCCGGACGCTCCGGGAATGGGCGGGAGGGGCGCAGGGCGACGCGCTCATGAATCTGGCCATTTTCTGCGATGCGGAGACGGTCTGCGGGCCGGTCTCGTGGCTTGCGGCGTGCCGGGAGGCTCTGCGCGCGGGCTTGCGCGACGATTCCGCGTGGTTTGCGCGCATGGCGCTGCCCATCGAGCAGTTTCAAAACAAGAAAACGGAAGGCAACTTCTGGCGGCAGATGCTAAACCGCGAGGAAAACGCCCGGCTGGACATCAAAAAAGCGGGCATCTTCCCCATTGTGCACGGGGTTCGCGTGCTGGCGCTGGAAGCGGATGTCTGCGCGGTCAACACGTTCGACCGGCTCCACGCGCTTGTGTCGAAAAACGTTTTGGAGAAGACGCTGGCGGATGACGTTGCGGAGTCTCTGGCCTTTCTCATGCGGCTTCGTCTGGAGGCCGGTCTGGAGGCGCTGCGCGGGGAAAAGGCCGTAAGCAGCGATGTGGACACGGCGTCATTGTCCACCCTGGACAAGGATTTGCTGAAAGACGCCCTGCTGGTGGTCAAGCGGTTCAAGCAGATGATCGGCCAGCGGTACCGCCTGGACAGGTTCTGATATGCACGGAAGGCTCTGGCAGACGGGGCGGCGTCTGTGGCGGATGCGCCGCTTGCGGGAGCCGTACCGGGCCTTGTTCAGCGAGGACGACGGCTCCCTGGTCAGCATTGACTGCGAAACCACGTCGCTCAAGGTGAAGGATGCCGAGATCCTGTCCATCGCGGCGGTGCGCATCGAAGGGCGCCGCCTGCGCGTGAAAGACGCGTTCTTTGCGCTGGTCAAGCCGCGCCAGGCGCCGGACCATCAAAATGTCCGGGTGCACGGACTTCGCCCCTGCGATTTCAGCGAAGGATTGCCGTGCGAGGAGGCCCTGGAAAATCTTTTCCAGTTTATCGGCGGCAGGACATTGCTCGGCTATTACCTGCAATACGATCTGGCCGTGCTGAACAAATACGCAAGGCCGGTATTGGGGGCGGCCCTGCCCAATTACGGGATTGAGGTCTCCGGCCATTATTACGACTGGCGCTTCGCCGATTACCCCGGGGCGTACATTGACCTGCGGTGGGAAACCATGGCCAAAAACCTGCATATCCCCGCGCTCCCGCGCCACGACGCCCTAAACGACGCGATAACGGCGGCCATGATGTATCTGGCGCTGGAGTCGCGGGGGTATGGCGCGCCGCGGACGCCCTTTCCGTAGCCTTTGCCGGTCACGTCACCGGCCAAATCCCTCCGTTCACCGCGCCGTTCACCGGTGGCCCCGAAAAAAGCGCCATTGACCAAAAAACGCTGGGAAAGCGGACATCTCCCGTTCTATCCCGTTATTTCTCGAGTCTCTTTTGAGCGGCGGAAGAGTAACAAGGAGGGAGAAAATGGCTTCGGAATTGACGCGGCGGATAGAACAAAATCCCGAGTATCAGCATCTGCTCAAGACGCGCGGCGCATTGGGGTGGTGGCTCACTGTCCTGGTGCTCATCGCGTACTACGGCTTCATTTTGGTCATCGCCTTCGACAAATCGCTGTTCGCAACGCCGATTGCTACCGGGATGATCACCACCTGGGGAATCATCGCGGGGTTTGGCGTCATTGTGCTGACGGTCATCGTGACGGCGGTTTACGTCCGCAAGGCCAACCGCGATTACGATGGGCTGGTGAAAGACATTCTTGCCAAAGAGGTGCAGTCATGAAGGCGGTAGGCAGGGCTCTTTGTTTTTGCGCGGCCGCGCTCGGCGCGGTCATGTGGCCCGGACTTTGCCTGGCGGCGGAGGCCATCGGCGAAACGCAGAAACAAGACATCAACTGGACGGCGATCGCCATGTTCGCCTTCTTCGTCGGGATTTCCCTGTGGATCACCAAATGGGCCGCCAGGCGGACCCGCTCGGCGGCGGATTTTTATACGGCGGGCGGCGGCATCACCGGATTCCAGAACGGCCTGGCCATCGGCGGCGATTTCATGTCGGCCGCGTCCTTCCTGGGGATTTCGGCCGCGGTGATGGCCACCGGCTTTGACGGGCTCATCTACGCCATCGGCTTCCAGGTGGGCTGGCCGCTCATCACGTTTCTTTTGGCGGAGCGGCTGCGCAACCTGGGGCGTTTCACCTTTGCCGATGTGGTGGCCTACAGGCTGAAACAGGTTCCCATCCGCATCTTCGCGGCCTCCGGGACGCTCGTTACGGTGCTCTTTTATCTGATCGCGCAGATGGTGGGCGCGGGGCAGCTCATCAAGCTGCTGTTCGGGCTGGACTACCACTACGCGGTGATCATCGTCGGGATACTCATGATGGCGTACGTGCTGTTCGGCGGCATGACCGCCACCACCTGGGTGCAGATCATAAAGGCCTGTATGCTGCTCGGCGGCGCCACGTTCATGGCGGTCATGGTGCTGGCCCATTACGGGTTCAGCCCGGAGCGGCTCTTTTCCGCCGCGACTCAGGTCAAAAAGAGCGTTTCCATCATGGGGCCGGGCGGGTTTGTCAAAGACCCCATTTCCGCTATTTCCCTTGGGGTGGCGCTCATGTTCGGCACTGCGGGCCTGCCGCATATTCTGATGCGCTTTTTCACCGTGCCCGACGCCAAGGAGGCGAGAAAGAGCGTCCTGTGGGCGACCACCTGGATCGGCTATTTCTACGTGCTGACCTTCATCATCGGGTTTGGGGCCATTGTTTTCGTCAGCGCCAATCCGGGATTTCTTGACGCGAGCGGCGCGCTGCGCGGCGGGGCCAACATGGCCGCCGTGCATCTGGCCAACGCGGTCGGCGGCAATGCCTTCCTCGGCTTCATGTCGGCGGTCGCCTTCGCGACGATTCTCGCCGTGGTGGCGGGATTGACGCTCTCGGGCGCGTCGGCGGTCTCCCATGACCTGTACGCCGCCGCCATCAAGAAAGGGAAGGCCAGTTCAGCCCAGGAGCTCCGGGTTTCCAAAGCGACAACCATCGTTCTGGGCATCCTGGCGATACTTCTGGGCATCGCGTTCGAGAAGCAGAACGTCGCCTACATGGTGTCCCTGGCGTTCGCGATCGCGGCCTCGGCCAATTTCCCGGCGCTCATCCTTTCGGTTCTCTGGAAGGGATGCACGACCAAGGGCGCCGTGGTCGGCGGGTTTGTCGGGCTCATTTCGGCCCTGGTCATGACGCTTTTATCCGATGCCGTCTGGGTGGCCACCCTGGGCAATCCTCCGGGCAGCGCGCCGTTTCCGTATTCCTCGCCGGCCATTTTCTCCATGCCGCTGGCGTTTGCGTGCATCTGGATAGTCTCCCTGCTTGACCGCGGGGCCCAGGCGCAAAAAGAACGGGAGGCCTTCGCCGATCAGAAGGTCCGCTCGGAAACCGGACTGGGAGCCTTCAAGGCCACGACACACTAACCGATATGAAAAAGGCCCCGCGCCGCCCCTGATGTGGGCGGCGCGGGGCCTTTATTGTGTCCGGACTATGCTTCCATGCGCCGCTTGAACGCGGCGACGGTGTTGGAGAGGAGCATCGCGATGGTCATGGGGCCGATGCCGCCGGGCACGGGGGTGATGGCCTTGGCCGCGTCTTTTACCGCCTCGAAGTCCACATCCCCGCACAGGCCGTGTTCGGTGCGGTTTATGCCCACGTCAACGACCACCGCGCCGGGCTTCACCATATCCTGCGTAACGAAGCGGGGGCGGCCGATGGCGGCCACGAGAATGTCCGCCGTACGGCACTCGTCCGCCAGATCGGCCGTGCGGGAGTGGCAGACGGCGACCGTGGCGTTGGCCGCGACAAGCATCATCGCCATGGGCTTGCCCACGATGTTGGAGCGCCCGATGACCACGGCCTTCTTGCCCTCGCAGGAAATGTTGTAGTGTCTGAGGATTTCCATGACCCCGGCCGGGGTGCAGGGGGCAAGGCCGGGCAGCCCGATGGAGAGCCGCCCCACATTCATGGGATGGAACCCGTCCACGTCCTTGTCCGGGTCCACGAGGGACTGCACGGCGAGAAGATCAAGATGGCGCGGCAGGGGCGCTTGCACCAGGACGCCGTCAATGGCGTCGTCATTCACGAGGCGGCGCACAAGCTCTTCCAGGGCGTCCTGCGAGATACCCGCGTCCACGCGGTGGGCGCTGGACGTGATGCCGGTCTCCTTGCAGGCGCGCTCCTTGTTTCGCACATAGACCTGGGAGGCGGGGTCGTCGCCCGCCAGGACCACGGCCAGATGGGGCGGCCGCCCGTGGAGCCTGGTCAGGCGTTTCACCTCCACGGTCAGATTTTGGCGGATAAAGAGGGCGGTGGCCTTCCCGTCGAGAATGAGCGGCATATAGCTGTTACCTCGTGACGATGTGAGGGGCTTGAGATAGGCCAAAGGGCCGGTTTTGGCAAACGGTCTCACGTTGGGGAACGGGGCATTTCGCACTTACCCGTAAAAATATGTGCGCCAAGAAAAAAAGTGCTTGCTTTTTTTGAACTCATATTTATAGAGTGTTCCGAACAAAATATTTGAAGGAGGACAGTGGCAGAGTAACGGTAATGGCAGCAGTGCGGATAAGTTGTGTTAGGAAGCACTTTATGCTGAAAGAGTTGACTTTTTCGGTTTGTTTCCCGCCCATACGTAAAATGCCCTGCGGCGCGTTTGTATTTGAGCGTTGTCCGGGTTCGCATTTTCCTTCCCCACTGTAATTTCAAAGCGTTGCTTCCTTTTTGGGAGCAGGGTTTTTCTGCGCCGTAAGGCGAATTTTCAAGGAGAATTGGGACTGTTATGGTCTTATTAGGTTTGCTTCGTCAGCGTTGGCTGGCGGCATTGCTTGTTAGTGGCGTACTGGCCGGAACGGCTCCAGGATATGCGGCAACAATTATTGACAACGGCCAGACCGTCAACGTGCCGACGGATCAAACGCCCCCGTGGACGATTCCCGATGTCCTCATTATCGGCAATGCCGGAGACGGAACGCTGAACATTGCCGACGGTGTTGTTACCAGCAGCGGAGGCACAATCGCCAATCTGGCAGGTTCCCGAGGCATGGTCGCCATCTCGGGGACGGGCGCATGGACTTCCGGCAGCGACATCACTGTTGGCAATTACGGTGCCGGTACACTGACCATTGGGAACGGCGGCACGGTTGTTTCCAAGAAGGGAGTGATCGGTTCCTATTCCATCGGCGTAGTCAATGTTGAGAACTCCGGCTCAAGCTGGACGATAACCACAGATGGCCTGTATGTCGGCAGTTATAATAATGGAGCCGGCACGCTGAACATCACGGGGGGCGGGAGGGTTTCAGTCGCTGCCGCCACCAATGCGTTCAGCGTCGGCGACTTTGCCGGCAGTACTGGTACGGTTAACGTTGAGGGGGAGGGCTCGATATTGAGCAGTGGCGGTCCCGGCGCCTTCGTGGTTGGCGGGCTAAGCGGCACGGGCACGGGCACTCTGAATATCTTAAGCGGCGGCCGCGTATCAGCGGACAACGCTGGCGCATACATCGGCCTCATGCCTGGCAGTACCGGCATGGTGACGGTCAGCGGCAGAGGGTCCACGTGGGATTATGCCTATACCGGCGCCGGCGGCAATTTCCTTTGGGTTGGGGCCGGCGGTTCCGGCACGCTCACGATTTCAGATGGCGGGCAGGTAACCTCGACGACCGCTACCGTCTATATGGGCGGAATGCAAAGCGGGTTAGCCGGCGTTGGCGTCATTAACATCGGCGCCGCCGCGGGCAAGACGCCTGCCGCTCCCGGCACTCTGACGACGCCGATTGTTAGCATGACTTCGAGCGTTGGATCTGGATCCGCTTTCTTGGTCTTCAACCACACGGACACGAGCGGGAACTACGAGTTCGCTCCGGTCATCATCGGCGGCAGCACCGCGACCAGCTCCGTTGACGCCTATGCCGGAACCACGGTGATGACCGGCGTCGGCAGCAGCTATTTCGGCCCCACCACCATTTATAAAGGCGCCGTGCTTGCGGCCGGAGCCGCCGGCGTGTTTAGCCCCAATTCCGACTATACCGTGCAGTCCGGGGCCACGATGGACCTGCGGGGCAACAGCCAGACCGTGCTCTCCGCCGCCAACGCCGGCGTCATCAACATGGGCACCGGGACCGCGCCGGGCACGACGCTGACGGTGGGCAGCTACGTGGGCAACGGCGGTACGATTGTTTTGAACACCCACCTGGCCGGAGACGGATCGCCTTCGGACAGGCTGGTCATAAACGGCGGCACGGCCACCGGCACGGGCACCTTCCTGCAAGTGAACAATGCCGGGGGGCTTGGGGCGCTGACGACGGGCAGCGGCATCCTGGTGGTGGAAGTCCAAGGTGGCGCGACAACCCAGCCGGGCTTGTTCACGCTGGCCGCGCCCGTGGCCGCGGGAGCGTACGAGTACAGCCTGTACCGGGGCGGCATGAACGGGGCAGTGCCTGATGACTGGTATCTGCGCAGCACGATACAGGCCGGTCCCCCGGTGGTCGTTCCTCCGGCCGTCGTTCCGCCGGTCAATCCGGGAGAGCCCGGAGAGCCGGGGACACCGGAAGCTCCCATCGTCATCCCCGGCCCGACCCTGCCCAACTACCGCGTGGAGGTGCCGGTTTACATGGCGGCTCCGGCCCTGGCCAACCGCATGGGCCTCATGATGCTCGGCACCTATCACGAGCGCGTGGGCGAGGACCGCTCCAACGGCACGGACGAACAAAGCAAACACTCCGGCTGGGGCCGCGTCTTCGGCCAAGTCGGCTCCGTGGGCTTTGACAAGAGCGGCCGAAACTTCGCCTCCAACGGCCCCTCCTACGACTTCGACATGGGCGCCATCCAGGCTGGCGCGGACGTGATCCGCAAGCAGCACGACAACGGCAGCCGCGACATCGCGGGCCTGTACCTGGGCATGATGACCGGCCACGCGGACGCGAAAAAGGTCTATAGCGGCGGCAAGGCCGGAACCGTTGACATGAACGGCTACTCCCTGGCCGCGTACTGGACGCACAAAGGCGCGAAGGACTGGTATCTGGACGCCGTGCTGCAAGGCACGCGCTACGCCGACGCCCAGGCCCGGTCCGAACGCGGCCAGAGCATCCAGCCCGACGGCTGGGGGCTTGCCGCCTCGCTTGAGGCGGGCTACCCCATCCGCCTGGGCCACAAGGGCTGGGCGTTGGAGCCGCAGGGACAGCTCATCTATCAGTGGATCAGCTTAAACAGCGATTCGGATTCCTACGGCCGCGTGAAGTTCGACGACTCCCACGCCTGGTACGGCCGCCTGGGCGCGCGCCTGACCAAGGACTGGATCACCGAAAAGGGCAAGAAGGCGAGCGTCTGGGCCCGGGCCAACCTCTGGCACTCGTTCGATTCCCAGGCGAAGACGACGTTTAACTCCTTTGACGGC
>Ga0123354_10014563_pt1 | contig 12254 bp, 5 predicted proteins | sample TergutLab28metaG_2_FD_97872 | JGI IMG/M metagenome (GOLD analysis project Ga0123354, IMG submission 97872) | Labiotermes labralis P4 segment gut microbial communities from Petit-Saut dam, French Guiana - Lab288 P4 | ecosystem: Host-associated > Arthropoda: Insects > Digestive system > Gut ... | reverse complement strand
TGTGTGTGTGTGTGTGTGTGTGTGTGTGTGTGTGTGTGTGTGTGTGTGTGTGTGTGTGTGTGTATATATATATATATATATATAAATACAGTTTCACTTCTGAATATGCAAGTTACTCTGGGAAATGTACAGTTCAATATATATTCAATAATACCATGTTTACTGCACCACATAATGTGGGTGGTTAGAACACAAGATACACCAGTGGAAGTACAAAATTCAAATAACATTCAGTTCTGAAAGAAAAGTTGGTGACTACGGACAGCCATATTTCTATGCCTACTTACCTGTATATATTCCCAAAAATATTTGATGGCCAAATATGTGCGAAGTTTCATAGCACATATCTGTGAATAGATGCCAGAGACAGTAGTGCCCCTATGGATAATCTGACCTAGGTTCCAATCAACATTAGACTTGTATCTAACTAAACATTAATTATTCAAATAACTAAACATTATTCGCCTTTTGGTATGTATGATATCATGGTAATTTTATAGTGTGATACTTTTTTATTTATTTCTAAATTTTCAGCCCAACCTCAAGTCTCTTATCTCACAGCAATCTGCATACATCAAAAAAGTTGACGTGCCTGCTCCAGGCCCATTAGATCACACAATATTATTAACAAACTACATGTACAATATATTCTGAAGGTAAATTTGTTGTTAGCATGCAACAGACATCAGACACTTTACCTGTCAACCACTTACAGCCTCTTGCATAATGTAAATGAGCCAGGCTACTTACCAAAACAAGTGAAAATTTACTTTCATGTAAATGTACCACACATTTCACACTGTACTTACAAAATGCACAAGCACGTAAGAAGCAACACTGCTATGTCAAAGGGAGTATGATGTAATCATAACAAGACACACACAACAGAGCTATACCAGCTCCATTCAAATATGGTGCTACTTTACTGGGTGAGGCTCAGGGGAATGAAACTATGTAAAACCTTGATAAAGCTGAATGAGACTGCAAAGTGTTTATAATTATATTACACTTGAAGAAGTGTGTGATACTGACCCTGAAGATCACTTTTTCTTTTTGTAGTATTTACCACTGCATGTTCCAAACTTATTTTATTCTGTCTTCTGACTTTTGATATGTGTTGTTTATCAACCTTCTGCAAGTGCACCTCACAACTGCGCCTTGCTCTTGAGGTTGATGGTAACACCATTTGATTATTTTTCTTCTTGTTAGGTGACACTTCTTTTATGCTGTCATTGGAGTACTGACAACCACCATCATGGTGTCGCTTGATTTGCTTTGATGGTGGTCTCTCAACTGCCAAATCAACAATCGCTTCCACTGATCTGGAAGACTTCTGCTTCATCTTCCTCTTCCTACATACTTCTTCCTCACAGGTACATTGACTTGTGTGGTATTTGCACTCTGCACCACCAAATGATGACTTTTCACTACCTGCATAGAACTTCTCATTTGTATTCACTTTATTGTTTATTCTTTTACAATCCTTTACATGTGGAAATGTTGGATCACGTTCCATTCTACATCTTTCATATTTCTTAGACGGTGCCAGTGTCATTCTGTGTGAATTATGTGACAATACACTTGAATGACTTGTATTTGATCTTAACCTGTTACCTAAAGCTGATGTTAATGTAACTTCACATGGTTTATGTGAAGCCATTTTTGCACTACTGGTGTCTGACTTTGGTAACAAATCTGTTAATTTTTTTCCACACTGCTCCTGTAAAAAATGTATTCACAGTTAATTTTTCCTATTCAAATAATACAAGGACACCTCATTAACTGAAGTAAAACTTTATGCAGCAACTCTAAGTTAATTCCACAAAACTACGGGTACTACAGCCAGACCTTGATTTATGGCCTGTTCATGTTCCTGAGAAAGTGAAAGTAAATAAGAAATGTGTATATCAAACACAACATCCCCATAATAAATAACAGAATACACAGGGATTAGAGGAAATCATACCAATAACAGCTTCTTCATATGCACTACATACACATATATTTATTAAATTATTACAATATCATTATTGGGTTACTGATAATAATACACAGTTAATATTCATTCTTAAGCTATTTAAATTAGGAGGGAACAGTACACAACTTGCATACTTCTATATTAAATGCTGGATAAGATGTCTTGAGGAAGCTGGTGGCAGTGGTGGTTGTGTTAAGAGTCACATATTTTCACTTTAAAGTAGGGATCCTCTGATCTATGGAGGCTTTTATCATTGTTTCTTGTCTTTTTACTATTTCAGAATAAAATCTTAGTGATCCTAAAACATCTCTTTTCACTAGGGGTTATCAATGTATGTTTCTTGAATATTTTGATACAAAAAATACTGTGAAATAAAGGCAAATAACCACACCAAAATTGATCACATGGCATACTGTCCCTCAGCTTCTTCTATACCAAGAGTTTTATACACCCTTAGTATCATACTAGCGCAGAGTCAAAACGTGTTAAAACAAAAATGATGGGGTCATGAATTAAAAGTGGTGTACATTGTCAAGGGCATTAGAGAAAAATGTTGTAAAATAAATGGGCATAAATCAAGGTCTGGATGTATTGTATTAAATTCACATATTCAAAAGTCACTTCTTCCCACACAAATCATATACCAACAAATCTAATCCCTAAGCAAAGAAAAGATTACTCTGAATGCTTTGCAACTGCTGATCTTGTGGGTAACACGGAGTGTAAGTAAAAGCTGTCCACTTACAGTAGTGACCAGATTACTTGCTGGTTGCTGGGTTGATGGCATGGGAAGAAGAGGCAAACTAGTAACAGGGGAGGATCTACACATTCACCACCCAGCATATACTGTTCCGGACATCCACAATTACTGAAGGTATGAATGTATTCCCAACACACTAAACGTTTTTGAAAGAGTTATAATGCTTCCTGGTCCCAAGATGACCATAGCAGCGAACATGCCATGTTAATTGCAGCGATATAAAGTGGTACAGAGCTCAGAGAATAAGTGCTGTGGTCACTACTATTCACTATCTTGCATTTGTGTAACCGGCATTCTTAATTTATTGGACTGTTTCTTTTTCAGAAAAAATATTCTATTCACAAAAACCATAAATATGTAACAACCCCCAACTTCTCACAAAACGTTTACTGTGAAGTCATTTAGGAAAAATAATTATGAAACAATATGAGGTTTGACGTTCTCAAGAGGGCAACTTAAAATTACTGTACTTATCCACCCACTTACACGGTGTCACATGAAGAATTAACTTCATACTGGAACAACTTTGTAAGACACTTCCCATTCACACATATTTCTCAAATATGGATTTTATTAACTCTATACAATCGTTCCTGTCTATTTAACCGTCCTAATAAGACTTTCATTAATTAAGCTTTAAGGCAAAACATCCAATCTCCAGCAACAGGTCATCATGTTCTAAGTGTGTACCACAATTTCTACAGTGAACCCAAGTTCACATGCCTCACGTTTACGTTTTACTTACATTATCATTTACGGGATACTTGGGCTCATTCCATGATGAACATCCAGTAACCACATTATAGTAATACATTCTGTCAGGGTATGACTTCGAACGATAAGCCACCCATCCACTAGGAAGAGGCTTTTTCTTCGATTCAACATTTTTGTTCGAGGAACTCATTTCTTCTTATGATACACTGACATACACGAGATAATATGCACAATATGCTTCCACGCCGCCTCCAATTCTTCCGTCTCTAACCTCACCATTCGACTACCAACACTTCTAACAGCTGACCACCACGGATATCAACCGCGGCCGCAGGTCATCTATACACAGTCACTCCGTGCTAGGTGGGTAGATGGAGGAGGAAAATCGGCGGCTTTTATCGACGTCTTTTGATGCGACGTAGTGCCATCAACCATCACAGGCTTGTAGTAATTTTTATGAATTTGGGCCACAGTTTGTGTGTGAGATACATCCCTACGGCCAAGAAATTTGTCTCTACACCACGCAATTGAATCGCCTTTACCACGGATGACTTCACTAACCCATGGATCAGTATTATGTGTGACACGATGAAACAAGTGCAGGCAGATTCAGATTCCGATTCCGATTCCGAGAGTCGGCTCCAGTTGGCGCAATGGAATGTCCTTTGTTTAAAAGTGTAGGTGCGTATAGTTGTGGCAGGCAGTCGGAGTCAGACGGCTTGCCGGATTGATTTCCTCATTCCGGTTTCAGATGCAGTCGGACATCGGCACGCAGTGACCATGTCGTCTCATATGTTTTTGCTTTTTAAACTTATGTATTTCCTTTAATAACAATGGATACTGATACTCTAATCAGTAAAGTGTTTCTCAGACCTGCAATTTGGGATAAAAGACAAAGTCTACACAAATCGGGCCGTTGTGGATAATTGCTGGCGAGAAATTTCAGGAGAAAAGGAAGTTCCAGGTAAGTAAAGATTTTTTTCCCTTTATAAAAGTCTGTATTTAAAAATTATTGTTATTCAATGACTATATTGTGTTTAGTTCAATTAATCACAACAGAAATACTTTTCCATGTTTTTTTAATTATATCGTAAGGGATATTCTTCCATATAGAGAGCAAATAGATCTCTAATGTTTTTGGCCTCAGTGGGAAGCCTCCCTCGTCGTTTCCAGGATACAGATTTACTTTGAGCCGTAACATCAGTGAGATGTCTTTCAACCCCCTCTTTTTCTAATATAGTATTATGCAAAACGCAAATGTATTTCACAATATTGTCAGCTAGTTCAACCTCCGTCTCTATTGCTTTCGAAATAATACGCCATTTAGAATACAAAATTCCAAAAGCACATTTCACCGTTTTTCTTGCTCTAGTCAAGCGCTCGTTGAAATTGTGTCTTCTGTCAGTTAATGAGTTACGTTCGTACGGTTTCATCAAGTAGGGAAGCAAAGGGTAGGCCTCATCTCCTAACATTACGTACGGAGCTGTCACATTGCTGTGAGGGAGAAAGCCCGGTTCTGGAAAAATGATTCTTTTTCCATCGATGAAATTGAACAAATCAGAAGCCAAAAAATGTGCCTCCATCGCTCTGTTTCCCGAAACCCCCCATGTCAACAGTAATGAACTTATAGTTTGCATCCACTAGCCCTTGAAGAACAACAGAAAAGTACTTTTTGTAGTTGAAGAACATTGCACCAGAGTCAGTAGGACAAACCATACGAATATGTTTGCGATCCAAACAACCAACGACATGAGGAAAGTTCCAGACATTTTCAAACTCTTTTGCATTGCTTTTTAGAGATTCTGTGGTAGGTAGTGGCATGTGCAGTGGATGTAACTCTTCCAAGAGTATCTCAACTGTTTCTTTGACTACCCTTCCGACTGTGGTATCTCCCATCCGAAAACTGAATGCCAAAGCCTGGAATGACATTCCAGTCGAGAGATATCTGAAACAAATGAATAAATACGTACTCAATTTTACAAATCATAAAAACTTAATATAACAAAAGTATTCAATTCCACATCTCACAACAGTAATTTAAAATTAATAATTATTACAAGTCTTTATGTCTGCTGAAAAAGAATACTTAGACATTCAACAATTTAACATAATTCATTTATTTTGTCTAATTAGTGCAGTAAAATGTAAGATTTTTTCTTCTTCTTTCAGACGCAGTGCTACGTGAGAAATGGAAGTACCTGAGGGATCAGTTTCATGTCGAATTTGGGAAGATTAAGCCACCACGTTAAGGTGATCCTGGAGGCGAATCCTATGAACCGAAACGGCCTCATTATAGGTCGTTATTATTTTTAAAAGACATAGTGAAACCTCGAGGCTTGTCAAGTAACTTAATATGGGACAAAAGTTCTCCAGTGCAATCCAATCCCATCAAATGACAAAACTGTTGATAGCATACAACATGGTGAGTCGGGTGACCATGATGATCATGGTGATTCTGTAGCTTTCAATGACAGTGAGGACCTCAGATTTACGCAGTACGGCACACATGATGAAAATCAAGACGATGGAGAGGTCGACAGTCAAGAGAGGTCATTAGTACAGGAAAATCCACGGAAGAGAAAGCTGTATGGAGTAAACGCTCAGTACAATGAAACTATTATTGCAATTGAGAAGCAAAAAGCAAAATTTTTTGAAGAAGCTATGAAAAATCGCCAGCCTGAAAATGAAGATTTGTTGTTTTTTCGTAGCCTTTTGCCCCACATCAACAATATACCGGCCAACATGAAATTGCGTTTCAGAAACTGCATCCAACAAGTTGTCGATGTGTTTGCTTATCCTCCAGCTTCTTCAACATTCCAGCACTGCCCATTTGCACTGTTGTCGTCTTCAGCCTCATCTACTTTTAATAGTTTATCACCAGGAGTTGCCTTGCCGCCTGCTATGCCTGAGGATACCTATCCGAACTAGTAGATTTACTTATGCATATTGGACCTTGCACCATTGTGATAGTTGAAGAATAAGAGACCAACTTGATGTCACTAGTTATTACGTTTCATTTCACTTCTTCTATGCTCAACATGTTTCGGACATTAATACATCAATCATCAGGAGCCTGCGACTTTTCTATTGTATTACCACATTGGTCGAGTGTTCTTGTTTCGATGTGTGTTGGAGTTTCGCCGTAGTAACTAGGGACATCAAGTTGGTCTCTTATTCTTCAACTACTAGATTTACCTCCAAATGCAACCCTTCTGGAGCTCATCCAAATCCCACCAATACCCAATGAATTCCAAAGTCTTTCTGTATGCCTTATTTCTTCCTCAAACACTAAGTTTATCCAATAAAATATTAATATTCTTATACAGTATATTCTGTTGCACACATATTACATCCCTTCTTTCGTGAAAATTTTTTAGGACTTAGAGAGAGAGAAAGAATAAACATTTTTTGTTTAAAAAAAGTACGTAGATAATAATAATTGTCTTACCTCAAGGTTATTACAAGACGTTCTTCTGCTGATGAAGGTTACACCATTTCTTGATCAAGCGGTGTTCAGTCTTCCCCAAAATGTACGTAAACGTTTCAATATCCATTCTAAAATATCGAAAAAACCGTTCCCCATCTGCTTTCAGTTGAAGGAAAAGGTGGTGATATTCACCATACTGTCCTCTTGACTGATTAATTTCATGAACCCCGCTTCTGTCTCTTTTCAATTTCAAGTGAACACTTTCTGAAGCAATAAGCAGAAGAGCAGCATCTTCACTTGTCAGTTCCATTATTGCGACTGGTCTGCAGTCAGCGCCGATAATCGGCCTCCACTGTACGACCCCAACCTACCGGCAAGCGGCAGGCAGATCGGCGCCAACTTTCGGAATCTGAATCTGCCTGCACTGTACGCGTACCCTTAGATATGAAGGTTAAACACTGACAATAAAATATTGGGCCGATACTTAAAATAGCCACAGTAATATCTGAGTTCCAGCTTCATTCCTATCCTGTCAATTTCAATTGCATTCAGTCAAATGTGGTCAGGGCATGTCAGAAATTCAGAATTCACTGAGAATTGTTATATGCAGTTGTGAAAGATGAAGTCTGTAACTTCCTTTATCGACGTCAGCAAGATACAAATATGTTGAGTTATGGGAATACCATTCCATATTGAAATTTATCATACAATTCTATGCCTTACAGGTTGCAGTGTGGGAAGGGCCAGTTAGGTTTACTGAAATCTATGCAGTCCCAAAAGCCCGATTGTTTCAATTTTTTGTCAAATATATATTTTATGTAAATCAATATTACCGGTACAGCAGCATGCATAGGTTTCTCCCCTCCCCTTCTTTTTGAATTTGGCCCAAGAATGCTAATGACATAACTAGCATACATTCCATTACCACACATAACCTCCCCACTCACCCCTGTGTTGGGCACATCATGAGTAAAAAGATGCAAGACATTGCTCACTACATTATTCTACAAAATGTAAGGATATCTGCACTTTTCTGACAGGTAGGTGCAGTCCCTTGCCACCAATTTTACCCAAAATATCTCAATTTTATTATGTGCACAAACACAGTATTTACACACACACACACATTTTTTACCTCTATGTCATCCATCATTGCAGCAATACTTCTGAGAGTATGCTAAGCAAGGATTGGTAAGTCAGCACAATTTTTTCATAAACCATTTGGCCAGAGTGCATTAATAATGGGAGTCTCCAGGCCTGGCTGAAGAACTGACTGAAAGTCTCACAGATTTGACATTTGGTCTCACAGTGCTGTTGATGAAGATTCAAGCTTCTGAAATACAATGTTGCTGCCTCCATCTCCAGGATCCAGAGAGTTCACCCTTCTTGAGCTTGTTCAAAGTCTGAGGATGGAGGTAGCATCTCTCAAAACACTGGTATCTATTGACCAATTTATACACTGTGGTATCCCAGACGACTTGAATCTATACTCCCACAGATGTCTGGGACCTGCAGAAAATGTATAAATGGTCGCATCATGGTTCAAAATAACATGCAAAATGGCAATTTTGAAAAGCAACTATATTCTCAACTACTGCTTATTTATACCAGCCTTCTTTATTTCAAACTTTTGCCGTGTTGTGAATGTTGTATGCTTTCTTCTGGGTAATTCCCCAGCATCTGAATTTTATGTGCTGATGTTTCGGAACACACTGTCTGTTCCGTCTTCATAGGCAGGTAGGAATGAAGAATAACTAGGTTTGAGAATTGTGAATGAATTTATCCAGGAAAAGGTTGGCTCAAACATAGGCTGAGCCAGCAGGAAGGAGGGTGACATGGTGGGGGCAGGTCAGAGTACAGAAACAGGCTGTGAAGGGTAATGACCAACATGGAGGCAACCAGTCAAGGATGCATTGGGACTAAGAATTCTGGGGATATACAGCATCCCACGTGAATGCGGCAGGGTTTATATTGGACAAAGCAGATGATCCGTCCAACTCCAAATCGAAGAGCCCAATAGACATATAAGACTAGCACAACCCAACAAATAAGCAGTAGCAGAACACAGCATTAACCATGACCACATCATTAAACTACAGGTCGCAAAACTCCTCTGTGCTAAACTGGATACATGGATTATCTCATCAGGGAAAGCTACTGAACCTGAAATGCACCCACACAACATCAACAGAGAAGATGGCCTGACCTTAAGCAAATCTTGGAAGCCCCTTCTACACAAGTTTAAGAAAAGGAGATGGCCACCTAAAACACAACAGCTTGACCTCTACCATCCCATGCTTCACCCCAACATGCACCCTACCTCCTACACATACCCACCTGTTGGTCGTTACCCTCCACAGACTGTTTCTGTACTCTGACCTGCCCCCACCCTGTCACCCTCCTTCCTACTGGCTCAGGTTATGTTTGAGCCAACCTTTTCCTGTATAAATACTTCAAACCTAGTTATTCTTCATTCCTACCTGCCTATGAAGATGGAACAGAGTGTTCCAAAATGTTGGCACATAAAATTCAGACGCTAGGGAACTACCCAGAAGAAAACTACAATATACCAGCCTTTCTTCAGTTTTCATCAACAAAGTTATATTGAGATATTACTGGCTTGAATAATATGAGCCCTGTGTCAGTATGCCCCTTTTTTCTGTCTTGCTGATCTAATGCAGTCATGACTTTCATTTCATACAGGTTGAAATCTAACTGTGTAAACACTGTCACGGCATGATGCTGTTACTGCAGTATGTTCTGACACAACAGCTTCTGTGTCTCACTATTGTACAACTCCTGGCTTGCAATATGTGAACTCATTAATGCAACTTGAGCCAAGTGTTCAAAACTCCATGACAATCCACCCAAATCATGCACTTCATTCTGAATATCCTTTCACAAAGCTTATCACCGTTAATCAACCTTGTATAGTGATTAAACAGAATACGGCCCATTGAAATAGGTTTTGCATGTATGAGTGATATTGTTGTCTTTTGGTTTTCAGAAATCATTTCACATATATAGAAATATCACATATACCTACATACATGCTTACACCCTGACAAGGGAAGATGGAAGAGGAAAAGAAGGAAATGGGTTTCAGTCCAGCCGATCCAGTCCCCTCTTCCTGCAGACCAAGCACTCCCCAGTTAAATCATACAAGGAAGTGGAGGTATAACTCCATACATCCTTAACCTCAATAATACATGGAGACAAGTGATCAACTTCACACCCCGACAGCTCTGTCCCTAAGAAAAGAGCCCTGGTAACTACTGGATAACCTAAGTGGCTGCCACTGGTGGTGATGATGCTGTGGTCACTACAAAAATCTGCACAGCAATGGGAACAGAACCCTTATTTTCTGTCACTCAGACCTTACCTCAGTGACCACAATCAGCTATATATACATATAAAACTAAGGAAGTTAAACAAACAGTTCAGACATGAGATAAGAATAATACAATTCCAGATTACAGGTTGGGAAGTACAGTTCACACAAGGAATCAATCCAGAAATGTCATTTCAGAACATAAAAAAGGAGAGCAGGAGGTGCATTGTTGGCACTTTATAATGCTGTAATGAATGTTTTCTGAAAATGGATCTAGCTCTTTAAATTATAATACCAAAAACTCTTCACATCGCATTTACATCACTCAGTGGTGAATTAACTGCCTCTATACGTCGTGTAACCAAAAGGACTCAGCAGTAGAGGCACATGATAATGGTCCTGGGGAGATTTCACATCAAACACAATCTGAAATGTTGAAAAGATATTGTTAAGAGCAGATGTAACTTTAAATGGCTAAAGAGACTAAAATTATAATAAATAATCATGCAACACTTGTCATTAAATACAAGCACCAACATGAAAAGATCCATGTATATATCAGAAATGAAAGAAAACTAGGCCACAATAAACTGAATATACACGGTTGCACAATGAAGGAATGATGATAAGTGTGAGAACTCACGACATCATCACCACCACTGCCACCACCAGTCACTAAAATAGAACATGGAAACATCATGCGTATAAGACAGACACACACTATCGCCAATGTGGAGATCACAACAGGCAACCAACTGCCTAACCCACAAAGACAAACAAATTAACATCACATAACATTTACATGCCATGTATTCAAAAGCCCTGCATGGCAGAAAGCAAAATATTAAAAAGTACAGGTCACAAGATAGAACAGATAAAAGCCTGTGTACTTATAGTTATGACTACAAATACAGTGAACCTGTATTAAAATAAGATTACTTATATACAGTTCACATAATGACACTGTTAGCAGGTGGGTCTGTGTGTGTGTACCGTATTTACACAAATGCAAGACGAGGTTTCTTCCTTAAATTGGGCACTTAAAAATGTGAGATCATCTTAAATATGCATATGAAGCAATGAACTGGACTGTGCTGAACCAGAATGCTCTGAACTGGATCACGCAGAGCCAAACCAAGGCCTGCAATACCAATTGGTCATGTGATATCTGCACTCTCTGAGCTATTACAAAGCACAGAGTGGTAATTACTTACCGACGTTTCGGGTCAACGTACTGGTCCTATTTTTAAGGGTCACGAAATCCGAAAGAGAGACTGCTGCATCACTGAAGTTAATTGACACATTCTTATTTTGTGGAACTTTGTGCATCGTCTTAATTTTTCAATAAAGGACCACATTTCGGAAGCTGGCTGTGTTTCCGTTTAATCAGGCAAAGAAGCACCTAGCCTGGTTGACACTATAGACTGAGTTATTGTCAATCAATGGGCACAACAGAAACAGTAACTTGTTCAGATATGTACCTGATAACAGGTCTAGTCCAAGGATAGTAACAGGAAAATGGCTATTGAAAAATTAAATACAAGGCAAAATATTAAACCTGGTCCAATCTACAAATTAAAAACCACAAAAACAGCTGTGAACTTAGAATGATCAGACCACAGACATAACACAAAAATCCAGAATACATGTATTTAAATTCTTAATACTATGAACACCACCTGTGGAGAAAATTGTGAATCCTTATAGGTTTAAGTAAGTTTGTAAGGCAAGAACACAGAGAAATATAAACGCAGTATTTAGTTGGTGTGGATCATACAGTGAGGGTAGCATATCTCACCAGAAATGATTGTGTAGGGTTTTATGAAGTGCTGTATACCCAATGCAGTGGATGGAAATGTTAAGAGTAAGTGAAAGGAAGATGAAAGCACTGACTGTGAAGGTGGAGACAGTGACACTGATTGGAAATATTTACAAAACAAAACAGTGGATTACTATATAGAATATAAAAGACACCGAGCAATAGTAAGGAAAATGACACGAAGGCAAAGAAGAGATGACTGGGACAAATTTGTGAAGACATTAG
>Ga0123354_10014562_pt1 | contig 12254 bp, 9 predicted proteins | sample TergutLab28metaG_2_FD_97872 | JGI IMG/M metagenome (GOLD analysis project Ga0123354, IMG submission 97872) | Labiotermes labralis P4 segment gut microbial communities from Petit-Saut dam, French Guiana - Lab288 P4 | ecosystem: Host-associated > Arthropoda: Insects > Digestive system > Gut ... | reverse complement strand
ATTGTTTATAATAAAAAAAGGTGAAGTGAAAAAATATAAACCCATTGGGCCGGGAGGGTTTGCTCCGTTGTTTTTTTTTGGGGGGGGGGGGGGGCACCTTGTAATCTGCGTATAATAATTCTGAGTTTAGCACGGTTAATTTAAAACAAAACAAAATGGGACGAGCAGGAAAACTTCAAGAGACGACTCTTTAGTGCGAAATCCTGTTTGAAAAATTCTTTATTTTTCCGTTGGTCAACAATTCCCCACCATTTATACAAACATTTATAAAATTCGTCATACAATTCTTTTCTGTGTCGCCTGTACATCTGTAGGTTTGGCAGAGAGCTTCCTATTTGATTTTTGGAATTATTCACTTTAAATTTCAGCGTTCTTACTTGAGATTATTCATGAGCTGTGGTAGTCTTCAGGATAATTCTCGGCTTATAATCTTGGATTTGGTTATAACCATTTTGAATTTCGTAGGTCTCCTGGAAAATTCCAGAATGTATCCGTCAGATAAGACACAACAATTTTTCATGAGTTGCGTAAGCCCCAGGGAAGGTCCAATCTATAGCCTTCAAATAAGCTACACCCGTTTTTCATGATCTGCAGCAGTCGGCAGGGAAGGTCTTAACTGCAGCATTTTTATTATTTACAACCACTTTTACGCTGCTTTCGGATAGTCGCAGAAAGCACCTGTTAGGTATGTCATGGCCATCCATCCGTCTGACTGTCCGTCCGCTCTTTTTGTCTACATGTAGGCCTATTAGTGTGACTCCCACTTAACGGAGATCTGCGGAATCTGATATTGAAAAGGTTCATAAATATCCGTCGCGAAAACTCAAATTTGATTAAAACGAGGACAAATATCGGGAACTTCGTGTAAAGACCTAAGGAAATTTTATTGCTGCCCGATGTATTAAATCACCAAAAGTTCGCTCTGTTGAGTGAAATGGTATTACGCTGTTAAAGTAGCCGAGAACGGATAAATATGGCGCGAAAGATTCATAATTTACGTCATAAGTACACTGCCTTCCTTGTTAATGTTTGTGGCAATCTCCAAGAAAATTTCAGACTTTAGGGCCAACCTTTAGGAAGGCTACAATGATTTCTTTGTTCCAAACAGCAAGACTATTAAAAGATGTCTAACAGTGTGTACAGTCATGGGAACTACACATTATATTCAGAAAAGGAATTTTTCACGACCCGATTCCAACCCCACGTATCACACTAGCTCTCCTAACCAGAGCAACATCGCAACTCAGACGCGACACTTCTACAAGCCAAACCAAGCAAAGCCAAATTGCTAAGGACGGATACTTGTACGAACGTCCATCAGTATGTTTATGCACACTTGGTTTTAATCTCATTGCTGGGCTCACTAACAGGCATCTTACACTAAAACTGGGAATTCTGCTTATTCTAACAAATTTGAGTCAAGTTCGAAGACCTAGACTGGGGCGTTCGAATGATTGGCACTAAGGCAGCACGTGATTTTGTTTCTTTGGTGCTTATTCTTTGTTTGGGTGGCAGTGTGGGTTTTTGAGCTAAGAATGGTGCGATCACAATCCAAGAGCATGTATCTGTCGACAGACACGTTGGTGAAGCTACCGCGCCTGACGGGGACATTGCGGGACGCACCCGGGCTTTAAATTACACACTGGCGTTCTTCTTATGAATGAGGAAAATCACGCAAAACCCTCAGTCAGTGTTAACCGAAAGGTATCTAGCTGATTTGTTTAGTCCATTGGCCACCGTAATACTCGAAGATCTCAGTTTTCTGCCGAGTTACCGAAAGAAGGGCTAACCTCGTCAGTTAACATTGAGTTAAAATACTCGGTTAGGGCTCTGATAGTGTCCGCGAAGAATGGAATTCGCACATTTTCCTGAGTTTGCTTGTTACCAGTGTACAAAGGTGCACGCGTACGAAGGCGAAGGCAATTAGCATTTAACACATGCAGGCTCCCATCGGCGGCGAGGGCAGCTTACCTCCATATACGGTTGGCGTGGACCATCATGAGACGAATGAACTGCTTGTAAAGCAAGAACCCATTCCAGTTGAAAAGTTAGAAAGACCGCTTCTCCTGTTAAGGAAACAAAACAACTGTCCCAGCTTCTGGACATTTCTTATTCTAACCTGGTCGATATGAGGAGACAATTTCAGCCGTGTCTCATGTGTCACCCACTAGATACCTGGTGGTATCGACCAAAATGATAGGTTCTTCGAACATTTGTCCAGGTCGCGACTTGAGGAAACGCCTTCCGGCCATCACGAAAATCAAGCTAGAGCTGTTCAAGATAATGATGACAAACCTTAAATCTCTCATTCACCGCTCTAAGTCTCTGACGTATTCTACCATGAAGTTGATGTACGGCAGCGGCTTGCGGCACGTGCCAATGATGGCCGTGTGATCCGCCTAGAGAGCTAATTAGGCGTGAAACGAGTGTGAAGGCACGTCATTAAAAACTGACTGTAAAGGACAGGGCAGATTAAGGGGCCCTGTGCAACCTCACGCCTGATGCTTCGAAGAAATGACGTGGCTGTCTGGAAGAACTCTCCGAACACTCGGCCCTAGAGACAGGCCGAGATTGTTTTCACAAAGTAGGATAGAAAATTAAGGATAGATAGATTCTAAAGGAGAATTTCGAAACAAAGAGTGTCATAGGCCTTAGCCACACAGAGCATAACCACACCTGTCAACCTCTTCTCCCAAACTTCCTGGTCATACTTTAACCCAGGTGGACCAGCAGCAGAGGCGTGCTGTGTTTGGATATGAAACAAAACTGCACGTAAACAAGTAGCCCACGCAAGATTACTTCGCCCAGGTTCCTAGCACGTATAATTTTTAAAATAATTAGTAAATTATATCCAAGAGACTTACAGGATGATATGATGTTGGCGTGTCCGCGTGATTTCCTACTTCGAGGAATGATATCAAGCAGGCTTGCTTTAATATTGGTTGGAAGTGCTGAATGAGGATGGCTGCTTTGAATACCATGTAAAAGGAGGAATGTAGCCTGCTGAGTAGGATGCTTCAGAACCCTAAATGGAATAGAGTTTGATCTTTGTGCCTTTTCTACCTGAAACCCGGAATGGCGTCTTGAACATCGGCGTGGTTGGGTAACTTATTTTCCGTAACTGAATTAAAAAGTGGACACTCAGGCCTGGTTAGCCGTCTGTATAACAGACGGATAGGAAGTCTCAACCGGCTACACCTGTCTCCCGACTATTGGCCACGGCTTCAGTTTTCCCGGAGTTCCAGACACCCAGAACTCACCAGGTGACAAGGGGAAGTGATGGAGTAGTAATTCTCATCAATCCAATAGTAATCTTCCACAACGATTGGTACTCGGGATCAAGGACCTCCAGCGTCGCGCTCCATTGGGCATTCCTCCACTAGTACAGCTAACAAGTAAACGAACACGGTTGGCGGTTGACCTCAGCTTTAACGTTGGTGTCCAAAGTGATTTCACACTGCCTCCTTAGCTAAAATTTTAGGCGCATATCAACCAGAATACAAGACGGCATCAGTGGCCATGTGTCATCACGCAGATTTTTCTTGGTCGTTGAAAGGTACAAAGCCTCCAATTTGGCGCCCAATTGTTCCTCACCACATGTGTCGATTGTCCATTCTCCGGGCGAGTTTCGAATGTTGAAAGTCGTTGAGCCTGAAATCAGGGTTGACCGGCGAGTGGAAAAGAAAGAACAACACGTCATGTTGAAAAGTGCAGGCAAGTTATCTAAACTCAGACGTGAGTACATGTTCGGATACACTGGGCATAAAATGGCCTTTGTTAGTACGATAAGAAGTGCATCAGGTGTGGCAGAAAGATTTTTGGAATGCCATTTCGGGACCATATATCAAACAGGACAAGTTGCTGTTGTAATTACGCAAGAAACTTTTCTGTCGATGGGCCTGGAATTCCAGCACATGTTCCTAGCATTCAGATCACAGTGAATTAGCATGCATAATCTACGACGAAAACAGGCCGTTTCAATTCGATCAGAGGACGATAGTTTGAGAGGTAAGCCGAAAAGATTTTCACATCTCTGCCGGCCACATGATGTGTATGGCAGTTTTCTCAAATTTACCCAGGCCCGCGACAGTTACAACATGGTGAAGTGTACCATAACAACTGTACTGTCTCCATATGTTATCCGTTCTGTACGGTAGTAGACAAAATTAGGAAGCCCGAAGTATTTTCCTGGACTAACAATTGTCTCACTTAGGAAATACATTTTGACAAAGTGTTCGTTGACAAAAAGATCCAATTCAATGTCCCTGCCGCGGATTCGTTCCGCTTCCCAACAGGAAATACCCAAGGTATCTTCTAAGTCCTTTTAGGCCGCTCTGTTATGCAGCCAAGAAAGAACAACGGTTTTCAGGAAGTCCCGCGGGTGATCAGTCCCAGTAGTACTGGTGGGAAGGATCTGATTAGTTGACGGGTGAGCTCTACACAGGCGCCAAGAAAAAAGTTGTCGAGGAAATCAAATGTGCGTTCGAGAGGTGATTGCATGCTACGTGGTGGGACGTACAAGTAAGTAGGTATCGAGTGTTCTAACTTGGGCTTTGCAGTATTGCCCAATTTCCTCTGAGTAATTACAGCAGACGCCTTGGATACAGCTGTATTTTGCAGCATTATAATTAGTCTTGCCTGTCTTCCTGTTCCTGCTCGTCTGTGAATGCTCGAAGGCCTCCAAGATCGGCTCAGGAGTGGGGTTTGGTGTATTCGTATTAGTGGCCTTGAAAACGAAACACCTTCGAACCAGGAGGTTCCAACCTGCGCGAAGGCTCTCCTGCTCAAGAGGAAATCAAACCTGCACTGCTTTGGCGCGACAAGTTGTCCTGCTACGCCACTCCTTTACCTGTATTCAGGTTTATGCTTCGTAAGCACGGTTTTGGATTGTCTTCTCTTTACAAGACTCAGATATTTGGCTGTGGTCACCCAAGCTGCTTCAGTATTTGGGCTGTCTTTGGAGTTTGGCACTCACCGAAGACGTGAGGCACAAAACAACCAATGCAGCGGTGCGAGAATCCAGAGTTTCGCTATGTGCGGTCAAAGTGCTGACAAATATTTCACTCCTCCCCTCCGTTACCCATATACCGCATAGCTCAGTGACAGAATGAACCTCGAGAGCTCTGGTCCCGGCGCCACCGACACCATTGAGCGAGGGGTGAGGGAACTTTCCTTAGTGGGGTCTTGATCACGAATCTCCGAGTGGAGATGCGTGACTCCCTGGAAGCGAGAAAATCTTGAGTTTCCAAATCTTACCAAATAATCCTCTCAGGCATAAGTATTCCGAGGGTCTTCAAAAGCAGACGCATCAGTAATCATTCGGGAGCTACAAGACGTGATAGGAAACATTTCCAATCCCGAATTTAATAATTGTTCAACAAAATGCGACTTCTTCAGTTTATTACATTTCTGTAGGCAGCTCAATCGATTGGAGATTCCTGAATGTGGCTCGGAATCCATAAAACATTCACGGGATCAACGTCTTCCCCTTCAGTTGTGCCGACAGTCCAAATTGGTACGGTGTTCATAACCACGCAAGGAAGCCACGCGTGTACGTTACACCTGAAACAATTATTATAGTTTTTATTGAGTTGCTCCCTAGCGGGTATTTTTTTGTCAACCGCTTGTGGGTTTGGGTGAGTGGTACCGCTCGGCGTGCCTTTCACAGACACGCAAATGTCACGATGTGACATGCGCCTATGTGCTGTCTCGAAAGAGAGGGCTTGTTCTGACCGTCTGAAATCTTGGCCTCGGGCGTGAGGCTACTTGTCTCTGGGGAAGCAACAAACCCAGCTATAGCAACTGCACACTTCGCTCTAACATGTTGGGCCCGAATTTGTGACTGAAATCAGCAACTAGTTCTTTCGTCGGTTAACAGCTGGTGCGTGTACAGGTGCGGAAGTAGCAGCGGATATTGTTCCGAGTGCTGGGTGCATGCTGGCAAATTCCATCATATTTACCCAGCTTGCTCGCACGTTGGTTTTGCGCTTGCCCAGGAAATGCTTCTTCGATTCTTGGAGGGTGAAATTTCACCTCCAGAAACAGGTGAGATTGTTAGGTTCTCAGTTGGTATACCGGTGTAGCCGTTGGCCTTCCCTGGTTGGGAGATCTTCCTCATCCGTATTGACGCCACAATTTTAGTTAGCTTGCGCAGGTCTTTGTAGGACTGCAGCGTCGAAAGTTCCTTGATTAAAGCTAATTGGTACTGTCACCACGTGGCCTTGGCAGGTGCTGTCGTTCCTGAAACGCTGTTTTCTCCGATTCACAAGTGGGACAGATTGCACTCTGCTCTTACAGCTTGACAGAACCGCTTGCTCTTACTACTGTGGGAGTCCTAAGTAACCTTCAACAATCCGCCAAAACTAATGACCAGCCCTCGAAAACAGCTGGCCCTTCTACACGGTAATATAATGGTAGTCGCTCGCGCCACCCCTGGGTCATGCTGTGCTTACACGAGAATGATATAGCGGCCAACTACTCGGTCATACGGTATAAAAGGAGAGACATTCCAAGTGCAAATTCTTCATTACGATTTAAGAAACTTTTAAGGAGAAAGTACCAAATCAATAGCGACCGCGTTAAAAAAAATAGGTCAATGGCCTATAGAGGACGGTGATTGACCAGGCGAAAGATTGGAAGCGAGATAATTTGAGTTCGGCGTTGTACAGCGTTGATCCGGAGGATCAGTCACTGTGAAAGGTGAAAAGAAATCTGATGATAATTCCCCTTTCTTCATTTCCCGCCGTCACAAGAAGGGGAATTGGTCTCTTGGGCTCCGATTAAGGCGAAGGTCTTACAGATATTCTGGAGGCTCAGTCTCTTCCGGTAAAGATCCCATGGGAAACGGCCGTCATGGAGGTTGTTGACAAGGCGATTATGGCATATTGTTTTGTTCCCGTATATGCGCCTATGTTTAGCAACTAATGGAGGTTCAAGATCCCATCCATGGTCTCCAGGTTGACAAGACGACATGTGTAATAGTATACCAAACAGGACCCTGAGCATCTTAAACCGAGAGTTGAATCCCTCCTCGTTACATTATTTAACGCGACTGTTAGAATGCTGTACTTCCCACCCGTATGGAAACACACCTCAGTCTTTACTATCCTGAAACCGGGGGAAGATCCGGTATTGCCTTCTTCTTATCGCCCTATACGTCTGCTAGACACGACTGAATATTTGTTTGAAATTATCCTACCTACAATGATCGTAAACGAAGTACGAGGTCACTGGTTTCTGCACAAAGAGAAGTTTTGTTTCAAAACGTAACATAGTCCTGCACAACAGATAACCTGCCTCATTGAAACAGTGGACAGGAATTTTGATTAGAAGAGGCTCATAGACGGGGTTTTCCCGGATGTGACTAGGTATGGGTGGATTGTCTTCTCGAATAGTTAACAGCTCAGAATTTCACCTTGTACATTGCGAGAACCATTTCTTCCTCTCTACATGGTCAGACGTTCGAAGCGTCTTTTCAAACAGCCACATCCATTTGTCGTTGCTTGATGGCTAACGTGGTTCAGGGTGAAATAATTTCCCCCGTCATTCTCAGTCTGTATGTCATGGACAAGCATTTGCATTCCTGCCACGTTGAGTTAGCTGTCTACGCTAGCAGCACGGCCATTTTAATCACGCCTGGCCAGACAGCGCTGATCGTCAACTACGTGGCGTCATATCTAAGCGACTTACAGCGGTTGCTGAAAGAATAGAGGAACTGCATCAACGCCTTGAATAGCACGGCGTTGCTCTTCGCTAGGGTCATTGGCAATTGTCGATACCACGAACAGTTCAGGTGTTCTGGAATCCAATCCACTGGCTCCACCCGTTAACATAGGAAGACCCTTGATACAAGGATGACCTGCTCTACTTATATCGATCACGTGAGAAAGAAAGCGGCACAGAGACTGGGAGTTTTGGGACCTTTCTTAAACGGGAGGAATGCTCTGTCCATGGAGTTCTACTGTATAGGCAGTAATTTGTCCGAAAATGGGTTAATTGTGCACCAATTAGAGGTTTACCGCCCGCCCTAATATTTGGTTTATGCGGGCTCTTCAATCCAATTGCATTTTCGTTCTTGCCAGTGCACCTTGTTATTTTGGTAACAGGCAAATTCACGAGAATTTGGAAGTTTCATTCTTTGCCGACCACATCAGAACTCTAACGGAGAAATTCGACTCAACGTTACCTGGTGTGGAGAACCCTTTAGTTAGACAGCTCGGCAGATATCTACAGTGGCCGAGTTTTGATCTCGGTCTTCTAAAATATCCCAATGAAAGCAGGGATCAACGAACGTTTGGCTAGCTGTCAAAATTTGGCCGTGTTGACGTATTTAATCGTGCCCAACTGACACTCTTCGACTACACTAAGGTTTCAGCCATGCTTTTTCCTTAGTTGTAAGGTGAATGCCATGGTGTAACACGCAAAGAGAGGACACGTCCAGCACTTTTCCCAGGCATGGCGGCTCTAGGTGAGTGCCTGATTTTCGCCACGAGTCTAGCCTTAGACATGACCAATCTGGTTTCGAAATTCACAGACCCTTCCAGCCTAAGTTTTGCCTCCTCATAAACGTCTATTGTCTCTTGAGCAATTGTGATCAGTATATCCACGTCGAAGTTTTCAACCGCGACGGGAATCTCTTTAGAGTAGGCGCAATTCAATTATAGATTAAGGTGTCTGTTACTCAGCCCAGCGATGCGGTTAAACACAGGAATGGCAAAGCAGACCGAGGGACATCAACTTTTGCATTTGTGCAAGTCTCGGTCTTAAACTGTCTCTCTAGTTTGTGTTTGGTTGATGTTCATTCATTCATTCATTCCAATGGAGAAAACTGTCGTATGAAAGGATTAATAGCAAGTCGTGTCAGATGAGTAAAATTTCAGTAGTCTCTCGGCGCACCACTTCAGCCACAAGCTTTCAGTCGACAGCTATACAACCACACTTCCTTTCGGGATGGTTAAGCAACCGCAAACCAGGTTGAACTTGAGGCAGTAACACCGCTGGGTTCTCGACACCTCAGCCCCTTCGATTAAAATACAGCAGTCCGTTCGCTACCTGCACGAGCGGAACAATATCATAAGCAGACATACAAATTAAAACAACAGTTTCTAAATATTTGTTGATTATTATAATAAATCTGAGTATATATTTACAAAGAGTATTATTGAAGAAAGAAAACCAACCGAAACATACCACATACTTTTTACAGCGGAGATGTTTCCATTCCAAGTTACCTAGTACAGTGGTGTATTTAGAACGTCCTACAGGGCAAACTTGATTCGAAAAAAGTGATTTCGTACTCGATAGAAATATGAGCTGATATAACGTAGTGTTTTCGTGATTTATTCCACATTTCCTTGAGAATGTGGCAAGTAATTGATAGTAATTTATAAACGAACGATACGTTAAGTTGCAAGTAGAATGTAGAATCAATGGAATAATAATGTTGAAAGTCATTGATAGTAATTAATGTACGAAGGGTACGTTAATTTGCATGTATACTGTAGAATCAATGGAGTAATAAGAAACAGTCAGTAGAAACATTTTGGCGGCTTACTTGTGAAATCTAGTAATTGAAGACAAGTCACCTTTAAGTTCCTCACAAATAAACACTTTTTGACTATGTGAATTGGACTTAACAGAATAAAGGTTGCGTTCAGTGGCGGGCTTCAGTAACCTTTATGATTCTTTTGGTAGTTAACAACAAGGAACTTCTTGACCAAACCTACACCTTCTCTACCAAAAAGTGAAACAATGAGCTGGAGTTAGTTAAGAAAGCAGTTTTTTGCCACAAGGAGCAACAGGAAACTGCACACATTACGTCAGATTCTATTATCACTGAACTGAAGTTTTCAGGGTTCCCAAGGAAGCGGGAGTCGGTCTCGAGGAGGAGTCCCTCTGGGGGTGGGCATAAGAGCCGCAACGAGACGCAACCGTTTGCAGTGGTGTCAGGCGTTGCGCTTTCTCGAAAAGCCGGGACCGGTCGTGGCTCTGGCTTCTTTCCCTGGCAGTGGCAACACGTGGGTTCGCTACCTGCTGCAGCAGGTCACAGGTGGGAATTATAGAAACATTTTTATTTCTTGTAAGAATGCGTTTGCCACTAATTCTCATTGTTTTATTCAGAAGTTTAATAAAATCGCGGAAATGATTTCATCTTGTAGGCTTATCAACCAACTAACTCCATGGAGCGAAGCCATTCTTGAAAAACTAATAAATTTTCAAGTAATCAATTAATTTCTCTGTTTCATGAAATCGGAAAGTTTATTACCGACTTTACAACAGACCGCCCCTTGCCCTATTCCTTGCCATATCAAGCCAGTCCGCGTACTCCCAACGGGTTTTTATCACATCATTTTAAGCATCATCATCATCTTCTTCACATCTACGATTATGCCCAAGTCTTCGAGCGGCCACTTTCCTTAGGTTTCCCCACCAATCTTCTGTATTCATTTCTGCACTGTCTCGTACCTGCCAAATATAAGCGGGAGAAGAGAATTTTAAGTGGATTCCTAAATTTTATTACACCAAATTCTTACAGAACTTAAACATTTTTTACACACACACACACACACACACACACACACACACACATATATATATATATATATATATATATATATATATATATGTATTTTAGTCCCGACAACTTATTCCTAATTTATTCCTTTCTCTCATTTCAGATATCAGAATGGTGTAGCTTACCTCGATACAGTTAAATTTTACATAGTGTATCAAAAGTTTTGTACCTTTTGAAAGGGAAAGTCTCCGAGAATATGGATGTAATATAGCATTTAGGGAATACTGCAATGAAGTTAACTATTTTATATTTAATAAATATTCGACAATATTCTTCATGCCATTCGTACCTTCAAATTGTGCGTGACATGTTTCTTTTGTAAGGCAACAGAAACAAAATGGCGACGGAGAGATTTATATGTGTCGCCGCCGAAAAAATTAATATTGCTTAAAACTGGAACTAAGTGATGCACTAAATTTTCTTCGCAGCTGTAATTATTAATGTGGCGGTAATTAACCGTGTTCTGGCATATGAAGCTGTGTAGTTTGGGAGGTACGAAATGTTATATTTCGACATGTGAAACTCTTTAGTCTGCTTGGTATGAATATATATATTCAGGCATATGAAGCTGTGTAGCATTGAGGGTACGAATATGTATAATCTGGAATGTGAATCTGTGCAGTCTGGTAGGTACGAAAATATATATTCTGGCGTTAGAATCTGTGTAGTTGATAGGTACGAAAATTGATATTGTGGCATGTGAATGTGTGCAGTCTGGTACGTATGAAAATATATATTCTGGCATATTAGTCTGTGTAGTCTGATAGGTACGAAAATTAATATTGTGGCATATGAAGCTGTATAGTCTGATAGGTACGAAAATTGATAATCTGGCATATGAAGTTGTGTAGTCTGATAGGTACGAAAATTTTATATTCTGGTTTATGAAGCTGTGTAGTATTGTAGGTACGAAAATTGATACTTTGGCATATAAAGCTGTGTAGTCTGATAGGTACGAAAATTGATACTTTGACATATAAAGCTGTGTAGTCTGATAGGTACGATAATTGATATTCTGGCATATGAAGCTGTGTAGTCTGATAGGTACGAAAATTGATATTCTGGCATATGTAGCTGTGTAGTCTGATAGGTACGAAAATTGATATTCTGGCATATGTAGCTGTGTAGTCTGATAGGTACGAAAATTGATATTCTGGCATATGTAGCTGTGTATTCAGATAGGTATGAAATTTTTTGTTGTGGCATGCTCAGCTGTGTTGTCTGGCAGGTGTGAAATGTTATATTCTGACATGCAGATTCCTGTTGTCAGGCAGGTAAAAAAATTTTTATTTTGGGATATAAAAATGTGTTGTTTGGTAGGTACAAAAATTCACTTTCTGGAATGTGAAGCTGTATAGTCTGGTAGGCATGAATATTTATATTCTGTCATGCGAGCTGTGTAGTCTGGAAAGTTTGAAAACTTACATTCGTAAATGTGAATGTGAGTAGTCTGGCAGATACAAACTTTCTTATTCTGGGAGGTGAAGCAATGTAGTCTGGTAGATTTGAATATTTATTTTCTGGCATGCGAAGCTCTGTATGTTGGTATGTATGAAAATTTACATTATTGAATGTGGAGCTATGTAGTCTGGTAGGTACAAGTGTTTACCTTCGCATATAAAATTCGGACATCAATTCTTCCCCAGATGATGGTGATGATGATGATGATGATGATGATGAT
>Ga0123354_10014561_pt1 | contig 12254 bp, 4 predicted proteins | sample TergutLab28metaG_2_FD_97872 | JGI IMG/M metagenome (GOLD analysis project Ga0123354, IMG submission 97872) | Labiotermes labralis P4 segment gut microbial communities from Petit-Saut dam, French Guiana - Lab288 P4 | ecosystem: Host-associated > Arthropoda: Insects > Digestive system > Gut ... | reverse complement strand
TTGCAGTATATCTTACCAATTTTCCAATGATGTAGAATTTAAATTAGCAAAATTTTTACAATTAATAGGTATTATTAAGAGAACTATTTTTAAGAAAGTGAGAACGGAAACTATTTTGAAAATGTACAACACACTAGTTTTACCTACATTTTTATATGGGTCAGAAAATTGGACTCTAACAGCCTTACAAAGACGAAGAATCGAAGCGGCAGAAATGAAGTTACTGAGACCTCTGGCAGGCTACACTCTTTATGACCACAAAACAAATGACTACATACTAGACAAGATAGATGAATACAGACGGAACTGACTTTTACACTTGCAAAGAATGCCACAGAACCGAATCCCTTTTAAATCATACCACTACAGACCACAAGGAAGGAGAAAAATTGGAAGACCAAAGAAGCGTTGGCGCGAGCAGCTGTAACTCTGGAGACGGAACGGATCAAAGGGTCCAGTCCTTGATGTTTATGATGATGATGATGATGATGACTTTCAACTTATTTTAAATTTGGCTGAAAATCTATAAAAGTTGTCTGCACAAAATGGTGGTCAGAAATGCGAGTTTTATGACCGTGAGCTAAGAAAAAGCCCACAACTTCTTGTCGGCTTACATGCAGTTATATTGCAGCGTGTATCGTAAAGCGGTACCGAGTTTATATCAAAGAATATTTTAGTGAAGTCCGGGACCTGAATCGCGGAGCACACCATGTAAAATCTTGTTGTAAGGACGTAGCAGCTTCCTCTCTGAGCCACATCTTGTTGGAACAACATCTATTATATTCACACCGTTTCCTCCAGTAACAGTTAAATTAAGGCTCACCGCATCACCAAACTGCCCGGTTATATCATCCGTTTCAACTCTGTGAAAACTAATTGTCTATGGAAATGAATTTCTTCCATACTATAAGAGCAGAACAAGGTCAAAATAAATATTATAGTTTTACATACACTAAAACATCCATACACGCTGTATGAGGCGTAACGAAGCAAAGTCGTTTTGAACGACGGATTGTCTTGCTGTAAGAGAGGCAGATTTTATCCTCTAATTCAGAAAATCACTTTGTTTACGTTTACCACGCAGCGTGCATTCGACGGACACGTGTACTTTTATAGGAACAGTCGTCACGAATTTTCAACAAAATCTGAGAAGCACGAAATGGAAGCTAACTCCACACCTGTGCTTGTTTGTATAACGCCTGCTATTTAAACATGAGAGGCAAGATGTTATCTTCTGCAATATGAGTATCTTACGAACGCGTTCTTTAATATTTCTTATACGTCCTTCACTTTCATGTTTATGTATTGTAACATATCTAACATGAATTCGGAATACTTTTATTTTTTACGTCCATTACATTGAAAAACATTTTTAATAAAATGTTTTACATTCTGAGGGGCAAATAAGCAGACATGACATGATAACTCCATCACAATCTTTATGTTTTCCCCGTGCATCAATGATAATTAAACATTTTACTATCCAACTAATGAACAATATATAATATGTAGATAAAATTAAAATTATAAAATATTTAAAAGCGCTCCAACATGTTTCGGATCACAGAGGATCCATCATCAGGGAGCCTTGTACAGTGCTTGGCTAAAAATTACAAGAATGATTCTATCGTGTCCGTTGACAAGGACAAGGTCGGTGTTATGGCAGCATATTGTGACTGTAGTTAGATAAAACAAGGGCGGTCTGTTTTAGAGACAAATAACACCGACCTTGTCCATGTGAACGGACACGATAGAATTATTCTTGTAATTTTTTAGCCAAGCACTCTACAAGGCTCCCTGATGATGGATCCTCTGTGATCCGAAACATGTTGGAGCGCTTTTAAATATTTTGTAATTGTAATTGTATCTACATATTATATATTGTGCATTAGTTGGATAATAAAGTGTTTAATCCCCATCACACTTTCATTCTCTGTATTATAGTAATGAACGTATAGTGATCGTTACACACACTCGATGTTCAGGTCCCGTATAAATAAGTGGCGACAGGACTTACATGCCGATGTCTATATTCAATCGGGTCCAGTCACTACACCAAAGAATACTGGCACCAAAATTTGATCCGGACAAAAGAAAGCTGCTGACGGTCCTACTGGACAGTTTAATTCTTTTCATGTCTGTTGTTTAGGCAATGCAACGACTCTGTGTTGTTACGTAATCTAGAGCAATAAACGCGTATCAATAAATCATTTGGCCCTGTACTCTGTTCATCCCGCAAGCTGTTGGCACTTCTGTACCAACTACTCCTTTGTTATCTATACATTTTAATTTTAAATTCTCGCTACTCCTCGGACCATTTCAATAACGCTCGCTGACCACCACTGGGTTTCTGCGAATCACAAATTGACAGATTCTGTTCTAAGGTAAATCAGTAATTTGAAGGACGGCCACGACTATGATGAGGATGATGATGATTAAGATGATGATGATAATAATAATAATAATAATAATAGTAATAATAATAATAATGTAGGTACCGGGTGCTGATGAGGCCTTAGCCCGACCAGGAAGGCAACAAGCTAGGAAGCAAGTCCGGGACGCCCGCGATTTCAACAACATCAAGACGCGAGCTTTCAACAAGTTTTTTTTTTCCTGTAAGGCAAGGCGCCGAAGGAAATTCACGCCATTCTGACAGAAACATTAGTTTTTTTCCTTCCTGGTCGGGCTAAGGACTTATAAGAACTTTCAACCTATAACCTGCCACGAAGGTCCAGAGGATGAGTAGAAATATAGTTCTACTCTTTCTTTAACCTTGACGCTAGATGGGGATGGGTGGTCAACGCCACGCCCCGACCTCTGTACTCTCGGTAAAGACCGGGTATCCATTGTATAGGAGGCTGGGTGGGCTTCAGGGCTGGTCTGGACGGATGCGGAAAATATTGCCACCCACTGGTATTCGATCCCCGGGCCGTCCAGTCCGTAGCGAGTCGCTATACCGACTGAGCTATTCTGGCCCACATAATAATAATAATAATAATTTTCTGAGCCTCAAATATATATTTCCTAATATATTTCCTAATTATCCTATGTGACTGCTAACACCAGCACCAAATTTCTGCTTGATAGTCCCATCAACTTATCATCACGACCTACGCCATTTACAGTCCCACAGAACAATAGAAACCACCTTAATAGATGTACGCTTGCTGTAACTTCGAATCTCCTAACTTTGCCCTGCATTTCTCTGTGAAAGCACATTTCCCAACAGAGAACGGTTGACAGTACTTGTGACAGGCACAAGAGGGCTCACAGGTGATATACCGACACATACATTCTTTCAAAGAAAATCCGGTGTTTGGTGTTGCTGCAGTCCGCCACAGTTTTGAGGCTGCTTGCCTCCAAGAAGGAGAGACTTTGTAGGGTTTCTATGTTGTGTATATAAGTGCGAGTTTGTGTGAGTGTTTGCGCGCGTGCTTGCGTGCGCTTATCTCTCTCTACCCTTCTCCTTCATTCAAGATGAACCAGCTATGCTACTGCAGGCGCCATGAATTTATACTCTGATTTCCTATGGACTCCGATCTCAGTGCACGAAGGAATTAAAAACGAGCAAACTTCAAGAAAAACTCCTACAGTTCGGTCACGAACTTTCTGTCTTGCAATTCGCAACACATCACGTGTACACCAATATACCTATGTATGTCGGTTTCAAAACGTTGTTCTACGTTTTCCGGCACCTAGACTCCACTGCTCCCTATCTTCCCACTGGTCTTCATTTAGGTTTCTTTCGTTCATGGCCTTCCTTATACCTTCCATCCAGTTTTTCTTCGGTCCTCCTCGTGCTCTCTTTTGTTTCGGCATCCACTTCATTGCTATTTAGGGTAATCTTCCTTCTGCCATTCTTTGGACATGGCCGTACTATGTAAGTTGATTCTGTTCAACTTATTTTATAATTGGTTCCTCGAATCCACCAAGATATACGGAATAAAAATTTTATTTCTTGATTTACGGGCGTGAAAATGGCCTTTCACATTGAGGGTAAGACGCAGGATGGGAGTTTTAAAGAATATGTAGCTTAGAAGACAAGTGGGCCCAAGATGGTGGCAGTAATTATAGGCTGAGGAAAACTGCATTGCTAATGACAAGCATCATCATTTGTATTCTTCACAATCAGGTGGCCAAATCAAGGAGCATGCAGATAGGTGAGGCACTGAGACGTGAGGGGAAGAATAGAAATGTATATATATACAGGGTTTGTACGAGTAAGTCTGAAGAAGAAAGGCCACTTGAAATGCATATGCCTAGAGAGTAGGATAATATTAAAGACCGATCTTCAAGAAGGAGAATAGGAAGGCGTGTCTTGGATTTAGTTGGTTCAGGATAGGGATACATAACGGGATATTGTGGAAAAAGTAATGCATCTTCTCGTTCTAAAATATTTGGCGAATTTCTTCAACACGCGACGCATTTCCTTTAAATGGAGACAAAGTATGTTTCACGTGGGGTAGGAAATACTTGAAAAGTAAAAAAAAAATAGCGTAATTTACCACAGGCAAATAGAACCAAAAGTAGCACTGGGGATGACGCAGGTACAAGCTTTAGACAGCAGACAGAGAAAAGGTTATGAAGTGTTGCAAGACAGACATAATTGCCTGCAAACTGCTTTAATATGTCAGCTTTAGAAACGTCTTTATTATTCAGAAGTTTTTAAACTCGTTGGAAGAACTCTTTTTCAGGAAAAACGGAAATGTGACTTTCAAAGTCAATTTTGTTTCTCGTACCTGAAACGGAGTAAAGTTTTCGTTACCATGACTAAGTCTGTAACAATACTAACATAAAAACTGAATTGAAACGTACGGCGTTAAATACACTCTTCGTATCAATTTCAACCGAAGCGTGCCAGAACAAGCTTCTGCGTTTTTGACACAGCCTTGCAATATATAAATTTATAAAACATAAAGTGCACAGCCTACCGCAACTCTCTATCTAGCGATTATTATTATTAAAAGATATTTCACATCATATTTCATAGCTACATGTTTCGGTTCATTTCTATGGCTCAATAGGCATGAGCCGAAACATGTAGCTGTGGAAAATGATGTGAAATATCTTTTAATAATAATTGCTTGATAGAAAGTTGTGGTAGACTGTGTATTTTATATCTTTCTATGTTACTAATTTGACGTTCAGGTGACCGTTCATCGTGATAAATTCTTATAATAAAACCAACTAAATGTACTAATTTATCAAATTTATTTTTGGAATAAAAATTCTACATATTTCGGACAGTTCCTCTGTCCATCATCAGGAGTTTATCACCGTTCACACAGCAATGGTTTATGTCATACAGGTTTGCTGATGGTTTGCGAACAGGCTGTCAGCAAACCTGTATGACATATGCCATTGCTGTGTGTACAGTGAAAAACTCCTGATGATGGACAGAGGAATTGTCCGAAACATGTAGAGTTTTATTCCAAAAATAAATTTGAGAAATTAGTGCATTTAGTTGGTTTTATTATAAGAATTCTATATATTACTCTTCATCGAACACAATGGGGATGTCTCACTTGGAAAAAAAAGAGACACAACTTTGGTTTCGCGAATAATTTCGCCAAGCATTTACACAATTTTAACCGCTAATTACCATAATACATCTGAATAATTCTTCATACAGACATATTTAAGAATGCAAACGTCTCTTGCTGTAGATATTAAAAATTCCTTTATTTATACGAGTGTTTGGAGATGTGTCGCAAACATATGAGATGTCTGGCAGTCATAACAATTTAGTTATTCTTTTTGAGATCTTCTAGGGCCATGTACAATCAACAAATCATAAGGAAATGTTTTAAACTTTTCTTTCAAAGGCTCAGAGTTAAATGTTGGAGTTGTGTGTTCGGAGTTAAACTGGGCTATTTCAATATAAATTTAAATAATCCGGCACCAGAAACAACACAAAGAAGGGGGTTAAAACAAATCACACATCCGGGCGCCGCTAGAGTTGTGCGTCCTTCCAAACCAGCAGACGGAGTAACAAAATTTCCGAATTCCAAAATAGGCCAAAGTGGGGCTTGAGTGGTCTAACAAAAGGCGTATAAGAGACGAAACGACCCGTAAAAAGACGATTAAAAACGGATTATACGACATGCTGCAAAAATAAGGGGCTCTTGGAAGGAATTCGCGACATTTTGTTAACGTTTAAAACTGATATGCGTTAACTAATTTTCAGATAATTCGATATGGAAGACAGTCGGGTATCAACTTCTCTTCACGTCTCTATCTAAATATGCAAACTGCTAAGCACCGAACAACAATGAAAAACACTTTTTAGACAAAGAGCACGAAGTAAATTGTCGACATTTTTTGGTTTTAAAAAGTATTAGGACTTAATTGAATATGTGTTTACTTCTAAGTAATTACAACGTGTGTTTTGGTAAGTACCTTACCCGAGACTTTCGTCCTAGCATGGTAGTAGAGACTTCTATCACGAACGTCATTGGCTGAAAAAAAACTGCATTATTTTGAAATTTTGACCACCCTATGAAGTGTGGAGCTTGAGACTCAAAATTTCTTTCGACGGAGTAACATCCACTTTGCCGTCAAAATATGCAGTCTCCATCTTTCGGACTACTACGGCAAAAACACTTATCTACAAAATCAAATTCACTTTAAAAAGTTAAATTCTGCCATTACAGATCACTGGTAAAAAAATGGCAGTTTCTTCAGAAAGTGTAGCTTACATTCCTCAGACCCAATATTTTGCTTCTACTTTGCTTGTGACAAATTATTTAACAAAACGCCCCCAAATCTTCAAACAACCATGAAAATATTCAAGGATACCAAGTGTTCCGCTCGTAGTGGACTGCTGCTGTGACGTCAGACGTTCTCGTGGCGGTGCCTTTGAAAATTAACTGTCTTCTGTCAAGAATATTGAGGCAACAGGTTTCTCCCAAATTTTAGCAACTTCGTAGGAAATTACACAACGCCCCAGCTCAGAACATGGTAAACTTCAATAGAAATTGAACCGCAGTTCACCTACATAGACCTTCCAGCGGATATGGAACAAATTTCAAAGTCGACATCGACTCTGAAATTCACTTGATCGACCACAGATAGCTGAGCGTATTGATTTATAGATACTGCTTGACTACTCGCGACACCTAGTGGCACTTCTGCATACTTCTAGCTTCCGATGTCAACTTTTCGATTCGACTTCAAATCGACTACACTGCGTGACTCAGGTCTGAGGTGGGCACCTAATATTTGTTACGCAGAAGATGTACACCTAATAGCACTGTAGTTCCTACATCACAGGCACCAGCTGTAACAAACAGACAGTGTAAAGGAACGTCTTTTAGACTACAGGAAATATATACTTGTTATACGCTTCCAAGGGGGTTGTTGATCAGATTATGAACTTCTTCTGGATTTCTGCAACATGTCGTTGTTAAATATGCCAACGTTTCAATGGAACGCACTGCTTCATTCTTCAGTGTGACCGAATTGTTAGGCTAGATGTTTAACTGACATGGAGGAAAGGTAGGAGTTAGGTATGTTAATATTTTCAGTCGAACACGACTATATTTGTTACTATATTACAGGAGTTTAAAACAACGACATATTTCGGCCCTATATAGGGCCGAAACATGTCGTTGTAAACTCCTTGTAATAATAACAAATATAGTTGTTTTCGACTGTAAGTGTTAACATACCTAACTCCTACTATTGTAAAAAACACAACGGGGATGACGCACATTAGAGTTATGGAGGAAAGGTTTTGTATTAATTATATAGCTCTAGGTAATCTGACCAACCACAGAAACGGGAAATGGCGGGGGGTGGGGGAGGAAGAGGGTTTGGTTGTCCCAAGCCCATCTCGCAGTATATGAATATTCCTCCCATTCCCTTATTAAACTGAAGGTCAGGCCAAACACTGACATGACCCAAATTAGAATTAAAATAGCGTCAATCCTCGCACGGTGCACAGACATATACCTTATGGCAGGCATTTCCTTTCTTCATCCTGGCACTCAAAATTATTCCTGAAACTTTTTTTTGATTTCCAGATGACATTGACACTCTACCGTAAGATATACAGACATATTTGTAGGAACAGAATACGTAAGCTCTCTTTTTTAAAATAGGAACACAATTTGTCTACGTGCCAGTATAATTCACGTTGGCCAGACGTTGTCTACTAGTTCTGAATTATTATTCATATTAAGATAACGAATTATTCTGCAGTGAGCACTATTTGTAATTGTTAACCAAAACTCATTACAACTACAACTTAAGGCATCTGCATACATCATTACAAGCTACAATTAGGCTGACGAAATTCGGACACTGCCTATATATACCAAGGATTACGACAACATGCGTTAAAGGAAGTGTGATGCTTGCTTGACGATAGAGACATCTGTCGCACACTGACAGGAACCACGCCGTGTCCGATATGAAAAGTGTATAAAATTGGCCTTTTATTCATATATATCCTGTCAGATGCTACCAGACGAAACGCGGAGATACCTGAGGAAAAGGCTAATGAAATTGGTAATATACGAATCACGATAAAGACGTCAGAGCATTAAATTCCTATGGCAGAAAAAGATTACGATGTTGTTTTGTTTCTAAATCTCCACATCTGTGAACAAACACACATAAAAACTTTGTGTAATTATTTCAGTGTCAGTGACGCACAAATGCTAGTTATTTACCCTTTTCCCTGTCATTATCGGAGCCCACCCCTGTAACAATACGAGTTACTTATAATTTATCATAGCTGCTACCGAAGTAGGAAATAACATCGGAACTGTAGCGTTATTAGCAGCAAGCAGCACGAAACTGTTTTCTATGAATACTGTGAGAAACTCCCCTGTAATTAAGATGTATACCTAATATTACCTCAGTGTTATCAATCATTTTTAACGGGCAATTTTCTTCCGTTTGTATAAGCATTATAAGAGATAAGCAGTAATAATAATACTAAGTAAATCACAACCACGTTTACTTCAATTTCACTCTATCATTATTTCGTACCGATATTGTATGCATTATTCGATACATGTAGACAAAAAGCTTTCAAATTACTGCAATTTTAAATATAAATGATTGGACTCAGTTTCCTGTCTGACATATTCCTTAAATATTCCTAATAATCTGTTCCTAGTACTGAAGGAACGCCATAGAAACTGATGTGTATTGCCCGACTTAAATCTGAATAGATCAGACGTAGAGATTATGCAATAAATTGCGCACTACTGATTGAAAATTTCGGGAAAATTGTATTTATTTCGGAACAATTTTGTCGTTGAATCAAAGAGCACACAATTTCCTGGCGCCGAATCGCTGTTGCTACTAAATTCATTATGACGGCGCTTGTATGTGTTCATGGGCCCTCATTATGGGCCTTGCTTCCTCTCATCCTCCTGGCGACTACAATTTTGAGGTGCCTCCCAGATTTCTGAAGGATTTGTGCACCATCTTTTTAATCTCGTTTACGTCTGAAGATCGCAAACACTAACTGTCTTTCAAGTAGCTAAGGTTTCCTCGTCCTTTATCACTCGCCTTTATGTTTGAACGTTGACAGTAAATATAGCTGAAAACGTGACTCTTGAGACCAAAAGATCATAATATTTGCCTAGTTACTTATTTCACCTTCACCTATGTCTTGCGGTAAGCGCCAGATAACACAGAGACACATTAGCTGTTTTCATTTGTCACGTTCTTAACACAGTGCAACCTAGCAGTTGCAAAAGTAACATCAATAATTTAGCTCTTCGCCATTTTTATTATTTTGAAAACGGAATCCTTTAATTAACATTTAGTGCTTAACATCTTTTCTTGAGACCACAGTTTTCTTTTCGAACACTTAAATTTCCATAAGTACATGAAGATTTAAGAATTAGTTAAATTCCCGCTTTCAACTGAAAGCAAGTCATTGTAAAAAAAACAAAGACTTTTTTTTTAAGTATTAGCAACAATCATAATCGAACCCTGACCTTCTGTGTTTTAAAGTTGCACAACCAGCGTCTATAAAAGACAGTTAAAATTCAGATTTAACAGTGATATTTAAAGGCTTTCCCCGTCTATCCCCATCCCAAACACAATCACTGTTTAAAGTTTCTGATATTTAACAAATTCTTCTCGATAAAATCGAGAAGAATGAGATGGGCTGAGCATGTGGCGCGTATGGGTGAGGAGAGGGGGGTGTATAGGGTCTTAGTGGGGAAACTGGAGGGAAAGAAACCTCTGGGGAGACCTAGGCGTAGATGGGTGGATAATATTAGGATGGATCTCCAGGAGGTGGGATGTGTGTATAGGGACTGGATTGGGCTGGCCCAGGATAGAGACAGGTGGCGGATGCTTGTGAGTGCAGTAATGAACCTTTGGGTTCCGTGAAATGCGGGGAATTTCTTGACTAGTTGCAAATCAGTTAACTTCTCAAGAAGGACTCTGCACCATGGAGTAAGTAAGTAAGTAAATAAGATATTTAACTAATTAGATCGCAGTTGCATTGACAACGGCAAACGTACGATCCAGCCCCACATTTGACGCAAGCCATGTGTCAGCAAATTCTCTATTTTTTCTGCAGGTAACTGTTTGTCATTTTACTGACAGCGTGAAGATAAAGTATTTAAAAAGAGCCGAAGACAATCCTGACAATAGCTACTGACACTGCAATGCGTCAAAACAAATACAAAATATCAGACAATTAACAAATGTCTTGATGTGAAAATGCAGTACACTCCCTAAACACCGTAAGCACGCAGTGTACCTTACACTATGCACAGTATAAGTGTAATTATAATGCAATAAATGTCTAGCTACTGTGCCTTGCAATATGGTACTCGTACTCGCCCGTCTTCATCCACCGAGAAATCGCCTGCCTGGTAGATACATTCTTGTAACACTGTGCCATCTGGTAGGGAGAGTGCACAAACCCGTCAGTCAGACGAATCACCAACAGATGGCGGGGAAGACCTGTTTCACAAACCGCTATATAGACCAACTTTCTTTTGTTGTGTTTGACTGCATACCACTTCCAATTTTCACACACACAACGGGGATGACACACTTCCTAGATTTCTTTTGTCATTTGACAGGAATTAATTATCAAAATAAAATTCTTTAAACATTACGAAGCCATTCTCGGTGGCCGCGCGTTCTAAGGCGTGGGTCTGCGGCTGTTCAGCTGCTGATATTGTGGGTTTGAATCCCGCCGGGGACATGGATGTTTGTCTGTTGTGAGTGTTGTCTGTTGTTAGGCAGAGGTCTCTGCGACGAGCTGAACACTCGTCCAGAAGAGTCTTACCGACTGTGGTGCCTCGTTGTGTGTGATCTATAAACCTCATGAATGAGGAGGTTACGGCTCGCTGGGGGCGTTGAGTCAAAAACAAACAGAAAATTAGAAAATGTATTTGTTCATTTGAGACGAATAGACGTCAATGCTATATATCTGCCCCCTTCTTACACTAACTGGATTTTAAGAAGTAATCGAAGGTAATATGTACTAAATTAATATTCTTGTACAGAGACAATTGAAGTCATATGGAGGAGTGGTGGCACAGAGCTGCTCATTCTTAAATTCTGCGTTAGCGGAAAGTGAGAGTAGAGGGCTTAGCGCAGAAGATTGAAATGCAAATGCAAGTACAACAAAGCATGTTCTAATTGTCTTTGTATTTCACTCTATTTTCTGTATTTTAATCGTGACTTTCCTTTATCGTTAGACTAACAGTAAAGCTGTACAACAATTCTAGACTTATAGAACACTTGATATATATTTTACTTTAAAATTTCTGCATTCAGTTGATATATATAAGTATGTCCGTGCTTATAAATGAGCAATCGAAGACCCCGAGAGTGTAAAGGTGTTGTCCAGTACACACATATTTTATTAACGCGCTGTATACGGTTTTTGTGTAACAGAGGTCTCGATTTTTACTGCCTGCGTTGTTCTAATAAAATAATTCTTTTGTACCATTAATAACTCTTAACACGAACCCAACTTAAAGCGTACTTAAAGGATAGACAGTATGTACATTTGTATGTGTATCAGTTGCAAATAGTCTCCAAATTAAAAGGTCTTCAAATAAAACTTGCTTATAGGCAAGCTGCTCTGTATGTCATTCGGGTTCCATATAATGTTGCAAGCCATCTGAAGATTTTAATTCTTTGAATAAAGGTTGACCAACTAGATGACACTTGCTTTATTATATATTGCTCAACATGTTTCAGACGTTAATACGTCCATCTTCAGAAGCTAGCGAGTACTTGTTGTGTTGTGTAGGCTGACT